>Ga0172378_10000615_pt1 | contig 31435 bp, 35 predicted proteins | sample GrowelOW332metaG_FD_119755 | JGI IMG/M metagenome (GOLD analysis project Ga0172378, IMG submission 119755) | Groundwater microbial communities from an aquifer near a municipal landfill in Southern Ontario, Canada - Pumphouse #3_1 metaG | ecosystem: Environmental > Aquatic > Deep subsurface >...
CCAAGGTGAAGGTATTTTAAATATTAATTTTCCTAAAGCATCATTTTCAAGACCATTAGGTGTAAGACTTACAAAGCAAGGCCTAAGATTACAACATAGCGAGTATGTTAAGAGTGAAAAACCCGGAGTGTATCATATCAAAGGCAGTATCATTAATTATGAAGAATTAGAAGATTCTGATGTATTAGCTTATGAAGATGGCTATATATCAATTACCCCTTTGCAATTTGATCGTACAAATCACATCAGATTAAATGAAATCTTAAACCCCAAATAGTTTGTTTATTTAGGGGTATTATGCTAAAATATAATTAAGAATGGTGGTGAATATATGGCATTATTTAATATTCATTTCTTCAAAGAAAAAAGCCGACAAATCGATTTAGAACAACTCATAACTTTCCTTGAAAATATTGAGGGATTTAAAGTGGAAATGGACGAGAAAAGTGTTCGTTTTAATTATACGCATCCAAGACTAAATTATAAAGTTCTTTTTATGATTACGCCAAAGTCACAGGTGCCGGATATTTATCGTTTAAATCCAAAGTTTTTAGATTTAAATTTCCATTTAGAATTACCAATTTTAACGCCAAACTATATTGCATCTCAAGTGTTTGAAATTGTAAAAAAGATTTGTGATCGTTTTAATTTTGCAATTTATAATGAAATGTTTGAAAATGTTTTAACATTTAAAATGGACACAGTATTTAAAGTGTTTACAATGCTTAAAGATGCATACATTGAAAAAAATCCAATCATTTTGAATGATTATTACTATGTAGCAACAGATAAACTTTATGTTATCTATCGATATTTAGATGATTATTTAGAATTACAAAAATATTATCAAGAATTAGACACATATGTGCCTAAATATCATTTTTTATCAACCAATAATAAAAAACTTGCATTAGGTATTGAATGGAAAGAAAATTCACTTACAGTATTTCCAATCGATTTAGATTATATTTTTTATCGCAGTGATAATCATATAAGTGTTTATAGTGCAGCAAAAGTGTTTGAATTAATTGAAAAATATTTAAGTGATGTTCCTGGTTTTATAAAAGGAACGAAAGTTATTACTAAACAAGTTAATAAAAAAATTCATAAATTAGTTAAAAAAGCAAAATTAGAAGATTTGAAAGACCAATTTAAGCGTGTAGAATTACGTTATATGATTGATTGATATGAATCATGAAATTATTTGAACATATCTTAGGATTTCTTATTATATCAATTGGTATTGTATTTGTAATTAATGCAAAACTTGGAGCAGGGTCATTAGATGCATTTAATTACTACCTAACTGAATTATTAGGTAAATATTCAAACTTTATTACTTTAGGAAGAATATCTATTTTAAATGGTACATTGGTGATGTTTTTAGCTTATATGATTAAAAAAGATAAAAAAATCTTTATTAGTTTTATCTTTTTATTCCTCGTAGGCAATTTTATTGACATTTCGCAATGGGCATTTAGTTTTGTATCTGTTACACTTTATGATGCGCTTATTGAAAGATTTATTTTAGCGTCATTAGGTACTATTATAATTAGTTTTGGTGTATCAATGACTATTTTAACAGGATACCAACCATCACCTTTTGAAGCACTATTATTGGTGTTAGATGAAAAAATTCATAATATTTCATTAACTAAAATATTGATAGACGGTACATATTTGATCGGTGCATTTATTTTAGGCTTTATTTATAAAGATGTTTTCGAACAAATTGGTATATTTACCATTGTTTTAACATTTTTAACAGGTATATTAGTTAATCATTTTACAAAAAAGATTTATAAATTTAAAACAAGAAAGGTCGTTGTTTAAAATGTTATTAAATAAACATATTGATCACACTAAATTAGGAGCTAATATTTCAAAGGAACAAATTGATCAGCTCATCGATGAAGCAATCAACTACGATTTTAAAAGTGTATGTATTAATCCAATATGGGTTAAATATGCTAAACATAAATTAAAAAAATCAACTGTTTTAACATGTACTGTAATTGGATTTCCTCATGGAACTCATCAACCTAATGTTAAACGCTATGAAGCTGAACAAGCAGTACTTGATGGTGCAGAAGAATTAGATATGGTAATTAATGTTAGTGCTTTAAAATCTAAGGATTATCATATAATTCATGAAGAAATAAAAGGTGTTGTTGAAGCTGCTGGCGATTTAGTTGTAAAAGTTATTTTGGAAACATGTTATTTAACAGATGAAGAAATAGTTAAAGCATGTGAAATTGCAGTTGAAGAAGGTGCAAGTTTTGTTAAAACATCAACAGGATTTGGTACTGGTGGCGCTACAGTAGAACATGTTAAGCTTATGAAAGATACAGTTAAAGACCGTGCTGGAGTTAAAGCTAGTGGTGGGGTTAGAACATATGAACAAGCTATAGCAATGATTGAAGCAGGGGCAACACGTATAGGAACATCAAATGGTGTTCAAATTATGGAAAGAGAAGGGAAAAAAGATGATACCAACAGCACATATTGAATTAGATAATCAAGATCTTATAGCAAAAACAGTATTAATGCCTGGTGATCCTTTAAGAGCTAAATTTATTGCTGATACATATTTAAAAGATGTCGTTCAAATTAACGGTGTTAGAAATATGTTTGGTTATACTGGCTATTACAATAAGAAGAAAGTTACTGTATTTGGATCAGGTATGGGTATGCCAAGTATTGGTATTTATAGTTATGAATTATATAATTTTTATGGTGTAGAAAATATCATTAGAATTGGATCATGTGGGGCATATAGTCCTGCTTTAAAAATTTTTGATGTATTACTTGTTACCGAAGCAATTTCTGAATCTTCATATGCTAAGACTATGGGTGTTACTGGTAGTAAAAAATTAAAGGCTAATAAAACGCTTAATAATAGGATTTTAAGAGCTAGTGAAAAATTGAATATTCCTGTTCGTCCATCAATTATTCATTCATCTGATGTATTTTATCGTTTAAATAATGATGATTATAAATTTATGGTCGAAAAATATGGTGTCGAAGCTGTCGAAATGGAATCATTTGCATTATTTGCAAATGCAAAAGCATTAGGCAAAAAAGCTTCATGTTTATTAACTGTTTCAGATTCTTTTGTATCTCATGAACAAACAACGGCAAAAGAACGTCAAGAAGCATTTACACATATGATGGAAGTCGCTTTAAATAGCTTATAATGAAATTTATTCAAAGTGATTATAAAACGATACAATTAACGTTATACATGATTGATTTTGATGATGTTAAAAAACGTGCGTATCGTTTTTTGTTAGCAAAAATGCTATCTACACATACACAACAATATAAAACTAAACAAGCTTTATCACAACATTTACAATCATTATATGGTGCAAATTTCAATGGTAGAAGTATGCTTATTGGAAACCTTAATATTATTCAAACAAGTTTTATAATGGTTAATCCGATGATTGTTAATGATTTATCTTTAATTGATCAAATGATTGATATATTTAAAGATATGATTATTGGTCGTGATTTTTTTAGCACGTCGATTTTTGAAGAAGAAAAACGAATGCTTATTGAACAATGGGATGCAATAGAAGATCAAAAGGGTTTATATGCAAGCATTCATTTTAATCAATTATTATTTGGTGAACATCCTTATGGTTATCCTCAAAGTGGCTATAAAGAAGATATATTAGCTGTAACTCTTGATGATTTATATACATATTTTTTAGAGGTTTTAATGTCTAATAGAATTTATTTTATAATCAATGGTTATTTTGATGGCTATGAGCAAAAAATAAAATTAGCTTTTAAAGATATTGAAAACAATCAAGAAAAAAGATTATATTTAAAAACGTTAGAGCAACAACAAGCAAAAGAAAAAACCGAATATTTGACCATGAATCAAGCTTTAATTAAAATTGGATATTACTTGCCTATCTTAAGAAATGATCCTTTATACGAGGCAGCATTGTTATTTGATTTGATGATTGGTGGTTATGTTGATAGTATTATGTTTAAAATTATCCGTGAAGAACTTAATCTATGTTATGATGTCAGATCATCTTATGATCCAATTAAAGGAACATTTGTGATTGGGAGTGGTGTTGATCAAAAAAGAAAAGAAGAAGCAATTTCTAAAATTTTTGAAATCATGGATCATAACGGCAATTATGAACTTCAATTAGATGGTTTAAAACATGCAAAACAATATTTAATTCATCAAATTAAATCAAGTTATGATGAACAAATTGCATTAACATTACATGCTTTTTATGAAGATTTATTTGAACAAACTATTTTATTAGATCAAAGAATTGAAAAAATCGAAAAAGTCACTTTAGATCAAGTTAAAAGTGTATATTTAAAATTACAATTACAAGCAACCTATGTGTTGACAGGTGATAAAAATGATCATTAGAGAAGACCAAAGATTCCATGAAAAAGTTTATATTTTAAAATTAAAAAACGGTATGGAAGTTCATATGTTACCTAAAGAGGATCCATATTATTCAACATATGTTGAACTGAGTTTTCCTTTTGGTTCAAATCATTTAGCTTACAAAAAAGATGGTTTAATTCATAGATATCCTCCTGGAAGTGCGCATTTTATGGAACATAAAATATTTGCTATGCCTGATGGGGATGCTTTTATGAAATTTTCTAATTTAGGGGTTGATGCTAATGCTATGACTTCTTATCAACAAACATCTTATGTTTTTAATGCAACTTCAAATGTATTAGATGCATTAAAACTTTTATTAAATATGCTAGATACCCCGTATTTTACAAAAGAAAATATTATGAGTGAAGAAAAGATTATTGCTGAAGAGTTAAAAATGTATTTAGATGATATTGAAACTGAATTATATCAAGATTTAATGACTTCTATGTACAAAAATCATCCGTTTAAATGGGATATTGGTGGTACATTAGAATCAATTAAGAATATTGACAAAGAGGTTTTAACTGATATTTTTCATCAATTTTATCATCCGTCAAATAGATTATTAGTTATTGCTGGTAAAATAGATATTAAAAAAATGAAAGTATTTTTTAAAGCATATGATCAGTTTGAAAAACATAAAATACCTAAGATATATCAAGTAAATGAACCAAAATCAGTTGTTTGTAAAGAAATTGTTAAGCAAAAACAAGTTTCAATTTCTAAACTTGCTCTTGGATTTAAGTTAAAATCAAGATATAGAAATGGAATAGAAGATATTAAAAATGAATTGACCTATTCTATATTATTTAATTTATTATTAGGAACATCTTCAAATTTGTATCATGATTTGCTTGAAAAACAACTTATTAATCAAAATTTTTATATATCTTCAACTTTTGAAGGTCATCAAGCACATTTTGTTATTTTTAGTGATACTAAAGATCCGCAATTTTTAAAAGATTATTTGATTACTCAATTGAGTTTAGCAAAAGATAATTTATTATCTTTAGATGCATTTAATCGATATATTAAAGTTTATATTGGACAATTTATATTTGCGTTAAATTCAGTGGAGCATCAAGCATACCTATATAGCAAGTATTATCATAGACATGCGCATCTATATGAAGTAATTGATATAGTACAGTCTATTACATATAATGATATATTACTTACATATAATGATTTTATTAAAGCACCAAATTCTTCTGTCATTTATAAAAAAGACTAAATAATGGTCTTTTTTTTATATTTATGACTTCAATTAACAATGATTAAGTTTGCCTTAATTAAATTAAATATAAATCTTTATGATTTTATTAATTAAATAAAATTTGGACATTTTGTTGTTATGATTTTTTTTATTATAATGCATTTAAAAAGGAGATGCATTGCATGTTAAATCAGTTGATATTAATTGGAAGATTGGCACATGATCCAGAAACAAAATCATTGTCTGATGGTAGAAAGTTAAGTGAAATTGTACTGGCAGTTCAAAGAAGTTATAAAAATATGGATGGCCAGTATGATACGGATTTTATTAAGGTGAGTTTATGGGAAGGTCTTGCAACGGCTGTAGAAAATTATTGTCAAAAAGGTGTGATGATTGCAGTCAAAGCTAGAGTTCAAACTTATAAACTTGAATTAGATAATGATAAAAAGATAAATATGCTTGATGTTATTGGTGAAAGAGTGACATTTTTATCCTCACCAAACAAGCCAGATTCAGTTGAAGAAACTAAAGTTCAGTAAAATGAACTTTTTCTTTTATTTTCATCCTTATATTATGTTAAAATAATTAAAGGAGATGATTAAAATGAGTTTTGATTTTTCAAAAGAAGTTTTAGCAAGAAAACAACAAATATTAGATGATTTAATAAATTTAATTAAAATTAATTCTGAACTAACAACATATGATCCAAAAAGAAAAGGTGCACCCTTTGGTGAAGGTATTAAAGAGTCATTAGATTATATGCTTGCTTTAGGTCATAAAGATGGCTTTAAAACAATTAATTTAGATGGTTATGCTGGTCATATTGAATATGGAAATCAAAAAGAATATGTTGGTATGATTGGACATTTAGATGTTGTGCCAGCAGGTAATGATTGGACTTTTCCTCCATATGGTGCGGAAATTCATGATGGCTCTATGTATGGTAGAGGTACAGAAGATGATAAGGGTCCTACGATTGCTGCATATTATGCAATTAAAATATTAAAAGAATTAAATATACCTTTAAGTAAAAGAATTAAATTAGTATTAGGTACTGATGAAGAAACAGCTTGGCGAGGTGTTCGTCATTATTTTAGTATTTATCCAGAAATGCCTGTTTCAGGATTTATTCCTGATGCTGATTTTCCTTTGATCTATGCTGAAAAAGGTATTTCTAGAATCCTTGTTAAAGGCGTTTTAGGAGATTCTGATCTATTGTTTGTCAATGGTGGTTTTAGAGATAATATGGTGCCTGATTTTGCAGAAGCCAAACTTAAACCAAATAAAGACTATGTCGGATTATTTGCTGCATTTTTAGAAGATAATGATTATACTGGTGAAAGCAAATTAGAAGAAGATTATGCTTATATAAAAATTGTTGGTAAATCTGCACATGGTTCTACACCAGAGTTTGGTATTAATGCTATTGATTTATTATTTAAATTTTTGAGATCAGTAAATGTCGATGCTCCAGTTGTTCATTTAGTTAATGATTTATTAGTAGATGATTTTTTAGGCAAAAAATTAGGTGTTGATCACCACGATGATGAAATGGGTGATTTAACAAATAATTTTGGTGTGATTCAAACATTAGATGATATTTATCAAATTAATTTAAATTTAAGATATCCTCACGGTGTAGATTTTAATAAAACTGTTGAATTAATAAAAGATAAAGTTGCTCCATATTTTGCTGAAGTGATTGTTGACAATCATCAAGCATTACTTTATGAAGATCCTAATTCACCATTAGTAAAAACATTAATGGATGTTTATCGTAAAAATACACATGATAAAAAAGCAAAACCTATTACTATTGGTGGTGGTACATTTGCACGCGCAATGAAAAATACAGTTGCTTTTGGACCTCACTTTTTAGACAAACCAACATATATTCATCAAAAAAACGAATACATTGATTTAGATGATTTCTTTAAAGCAATTGTAATCTATACCGAAGCGTTATATGAATTAGCAAAATAAGGAGGGTTTTAAATGAAACCATATTTAGAGTTATGCAATGATGTACTTGAACATGGTACATTTAAGATGGATCGTACGCAAACAGGAACTTATAGTCTTTTTGGTTATCAGATGCGTTTTGATCTAAGTGAAGGATTTCCTTTGCTTACCACTAAAAAAGTTCATTTAAAATCAATTATTCATGAATTGCTATGGTTTATTCAAGGCGATACCAATATTAAATATCTTGTAGATCATGGTGTGAAAATTTGGAATGATTGGCCATATAAAAGTTTTACTAAGAGTTTAGATTATCATGGTGAAACTATGGATGAATTTGTTGCTAAAATTCAAAATGACGAAAAGTTTGCCAATAAATATGGTGATTTAGGCCCTGTTTATGGTGCACAATGGCGTAATTTTAATGGTATAGATCAAATTCAGTTTATATTAGATGAGCTAAAGAACAATCCTAATTCAAGACGTATGATTGTATCTGCATGGAATCCAGCAGAAATAAAAGACATGGCGCTTCCACCATGTCATTTACTTGTTCAATTTTATGTTTCAAATCATAAATTATCACTTCAATTATATCAAAGAAGTGCTGACATATTTTTAGGTGTACCTTTTAATATTGCATCATATGCTTTGTTGCTTATGATGGTTGCTCAAGTAACAGGTTATGAAGTTGGTGACTTAGTACATACATTAGGTGATGCACATATTTATCAAAATCATATTGAGCAAATTAAACTTCAGTTGTCTAGAGAACCTAGAAAACGTCCAACCATGGTTTTAAATTCTGAAGTTAAATCATTATTTGATTTTAAATTTGAAGATTTCAAATTGGAAGATTATCATCCATATCCGGCGATTAAAGGAAAAGTTGCTGTATGATATCAATGATATGGGCAATGGACGAAAATTGGCTAATAGGTAGGGATAATGAGCTACCTTGGCATTATAAAGAAGATCTTTTATATTATAAAAATATAGTCAATCAAAAAATAGTTTTAATGGGTGATTTAACTTATCAATCACTTAAAAGCTATTATAAAACTAAACCTTTACCATTTAAGAAGATTTATGTATGTAACTTAGATGATAAGTCTTACGAGGATGCTATATTAGTTAAAGATATTCATGAATTTTTAAAAAATATAAATGAAGATATTATTATTATTGGTGGAAAAACTATATATAAACTTGCATTGCCTTATGCTAATAAGTTATATATTACTTATGTGTTAAGTCATTATGAAGGTAACGTATATTTTCCAAAATTTGATTTATCAGAATTTAAGTTAGTTAATAAAAAAATGAGTCCTTCACTGATTTTTGCAGTGTACGAAAGGAAACAATTATGATTAGTGCCGTATTTTTAATTTCATTTTTTGCATTTGCTATAGGCATGTATCTATGGATACCATTATGGTATTTAATCCCTATATGGATTGTTATTGGCTACCCTATAGGCATACTTGTTATGCTTTTATTTGTTTATATTAATTTTATTTGGATGTCAAAAACAAAACCTACCAATAAATTAAAAAATTATATGGCGCATAGTATAACGTTTCTAATAAATCATTTTATTTTTAGAGTAAGAGTCAATGTTGAAGGTAGAGAAAATATTCCCAAAAATGATCGATTGTTAACCACTTATGCAAATCATAAATCTTTACTTGATCCTTTTCCAATTATGGAAGTACTTAAAAGACCTACAACTTTTACACCTAAATCAGAAGTGATGTCATATCCGTTAATTGGAAAATATTTAAAATATTTAGGATCTTTTGTAATTGATAGATCTAGTGATAGAAATACTGCAAAAGGTTTAGTTAACGCAATAAGAAATGCTAAAGATGGCATGAATTATGTAATTTTTCCTGAAGGTGGTATTCGTACAAGGGAGAATGAACAAATGGTTGAAATGAGACCTGGTGCATATAAACTTGCGATGAAAGCAAAAACTGATTTATTAGTTATTAGTATGAAAAATATGACACAAATTCATAAAAGATTTCCATGGAGAAGCACAAAAATTTATATGAAGATTCATCCTGTGATTCCATTTGAAGATATTGAAAATTTATCAACTGCAGATATTGCAAAAATGGTTTATGACTTAGTTAATAGTGATTTTAAATAAAAAAAAGATGTCATTAACATCTTTTTTGTTATATAAATATTATTTTATTGGATTTTCTTTATGTTGAATAAATTTAATTTGGTTTTTAGAAATTTCAAAATATAAAATATCACCATTTCCAAGAATATAATCAGCAAATGTAAAATCTTTTGGATTGCTATAGATAAGTAGTGCTTTTATGACATGTGAGTGTGCAACACAAAGTAATGTTTGCCCATCGTGGTCTTTTAGTAAATCAAAAGTATGTGATACAATTCTTTGAATTAATTGTTGATCATTTTCAAAAGTTGGATGTTGTGATTTTGATCGAACAAAATCTCTGCCATGTGTAACAGAAAGACCATCCAAAAATCCGAAATCACGTTCAACAAATTTTTGAATAATCAAAATAGGTTGAAAAATTTCTAAATAATTTGAAATAATATAAGCAGTTTCTAATGCACGTGATAATGGTGAACTTAATACCATATCAAAATGATTATTTTCAAGTTTTAAAAATTGAGCAAGATCTAAAGCTTGTTTTTTTCCGGTTTCATTTAATGGAATATTGATTCTTCCTTGAATTAAACCATTAAAATTATAGTTGGTTTGACCGTGTCTAACCATTGCAAGTTTTATCATGTTTTATCACCGTTGCTATTATAACATAAGTTTATCATTTGTGGTAAAATATTTAGGAGGAGTGATTTTATGAGAGCTATAGATTTAATTACAAAAAAACGTGATGGCGAAGTATTATCAAAAGATGAAATATCATATTTAATTGAAGCATATACAAAAGGCAATATGCCCGATTATCAAATGAGCGCCTTACTTATGGCAATATATTTTAAAGGGATGAATCATGAAGAATCAACACATCTTGCGTTAGCAATGAGAGATTCTGGCGATATCATGGATTTAAGTGGTATTAAAGGTATAAAAGTTGATAAACATTCAACTGGTGGTGTTGGCGATAAAGTTACATTGGTTTTAGCACCAATTGTTGCTAGTTTAGGTGCAAAAGTTGCTAAAATGAGTGGTAGAGGACTTGGACATACAGGTGGTACAATTGATAAACTTGAAAGTATTAAAGGTTTTCATGTAGAACTTGACCCAGCTGACTTTATTAAACAAGTTAATGATATAGGGATTGCTGTAGTTGGTCAAAGTGGACATATTGCACCGGCAGATAAAAAATTATATGCACTTAGAGATGTAACTGCAACTGTTGATATTATTCCACTGATTGCATCATCAATCATGTCAAAAAAATTAGCAAGTGGAGCAGATGCAATTGTGCTTGATGTTAAAGTTGGACATGGTGCATTTATGAAAACCGAAGAAGATGCAAAAGTTTTAGCACAACTAATGGTTGATATTGGACGATTAGCAGGTAAAAAAGTGACTGCAATTTTAACAAATATGAATGAACCTTTAGGTAATAAAATAGGAAATGCATTAGAAGTTTATGAAGCAATTGATGCACTTCAAGGTAAAGGGCCTAAAGATTTAATGGAAGTTGTTACAGTTATTGCAAGTCAATTATTAATAGATGCTAAAATTGCTAAAAATAATGATGAGTCAATTACCTTGATTAAAGATAGTATTGAAAGTGGAAAAGCATATCAAAAATTTGTTGAATTTGTTGTAGCTCAAGGTGGAGATAAAGAAGCTTTATCACATTTTGGTGATTATATTTCTAAACATACAATACCGGTAGTTTCCAATAAAAAAGGATATGTTGTTGATATGGACGCATTATCTATTGGTAAAGCAGCAATGCTTTTAGGTGCTGGTAGAGAAACAAAAGCCGATATTATTGATCCAAGTGTTGGAATTGAAATGCATAAAAAAATCGGTGATTTTGTTCATGAAGGCGATGTTATTGCTACACTTTATGTTAATCAAAAAGGTATTGAAGAAGCACAAAAACTTGTGCTAGATTCACTTGTTTTTGGTGATAAAAAAGTTGAACAAAAATTAATTAGAGGTATTGTTAGATGAAGTTGATGAAACCTGATTATAGTAATTCTATACTAAATGTTTCTCACACAATACTTGCACATTATGGTCATAAAACTGATTTAGATCTAATTCCTGAATTAAAAGAAGTATTAAACAAAAATTATAAACATGTCTTTTTATTTATTTTAGATGGCATGGGGACAAATATTGTTAAAAAAGATTTAAAGCGTCAAGATTTTTTAAGAAAATATGTTGTTAAAAAAATAACATCGATTTATCCGCCGACAACTGTTGCAGCAACCCATGCAATTTTGACTGCAAAATCTCCTTATGAAAGTGGTTATTTAGGATGGACCCAATATTTTCCTGATGAAGATATTTATGATATTATCTTTTTAAATAAAGATTATTATGATTCAAGCAAAAAAATAGATATAAATCTAAAAGATAAATATTTAAAGCATAAAACTATATTTGATTATATTGAGCAAGCAAATCAAAAAGTTAAAACTTATGGCGTATTCCCTTCATTTGTTAAAGATGGATTTGAAACTTTCGATGATGAATTAGAGCGAGCTTTAGAAATTAGTCATATGAAAGAAGATACATTTACATATGTATATTGGATAAATCCTGATGATAAAGAACATAAATTTGGGCCAATGAGTAAAGAGGTTAAAGAAGAAATTAAATCTTTATCAAATAAAATTCAAATAATGAGCCAAAAATTAGGTGAAAGTTCTCTATTAATCATTATGGCTGATCATGGCCAAATTGAAGTTAAACCTATTGAGTTTACAAATGATTCATATTTATATGAGATGTTTGAAAAAAAACCTTCTTTAGAACCAAGAACTCCGGCATTTTTTGTTAAAGCAGAAAAGCGATTAGAATTTGAAAATATATTTAGAAAAACATATGGAAAGCGTTATAAACTTTATGCATCTGCTGATTTTATTGAAAGTGGTTTAATAGGCTCTGGAATTAAACATCCGATGCTAGATAAATTTGTAGGGGATTTTGTTGGAGTTGCTATTTCAGATCGTTACTTAAAATTTAAAAAAGAAGCTATTTATAAAGGCCATCATGCCGGTTTGACTAAAGGTGAGATGGAAGTGCCATTAATTATATTTGAAAAATAAAAAAAACGATGATTAATTTCATCGTTTTTTATTTATATAATTTTTATTTACTATCTTTTTTAACTTCTTTTTTTTCAGGTTTTGCAAATTCAGCTGCCATCATAATTGATGAAGCTAAATCAGTAATATTAGTTGGAACAACAAGTTTAGTTGCTTGACCATCAGCCATTTTAGCAAGTGTTTCATAAGCTTTAAATTTTAAGACAGTTTCATCAGCTTTAGCATCTTTAATAAGTTTAATACCAAGTGCTTCAGCTTCTTTAATCTTATAAAAGGCATCTGCTTCACCTTCAGCATGTAAAATCTTTTCTTGCTTATAAGCATCAGCTCTTAAAATGACAGCTTCTCTTTCACCTTCAGCTTTTAAAATAGCAGAACGTTTTTCACCTTCAGCAATTAAAATGGTTTGACGTTTTTCACGTTCAGCACGCATTTGTTTTTCCATTGAATCACGAATATCTTTTGGCGGAAGAATGTTTTTAACTTCGACACGGTTGACTTTAATACCCCATGGGTCAGTTGCTTCATCTAAGATTCTTCTCATATTTGTATTAATTAAATCTCTTGATGTAAGTGTTTGATCTAAATCAAGGTCTCCAATAATATTACGTAATGTTGTAGCAGATATTTTTTCAATTGCTAACATTGGAGATTCTGTTCCATAAGTATAAGCTTTTGGATCTGTAATTGAGAAGAAGATGACTGTATCAATTTGCATTGTTACATTATCTCTAGTAATAACAGGTTGAGGATCAAAGTCTTTGACTTGTTCTTTTAATGAAACAATATTTACAACTCTATCAAAAATAGGAACTATCCAGTGAACACCAACACCTAATGATTTGTGATAACCACCAAGACGTTCAACAACATATTTTTTTGTTTGAGTTACAAGTCTAAAACTTGAAGCTAAAATGATAAAAACGATAATACCAACAATAATACCAATGACTCCACCCGTACCTAATAGAACAGGCGCTAATAAATTTTGTAATCCCATAATTTAACCTTCTTTCATTCGTTTATTTTTTCTACGATAAGTTTTACACCTTCGACATCAAGGATGCGAACATGTGAATTTACTTCGATTGTTTGTTCCGATACTGCAGACCAGATAAGAGATTTAACTTTAACTGCACCGACAACATCAGGTGTAATTTTTTCAGTAACAAGCGCATGTTGACCAATGATAGAATCAACATTTGTCTTTATTTCATTAGTTTTAAAATATCTTAAAACAACAGGTCTTGTAAATGCTAAAAGAATAGCAACTACTACAAAGAATAATGTAATTTGAATCCAGGGTGCTACATTAAAAACTGCTAATAGATAACTTGGAAGTGCACCTAGTGAAAACCATATGCTCACCATATCTGAAGTTGCAAACTCAAGAAGCAGTGCTCCAAGAAAAATTCCTAACCATACCCATTCCAACCATTCCATTTATAGAACCTCCTTCAAATCTACTAATAAGACTTCATTATTTTGATCCCAATTTGCTTTAAACTTCATAATGTTATTGATTACATCAATATTGAACCAATCAACAATCTCGTTTAAAAATGCTTTATTTGTTATTCTGCTATATGAACTGCGAATAGTAATTCGATATTTACTGTTATCAGGTATATCGTGCATCATTGCTCTTTGTTTATTTAGAGGTTTGATATATAACATTTTATCATCTTGATTAATACCTAACATAACTGAATATGCATTTTCAAAAAACATTGTAGCTGGTTTGTTTAAAGTAAGGCTACCATTACCTATTGTGATAACACAATCTTTGGGCTTTTCATTAAACCATGTGATATTCATAATCTCACTTCCTTCGAATATATTATATCATAAATTATTCTAAATTCAATAAAATTACATAAAATAACATAAAATTATTATTTATTATTATATATTATTTCAAGGATTTCGAATCCAAATTGCTTTGCATATGTCTTTATTTCTTCTAAAGCAATTGCATGATCCATTTTAGTTAATATAGTTTGAATAAGAAAAGTATGAACTGTCTTAACTGAATCTAAAGATGCATAAACAAAAAGCATTTCATCAAATACTTTTATATGATAAGTTACAATAATCTTTTGATCAATACCTTCTTGTTTTTTGATTTTTTTATTAATATAAAAATCATTTTTTGAAACACGTTGAACTGCACGTTCGATAAATGGTATAAGATAATAAATACCGGGTGTTTCAATTGAGTGTTGATATTTTCCAAAGCGTTCGATAATGACAATTTCATTTTCTTTTACATATAAGAATGAAGGTAATAATATAAAAATAAGTAAAACGCCTAACGTAACAAGTACAATAATTTCACCTGTTGACATAAAATAAGTCTCCTTTATTGTTTTTAAATAAAAAGTGTGTTATATTTTTAGTGATCACTACGGGGAGCATAAGCTGAGAGGACGAAAGTCGACCCGAAGAACCTGATCTGGATGATACCAGCGGAGGGATAGTCGGTATAAAGTTAATTATATCAATTACTATCAATTTCTTTGGCCATCCGTAGAAATTTTTTTTATTTTCTAAGGAGGAAAGAAAGATGGGTAACAAAAAAGTATTAAGAAAGTTAGTTTTAACTGCTATTTTATTAGCAATTGCAGTGGTTTTTGATATTATTTCAAGTCAAATACCTGGTTTAAATTTAAGTATGCCATTTGGTGGAAAGTTTTTCGGAATTTCGATGATTCCATTAATCCTTATTGGATTAACTTGTGGTCTTGAATTTGGATTAATAGCCGGATTTTTATTTGGTGTTTATAATTTTTCATTTGATTACATGATTTATTTGTCGGCATTAAGAGATACACTCGAAACATGGACGGGTACATCTTGGAACTCATATCAAATCTTATTATTAGTTTTATTTGATTATGTGCTACCATTTATGGCTTTTGGTCTTTCAGGTTTATTTAAAAAACAATTTTCAAAATTTAGTTCTGTTGTTAAATCCATAATACTAGTTAGTATCATTCGATTGATATCAAGTACACTAAGTGGTGTTGTTTTATGGAGTAGTAGTATTGATTATGCCTTATCTGAAGTAGAAAATGGTAATGCCGATCCTAATTTAGCAACACGCATTTTTAGTTTTGTCGACGGCAATATATGGTTGTATAGTTTAAGTTATAATATAACATATATATTAACAACGGGAATTGTTGTTTATTTAATACTTATGTTAACGCATAAAAGAATTTATGCAATCGCCGAACAAAATATATTATAAAAAATATTGATCAACAATTTTCAAATAATCTAATCTTGGTTGATATCCAAATGGAATAAGATAAGCCTGCTTTTTAAATGTATCATATGGGATGGATTTTCGTCCTGTATTTTCATATTGAGAATCCCAAAATGATATTAATATGTCAAAAGGCAACAAATAATACTCATTATATTGTTTAAATTGTACAATTAAAAAAGCAATACCTTGATGTTTACTTATGTTTCTTAAATGTTCGATTTGATGTGGATGTACATTTTTTAGGGGCATTGATGTTTTTGAATTAGTTTCTTTGGCATCAAAATCAATATATTTCCCTTTATAAATACCATTGAAATCAGTTGTTGAAGGGGTTTTATAATAAGCTTCAGTAATTTTTGCTTTATTTCTTGCAGGATATGAAACACTCACAACTTGAATAGGTGTTGGTTTTTTATAAATCACCGCAATTTGATGTTCTAAGTAGTATTCATTTGTTTGTTCAATGTCTGATTCTAATGTCATACCGAGGTTTGCGTAATTTGTAGTTTTTGTATGGACTTTACGTTTTATCGGATAATTTACCATATGCTATCACCTAATTTAATGATACCATATCTTAAAACAAAATCATTGTTAAATTGCCAAAACATGTTATAATGTATATGAAATAATGTGCGATTCAGTATGAAGGAAGTGTGTAAATGAGTCAAATAAGATTTTTTGCGCTAGGGGGACTTGGCGAAAACGGAAAAAACATGTATGTAGTAGAAGTAGATAGAAGTCTTTTTATCTTGGATGCAGGTATTAAATATCCAAGTTCAGAACTTTATGGGGTTGATGAAATTATCCCTGATTATCGTGTTTTAATACGTGCTAAAGATAGAATTAAAGGTATTTTTTTGTCTCATGGACATGAAGATCATATAGCCGCAATTCCACATTTAATCAATGAATTAAATGTGCCTATTTATGCGACTAATTTTACAATGCAACTTGTTAAAGATATGGTTAAAGATGCTAATTTAAATGTTGAGGATTATACATTTAATACAATAAATCAAAATACTATTATAAAATTTGGAAATGTACGTGTTACATTTTTTAATACAACCCATTCAATTCCTGAATCAGTTGGTATTGCAATTCATACCGTTGATGGTGTTATTGTTTACACTAGTGATTTCACATTTGATCAAAGTGGTGATATTAAATATCAAACAGATTTTAGAAAAATTAACGAATTATCCGAAAAAAATGTATTGTTGTTATTAACAGAATCATTAGGATCAACTTTGGTCTTAAATGGCGGAGTGAATCAAGCACTAGATCATAAACTTAATAGTATATTTGCTAATGCACAAGGAAGAATCATTGTTTCTTTGTTCTCATCTGATTTAAGAAAAATTCAACATACAGTAAACATCAGTTTACAACATCATAAAAAAATCGTAATTATTGGTCGACGCGCACAAAGAATTGTTGATATTGCTATAGAAAATGGGTATTTAGAAATACCTAAAGATTCATTGATTAATTTAAAATTTATTGATGATAAAAATAAAAATGATGATCCTGATATCGTTGCACTTGTAACAGGTAATCGTCATGAACCTTTCTTTATGCTTCAAAGAATGTGCAAAAAAAATGATAGACTTATTCAAATTAATGATGTTGATACAGTTGTATTAATGACTGCACCGATACCAGGTACTGAAAAAATGGCTGCCAGAACACTTGATATCTTATATCGTAGTGAGGCTGATGTTGAAGTGATTGATAAACGTTTATTAACAGCATCTCATGCGACAGCTGAAGAACTTAAAATGATGATAAATATATTAAAACCTGAATATATTATTCCTACAATTGGCGAATTTAGACATCAATATGGTGTTAGAAAACTTGCAATGGAATTAAATTATACAGCTGATAAAGTATTTTTACTTGATAATGGTGATGTCTTTAATTATAAAGATAAAGAAGTTTATGTCAGTAAAAATGATATTAATGCCGGTGAAATCTTAATTGATGGAACAGCAGTTGGTGATGTTAATGATTATGTTATGAAAGATCGTGAATTACTTGCTGAAGACGGTGTGTTATTAATTGTTGCTCATGTTAGTCCTAAAAACAAAAAGATTTTAGGTGAAGTTGAGGTTGTTTCAAAAGGATTTGTTTATGTAAAAGAATCCGAAGAAATACTTGCAAAAATAAAAGAATTATTTTATAAAACTAGTGAAAAGCATCTTCAAAGTAAATATATTAATTGGAATGAATATAAACGTGATGTAAGAAATGATATCAATCGTTTTATTTATCAAGAAACAAGAAGAAGTCCAATCACAATACCAGTTATTATCTCAACAGAAATATGACAAAATATAATTATAGTAAATAAATTAAACCAAGTTAAATAAATACTTGGTTTTTTTTAAAATTTAAATTATAATGATAGTATGATTATATCGGTGGGGTATTAGATGCAGACAAAGACAAACATAGTTTCTAAAAAAAATCGGTTATGGCTATTTTCTATGTATTTTGGACATGCATGTGGATGCCATCAAAAGCCAAGTCGTTCATTTTTTATTAAAAATTACCAGTTTTTTTTATGTTATCGTTGTACAGGTATTATGTTTGCAGAATTAATTGTTTCACCTATATTTTATTTATTAAATTTACATTTTGGATTTTATACATTTTTATTTGTTATTCCAATGTTAATTGATGGTGGAATTCAATATGTATTTAAAATAGAATCAAATCATATAAGAAGACTAACAACTGGTATATTAGCTGGTTATGGTATTGGCATATCCATTATTCATCTTATAATGGTTACGATAAATATATTATAAAAATAAAAAGGGGTATTCTATGGGAATTTTAGATGTATGTAAGTTTGAGGGATTTGAGGATCGTCGTTGGTTAATATATAAGCATCCAAATCATGAATTTAATACAAAATCAAAACTAATTGTAGGCCCTGGTCAAGTTGGTATAATTGTCCATGGGGGTAAAATTATGCACATTGTTGAAAGTGGAACATATATACTTGATAGTGAAAATTTTCCATTTATTAAAACATTTATTAAAGATGCACATAATGGGCAGGTTCCTTTTACTTTAGAAGTATATTATGTTAATAAAACTATGAAATTAGATATGTTGTGGGGAACAAATGATCCAATTCAATTATTAGACCCGAAATTTCAAGTTAAAATTAATGTAAGAGCTAGAGGACAATACGCATTAAGAATTAGTAATTATCAATTTTTAATTTCACAACTTGTGGGATCATTAGGTGGGGCTACAGTTGTTGATTTTGATATTATAAATCAATTTTTCAGATCAATTATTAACACAAAAATTAAATCTTTAATAGCACAATATTTTATTAAAAATCAAATAAACATATTAGATATTTCTGTGTATTTAGATGAAATATCAAAAGCTTCTTTTGAAATTCTAAGTCCTGAATTTGAAAGATTTGGTTTAGAAATTGTGAATTTTTATTATGAAAGTATAAATATTCCTGATGAAGATTTAGCAATTATTAATGATATTCTTAATCGAAATGCTGAATTTAATATTTTAGGTGATAATCGATATAGAACATCACGTGGATTTGATGTTTTAGACTCTGCAGCCAAAAACGAAGGTGCTGCAGGTGGTATGGCTGCTGTTGGGGTTGGATTAGGTGTTGGACTTGGTGTTGGTAAACAAGCTGCAAATTTAACAAGTGATTTGGTTTCAGAAAAGCCTAAGAAAACTGTTGAATGTGTCAATTGTCATCAAATGATTGAAGAAACTGCTAAATTTTGTCCTATATGTGGAGCTGCACAAATTATAAGATGTAAAAATTGTAATGCTGAATTGTCTTCAAATGCAAAATTTTGTCCTGAGTGTGGACAATCAGTAAAGAGGGATAAATAATGAAAAAGAAAATATATTTTAATATTATAGTATTACTGATTATCGCATTCTCGTTAGTTCTTGGATTTGTTTTAGATGATTTAGAATCTATGACTTTATTAGATAGAACTTCGATTATTCTTTATTGGATATCAAAAGGATTTGTCTTAGCATTGCTTATCATATTTGGTATTTATGTTTCTACTGTTAATAATGATCGTGGAAATCAATATGTACTTTTAAAATTTGTACTTGCGATTCAATTATTACCTTTTGTTTTACGTTTATTATTAAAAGGTGATAATTCACATATTGTTTTGGCAGTAATTGTATTGTTTATAACAGTAATTGGTTTTGTAGCATTATTTTTCTCAATGGATATATTAAATGACCGCATAAATGAAGTTAAACCAACATTAGAAGGAAAAAGTATTCCGGTAGTAGATGAAGATGCATATTTTGATAAACAAGGTAAATTTACAAGCGCTAACGATAAGAAGGTAAAATAAGATGGCGTTACAATGCAAATCTTGCGGATATTCATTAAGTGATAAACAAAAAGAATGCCCTTATTGTGGCACGAAAAATGATTCATATAAGGAACCTGAAGAAAAAAAATATCAATATCAAAATAATCAATATCAAAATACGACAACTTCAACTTCAAGTGATAAAAAAGATGATGGAGTAGATGTATGTGTTTTAATTGTATTGATTATAGTTTTTTGGCCAGCTGCAATTATATATGCAATTGTTAAATCAAAAAATTAAAATAAATTTAATAAACATTTAAAATAAGTATTAAAATGCATCCTAAAAGTATACATGAAATATAATTATGTATGATTTGAAAAAGGGTGCTTTTTATTTGCAAATAAAAACATTTCCTAAAATTATTAGAAAATGTTTTTCATTATAAATATAAATTAAGTTCTTTTTTTGTGTTTAATTTTGTCAATTTCAGAAAGACGAATAGAAAGTGCTTTTTCATAACTCGATTCATCTTTAGGCACATAATAAATTTCATCTTTAATTTTTTCTGGCAAATAATTTTGATCATTTAAACTGTTTTCATCTAAATGAGGGTATTTATATAAGTTAGGATCTTTTGCAATTTCGCGATTGCTAGCATTTGGTGAAACACTACCGGTATCAGTTTCTTGATATGCTTCTAATGCTTTATCAATTGCTAAATAAGCTGTATTAGATTTAGGTGATAAAGCCATGTCAACAACAATAACACTTAAAATAATTCTTGCTTCTGGCCATCCTACTTTTAAAGCACTATCACAAGCACTTGCGACTTTCATACCCATCATTGGGTTTGCTAATCCGATATCTTCGTAAGCAATGACTAATAATCGTCTAATAATAGATTGTAAATCTTCAAGGGTAATAAGTCTTGCTAAGTAATGAATGCTTGCATCGACATCAGATCCTCTAATAGATTTTTGAAGGGCACTTAACAAATCATAGAAGTTATCTTGATCTTTATCTAAATCATGATGAACTTTACCTGCAACACGAAAAACCACTTCAGAAGTTAATAAATCTCCATCTTCTAATAAGAATGATGCACTTTCTAAAATATTAAGTGCAGTGCGAATTTCATGATTAGATAATCTAACGATTGTATCTAAAGCATTTTGATCGATACGGATATCAACATCTAATGCTAATAATCCTTTTTTTATTGCTAAAGCTATGGATTCATCATCTAAGTTTACAACTTCATATAGATGACAACGTGAACGAATCGCTAAATTAATACTTTGATAAGGATTAAGCGTAGTTAGTCCAATAATTGTAACATGTCCATTTTCAAGATAAGGTAACAAATAATCTTGAATATCTGTTTTCATACGATGAATTTCATCAATAATTAATAAAATATCATGATATGCTGTCATGTCAATTACATCTTTTAGTTTAGCTTTGTTATCTGTTGACGCATTAAAAAAATATGTATCAAGTTTTGATTGACTTGCAAAAATACTTGCTATGGTCGTTTTTCCTGTTCCAGGAGGACCATAAAGTATGAATGACATAATCTTATGTTTTTTAAGCATAATATTAAGTACACCTTGTTGACCAATAAGATGGTCTTGACCAAAAATATCTTCAAATTTAGTTGGTCTCATACGATATGCTAATGGTATCATTTTTATCACCTATACTCATTATAGCATACTTGATTAAAGTTGGATTTATGTGGTAAAATGAATAAGTATTCTTGAAATTAAGATTAAATCATGGAGGCTTAAAAGTGGACTTAAAAAAATATATTGCAGATGTACCAGATTTTCCTAAAAAAGGGATTTTATTTAGAGATATTACACCATTAATGTTAAATGGTGAAGCATATAAATATGCTGCAGACGCATTTACGCAATTTGCAAAAGAAAGAAAAGCAGATGTTATTGTAGGACCTGAAGCTAGAGGATTTATTTTTGGATGTCCTGTAGCAACAAATTTAGGCATTGGGTTTGCTCCAGTTAGAAAACCAGGAAAACTTCCAAGAGAAACAATGACTGAATCATATCAATTAGAATATGGTTCAAATGAATTGTCTATTCATGCAGATGCAATTAAACCTGGAGATAGAGTATTAGTTATAGATGATCTACTTGCAACTGGTGGAACAATGGTAGCAACTATTAAACTTATTGAAAAACTTGGCGGTATTGTTCTTGGACTAGCTTTTTTAATTGAATTAAAAGATCTTAATGGTAGAGAAAAGTTAAGTGATTATGATATACTTACTTTAATTACTTATTAGAAAGAAGTGTTTAGATGCAAGATCAATTGTTTGATTCTTTAGCACAAAGTTTTTCCTCATATATTCATAAAGAAGAGGATATAGAACTAATTAAAAAAGCATATTTGATTGCTAAAGAGAAACATATGGGGCAAAAGCGAAAAACTGGCGAACCCTATATTACGCATCCTATCGCAGTAGCAAAAATATTAACTGAACTTACTGCAGGACCACCAACTATTATTGCCGCACTTCTACATGACACTGTTGAAGATACTGATTTCACACTTGAAGATGTTAAAAGAGAATTTGGCAATGATGTTGCATCGATGGTTGATGGTGTTACCAAAATTGGAAAACTTGAATTTAATACGGTTGCTTCTCAAGCTGATAATCATCAAAAGATGCTTTTAGCAATGGCAAAAGATATTCGAGTTGTATTGATTAAAATTGCAGATAGATTACATAATATCCGTACACTTCAATCAATGACACCAGAAAAACAATATAGGATTGCAAGTGAAACTTTAGAAATTTATGCACCCTTGGCTCATCGCCTAGGGATTTTTAGAATAAAGGCCGAATTAGAGGATAAATCTTTAAGATATACAGATCCTCCAATGTATTATAGAGTTTCAAATATGATACAAACTAAGAAGAACGAACGTGAAGCATCCATTGATCAAATTATCGAGCATATTAAGGAACTGTTTTCTAAAAATGATTTAGATGATTATGAAATAAAGGGTCGAATTAAAAATATTTATAGTATTTATAAAAAAATGGTTAGAGATAATCGGGCTTTTGAAGATATTTATGATTTATTAGCAGTTAGAATTATTGTTGATAAAGTTGAACAATGTTATCAAGCATTAGGATTAATTCATGCCAACTTTACACCAATTCCAAGAAGATTTAAAGATTATATTGCAGTGCCTAAACCTAACATGTATCAATCACTTCATACAACTGTGCTTTCAGAAGATGGTACATTATTTGAAGTACAAATTAGAACACATGAGATGGATCAAATTGCTGAATATGGGATTGCTGCACATTGGGCTTATAAAGAAAATAAAACATATTCAAAAGAACGTGAACAATTTGAAATTGCACAAAAACTAAAATGGTATGGCGAATTACTTAAAATGAGTGAAGATAGTGATGATACTGATCTTGGTGCTAAAGAATTTGTTAGTAGCATTAAAGGTGATATTTTAGATGCGAATGTTTATGTTTTTACACCTAAAGGCGAAGTCATTGAATTACCAAAAGGTGCTACACCAATTGATTTTGCGTATCGTATCCATACGGATGTTGGTAATAAAATGGTCGGGGCGATTGTTAATAATCGTATTGTTACACTTGATTATCAATTGGTTACTGGTGATATTGTTAGTGTTAAAACTAATAAAAATCAAACAGGGCCTAGTGAAGATTGGCTTAAAATTGCTAAATCTGCTCATGCAAAACATAAAATTAAGAGTGTTTTAAATAAACAAAATCGTGATCAATTGATTCAAATAGGTGATTCATTATTAGAAAAAGAATTGTTTGCTCAAAAAATTGATCGTACAAAAATCGATGATGCATTTGTTAAAAAGAATTTTGAAAAAAATATGCTTTCTAACGTTATAGATTTAAACCTTGAGATTGGTAAAGGTTTACTTAGTCCAAAAACTGTTGCACAAAAAATTACAGGTAAAGATATCGATAAAGATCAATTGTTGATAAGACAAATGGAAAAAGTATCTAGACAACTTACGACACATCATGAGACGGGTGTTGTTATCGAAGGTTTATCAAGTCCACAAATTAAACTTGCTAATTGTTGTTTACCAATTCCAGGTGATCAAATTATCGGTTATGTTTCTAAAAATAATGGTATTGTTATTCATAACGAGTTTTGTCCTAATTTTAAAGAATTTGACAAAAATCGATTACTTGAAGTGTTTTGGTCGGAAGATATTGATCGTAAATATCCAACAAGAATCAAAATTATAGGTACGGCAAGACCAACATTATTAACAGAAGTTGTAACGGCTGTTAATGCTATGAATATTGCGATTGCAGAAGTTAATGCGATGACATCATCTAATCTTGAAATGACTATTAAATTAAAAGTGTCAATTCCTAATTTAGCAGCATTAAATAATGTTATGGTTAATATTAAAAAGGTGAATGATATCACCTCAGTTGAGCGTGATTTTCAATGAGAGTTGTATGTCAAAGGGTTAGTCAAGCCAAAGTAAGTGTTTTAAATAATGTTGTTGGTCAAATTAATCAAGGATTTTTGCTCTATATTGGTTTTCATATTAATGATGATCAAGAAATTGTAAAAAAAATGGCAGATAAAATTGTTAAATTAAGAATTTTTGAAGATGAAAATGGGAAGCTAAACTTGAATTTAGGACAAGTTAATGGACAAATATTAGCAGTTTCTCAATTTACTTTATATGGTAATGTTATTGGTAATAATCGTCCTTCATTCATTGAAGCTTGTCGACCTGATAAAGCAATTCAATTATATGAAATGTTTGTGATGTTATTAAAAGAAAAATTTCATGTTGAAACCGGTGTTTTTCAAGCACATATGCTAGTCGAATCGATAAATGATGGTCCTGTGACTATTTTGATTGAATATTGATTGACAAAATATAAAAAAAAATATAAAATGATTTTGTAATTTAATCGCCTAAGAAAAAGGAATTTAACGGTTGTTAGATAAGTGACACCTTTGGAGGCATATAGAAATCAATGAGTGCTAGAAGTTATTCTAGAACTAAGGTGGTACCGCGATTTTTCGTCCTTAGATTTTTTTAAGGACGTTTTTTTATAGAGGTAGAATATGAATATTTTAAAAAATATGCCTGTAAAATATTTTGATCATTATATGCTTAGAACATTACAAAAAAATGACGCTATAGATATGTATGATTATGGCAAGGACTTAGAAGTAACTAAGTTTTTGACATGGGGTCCAATGACTAGTCTTAAAGATGCAAAATTATCAATTAAAAGTGTATTTTTTCAAAGACCTAAAAATGGAATTCCTATTGGTTATGCAATTATAGATATCAATTGTAACAAAATGATTGGTACTATTGATTTTCATACTAAAATTAAAGGGCAAAATGCTTATGAAGTTGGGTATGTTATCCATAAGGATTATTGGGGATTAGGCATTATGACAAAAGCATTAGAAATTGTGACTGAAGTTGGATTTGAAGTATATGGTTATGATAAGCTTTTAATTAAACATTTAAAAAATAATCTAGCAAGTGGAAGAGTTATAGAAAAAAATAGATATATATTTAAATCTTCGTATCCTTATGTATATAAAAAAGTAACACATGTTTTATCATCGGATATGATGGTCTATGAAATGACAAAGGAGAGATACAATGAAATCAAATCGCGTTAAAGGTACGTATGATGTATTACCAAATGAAAGTGGTAAATGGCAAAAATTAGAATCTGAAATTAAAGATGTGATGAAGCTATATGGATTTCATGAAATGCGTACACCGATTATGGAATATTCAGAAGTGTTTCATAGAGAAAATGACTTATCAGATATGGTAACTAAGGAAACTTATGATTTTTTAGATCGAAGTGATAGAAAATTAACACTTAGACCTGAAGGTACAGCGGGTGTAATTAGAAGTTATGTTGAAAATAAACTGTATGTTGATATGTCGCAACAAAAAATATATTATATTGGACCAAATTTTAGATATGAAAGACCACAAAAGGGACGTTATCGCCAGTTTTATCAAGTAGGTCTTGAAGCACTTGGATCGATGGATCCAGCATTGGATGCTGAAGTTATTACATTATCTTATGATTTGATTAAAAGATTAGGTCTAAAAGGTGTTAAAGTACGTTTAAACAGCTTAGGTGATCATGAATCTAGAGTTATATATCAAGAAGCATTAAGAGCTCATTTTGAGCCTTATAAAGAGACTTTATGTCAAGATTGTCAAATAAGAATAGATAAAAATCCTTTACGTATCTTAGACTGTAAGATTGATCAAAAGCATGAGGCAGTTATATCTGCACCGACACCTATTGATTATTTAAATAGTTTTTCCAAATCTTATTTTGAACAAGTAATTCGATATTTAGATGCTGCAGGTGTTAAATATGAACTCGCACCAAGATTGGTTAGAGGCTTAGATTATTATAGTCATACCGTATTTGAAATTGAAGCAAATATTAATGGCTTTGGTGCACAAAATGTCTTAGGTGGTGGGGGTCGTTATCAAAGTTTAATTCAAGAACTTGGTGGTCCTGATTTGCCAGGTATTGGTGTTGCTTTTGGTATGGAAAGATTACTCATGGCTATTGATGAAGAAAATCCTGGTTTATATGATTCAAAAGCACTTGATGTTTATGTTTTAACATTTGGAGAAGATTTTAAAAAAGAATCAGTTAAATTATTACATGATTTAAGATTAGCATCTTTAAGTGCTGATATGAATTACACGAATAAATCTTTTAAAGGTCAGTTAAAAGAAGCATTAAAATATCAAGCTAAGTTTATTATTATTTTAGGTGAAGATGAATATAAACAAGGGTTTGTTGCTATTAAAAATACAAAAACTGAAAATCAAGAAAATGTCAAAATTGAAAATATTGTGTCTTATCTAAAAGCACAAAATGGAGTCGAACTATGAAATATACACATCATAACAATGAATTAACATTAGAAAATTTAAATGAAAAAGTTTTATTAAAAGGTTGGGTACAAAAATCACGTAATTTGGGTGGTCTTATATTTATTGATTTAAGAGATATTAAAGGTATTACTCAACTTGTTGTCAAGCCTGGCAATGCTTTTTATGAAACAGCTTTAAAATTAAGAGCTGAATTTGTTATTGAAGCATTTGGTGTTGTTGTTGAAAGAGAAAGTAAAAATCTAAATATTAAAACAGGAGAAATAGAAATTGAGGTTGAATCAATTACCATTTTAAATACTGCTTTAACACCACCTATTAGCGTGTTAGATGATAGTGATGCATTAGAAGAAACAAGATTAAAATATCGTTATTTGGACTTAAGAAGACCAATTATGCAAAACTATCTTATTAAAAGACATCAAATTGTGCAAGCCATTAGAAGTGTTTTAGTTGATGAAGGCTTTTTAGAAATTGAAACACCAGTATTAGGTAAATCTACACCTGAAGGGGCTAGAGATTACTTAGTACCTTCTAGATTATATGGAGGGCAATTTTATGCTTTACCACAATCTCCACAATTATATAAACAATTATTTATGGTTGCTGGTCTTGAAAAATATTTTCAAGTTGCTAAATGTTTTAGAGATGAAGATTTAAGAGCAGATCGTCAACCAGAATTTACACAAATTGATATTGAAGAATCTTTTATTGAACCTGAAGATATTCAAGGTGTTGTTGAACGTATCTTAAGTTATACATTTAAAACTGTATTAAATATTGATATTAAAACACCTTTTAGAAAAATGCAATATAAAGAAGCAATGGAAGTCTATGGCTCAGATAAACCTGATATGAGATATGAACTACATATCGAAGATTATAAAACTATTTTTAATGGTATAGATATTCCTTTATTTAATGATAAAGAAGAAATTAGAGGTATTCGTTTAGAAAAATCTAGTGAATTGACTAGAAAACAAATGGATGCACTTAGTGCACATGTTAAAAAAAATCATGGTGAAGCTCTTGCATTTTTAAAAAAACAACAAGGTGAAGTTAAAGGTAGCATTTTAAAATTTGTCAATGATGATATTTTAAAACAATTAAATATTAAAGAAGGCGAAACTATATTTTTTGTTCCAGGAAAATATGATCAAGTTCTAAATGCCCTTGGTGCTTTAAGAATTGAATTAGCAGAAATGTTTAATCTAATAAATCCAGAAGTTTATGAATTTTTATGGGTTGTTGATTGGCCTTTATTAGAGTATAGTGAAGAAGAACAAAGATTTTATGCAAAACATCATCCATTTACTGCACCTAGTGATGTAGAAGTTTTAAAAAATAATCCTAAAGATGCAATGGCTTTAGCATATGATATTGTTTTAAATGGTTATGAAATTGGTGGCGGATCTATAAGAATCCATAATCAAGAAGTTCAATCATTAATGTTTAAAACTTTAGGTATTAGTGATCAAGATGTTAAAGAAAGATTTGGATTTTTTGTTGATGCATTAAAATATGGAACACCACCTCATGGTGGGCTTGCTTTAGGTTTAGATCGTATTGTGATGCTTATGACACATACAAGCAATATTAAAGATGTTATTGCTTTTCCAAAGACACAAAGTGCAAAAGATCAAATGATGCAAGCACCATCAACTGTCGAAGATATTCAATTAACAGAACTACATATTAAGGTTGGTGAATAAAATGAAGCATGTTGTTTTAGCTGGAGGATGTTTTTGGGGTGTAGAAGCCTATTTTAAACAACTTAAAGGCGTTATAACGACTTCAACTGGTTATATTGATGGCAATAAGAGAAACCCTACATATGATGAAGTTTGTCAAGGAAATGCGACACATGCGGAAGCTGTTGAAATATCTTATGATGAAACGGTAATTTCACTAGAAACTCTTTTAGAACATTTTTTTAGATTTGTAAATCCATTTAGTATCAATAGACAAGGCCATGATATTGGTAAACAGTATCGTAGTGGTGTTTATGTTGATAATGTAAAAGATGCAGATCTAGTTGATGCATATTTTGATCAATATTTTAAAAATGATCGAAGTCGTGTACAAACAAAAATTAAACTAAATTTAGATTATGATTTGGCAGAAGATTATCATCAAAAATATTTAGATAAAAATCCAGGTGGATATTGTCATATAGATTTAAATTTAGCGACAAAGGATGAGATTAAATGAAACGTAAAGATTATATTTCATGGGATCAGTATTTTATGGGCGTTGCAAAGCTTTCTGCAATGCGAAGCAAAGATCCTGATACACAAGTAGGTGCATGTATTGTAAATCAAGACAAAAGAATTATTGGGATTGGATATAATGGTTTTCCAAAAGGATGCGATGATTCTGACTTTCCATGGTCAAAACAAGGTGCTTTATGTGAAACAAAATATCCATATGTTGTGCATGCAGAAGCAAATGCAATCTTAAATGCAACAACATCACTTAAGGGTTCTAAAATATATGTCACTTTATTTCCATGTAATGAATGTGCTAAATTAATTATACAAAGTGGTATTGCAGAAATTATTTATGAATCAAATAAGTATGAGCATACCGAAACACATCAAGCAGCAATGAAAATGTTAGATGCTGCAGGTATTTTATTACGTCAAATTCAAACGGGCATTTTAAACTATGAAGATATTTCTAAATAAATATTTTAAGAAAATCATTATAGGTGGGATAATCTATATGCTTTTGTTGTTAATACTTGTAATCCCAACAAATTATGCAGCAATTGGACCTGGTGGTTTAACAAATTTAGAGGATTCTTTTGAAATTGATGGATACGAGATGGATAATCATTTTTATTCAATTCATGTGTATTCTCAATCACCAATAACAATTTTTCAATATTGGTTATTAAAAAATAATGATAATTTTGAAATATCAGAAATGACGCAAAGACAAGAAGATACGACAATTACTGAAAGTTATGTACAAGGTAGTATTTCAAAAGAAGTATCATATAAAACTTCTATTATAAAAGCATATCAACTTGCAAATGAAGTCAATAATAATATTACAATTGACTATTTATATCATGGACTTATCATATATGATTATCCAAATAGAATTAGTGAAATGGCCATAGGTGATGTTATCACTCAAATTAATGGTATTGATATTTCAATATATGATTTTATAGATTCAAAAGATTTAGCATATCAAAGTGATGTTATCTTTACAATTAGTAAAGAAGACGGTTCTAGTTACGAGTATCATTATGAATATCAAGAAGACGATGTATATTTTTGGTTTTTTCCAGATTACGAGATTACACAAGCAAATCCAAGTTATGATTATGAGTCATTTAGCACAATTGGAGGATCTAGCGGTGGCCTCATGCAAACACTAAGTATTTATGTAAGTTTACTAGAACTAAACATTACAGATATTAAAATTGCTGGTACAGGTACTATTGAAATGGATGGAAGCATCGGTTTAATTGGTGGAATTCGTGAGAAAATCATTACTGCTAGCAATGAAAATGTTGATGTTTTTTTCATTCCAACTGCTCATTTAGAAGATATAACTGATCTAGAATTTACATATATATTGGTACCTGTAGATACTGTAGAAGAGGCGGTATATTGGCTTTATGAAAACGTTATTAGATAAATTTTTACAATTGTTTCAAAGATATAAAACAATTAATAGAAGACTTCATCAAAAAACATTGACAAAGTCAGTTATAAAGTCTGTGATCTTTTCAATATTGATAGCTACAATTATCATCATTTTACCAGTTGCCCTCATTATCAATATGTTTATATATACTAAACTTACACTTTTTTTATCAATTATGATTATTGTCGTGGTTATGGCTTGGGTTATGTTATATTATTATTTTTATTTTGTATTATTAAAAATGTATCATGACGAAGTGAATCAAATTAATATTAAATATGTTTTTTGGATTGAAACTTCGATTATTAATTTTATGATTCTTTGGATTGGC
>Ga0172378_10000617_pt1 | contig 31399 bp, 39 predicted proteins | sample GrowelOW332metaG_FD_119755 | JGI IMG/M metagenome (GOLD analysis project Ga0172378, IMG submission 119755) | Groundwater microbial communities from an aquifer near a municipal landfill in Southern Ontario, Canada - Pumphouse #3_1 metaG | ecosystem: Environmental > Aquatic > Deep subsurface >...
GACACTATCACGATCGACGTCGAGCTCATCGCGCCAGTCGCAATGGAAAACCAGCTCCGCTTCGCCATCCGCGAGGGTGGCCGCACGGTCGGTGCTGGATCCGTAACTGAAATCATCAAGTAAGGAATAACAATGGCTGGTGAACGCATTCGTATTTGCCTGAAGTCTTTCGATCATCGTATGATAGATCGTTCCGCTCAGGACATTGTAAATACGGCAAAGAACACGGGAGCCCGCATCGCGGGACCAATCCCTCTCCCGACCAAGATTCAAAAGTACACGGTTCTTCGTTCTCCTCACGTAGACAAAACGTCTCGTGAACAGTTCGAGTCCCGCACCCATAAACGCTTGATTGACATTCTGGACGCTACTCCTCAGACCGTTGACTCTCTGATGAAGTTGGATTTGCCTGCTGGTGTCGAAGTCGAAATTAAGGTGTAATACAATGAACGGTATTCTTGCAAAAAAGCTGGGAATGACCCAAGTATTCACGGAGCAGGGCGAATGCGTCCCTGTGACAGTTCTCGAAGCTGGTCCGTGTGTGGTTGTTTGCCACAAGACTGAAGAAAAAGATGGCTATACCGCTATTCAGGTCGGTTTTGGCCTTGTTAAGGAAGGACGTGCCAATAAGCCTATTGCCGGTCAATTTAAGAAAGCCGGGCTCGATGTTCGCGGTTATCTCGCTGAATTCGATGTCGCTAGCCTTGAAGAATGGCCTGTTGGTAAGGAATTCGGTGCTGCTGATTTCGCCGATGCTAAAATTGTAGATGTCTCCGGTATTTCCAAGGGCCACGGCTTTTCCGGTACTGTGAAACGCTATAATTTCCAGACGGGTCCTCGTGGACACGGAACTCATAATATCCGTGAACCGGGTAGCTTGTCCGCTCATTCGTTCCCAGGCCGAGTATTCTCCGGCAAGCGTATGGCAGGTCAGTATGGCAACAAGAAAGTCACCGTCAAGCATCTTCAGGTAGTGAAGGTCGATGGTGATCGCAATTTGATCTTTGTTCGCGGTGCTGTTCCAGGCCCCAAGAATGGAGTTATCGTGGTGAGGAAAGGCTAATGGCAAAGGCAAAGCTCTACGCCGCTAGCGGCGAATTTAAGAACGAAATGGATCTCCCGGCGGTATTTGATTCTGAGATAAACAAGGTTTGCATTTATTTGCATATCAAGGCGATTCTCAACAACCGTCGTCAGGGCACTGCGGAAACCAAGAGCAAGTCTCTGGTCAGTGGTGGTACCATGAAACCTTGGAAGCAGAAAGGCACTGGCCGCGCTCGTTCGGGTCAGAATACCTCTTCCGTATGGGTTCGTGGTAACAAGGCTCATGGTCCGAAGGCTCACGATTATTTTGAAAAGGTGAACAAGAAGGTGAAGCTCATCGCTTTCCATTCTGCCCTTTCTGATAAGGCGAAAGAAGGAAAGGTCCTCGTATTCGAGAAGCTTGCTTTCTCCGCTCCTAAGACTAAGGATTTCCTCGCTGTTATGGATAAGGCCGGTCTTGAAAAGCGCAACGCTCTTTTCCTTATCGGATCCAAAGACGCGAACTTGCTCCTTTCGTCTTCCAACGTTCCTTGGGTTCGTACGGCTCGCGTTCAAGACGTGAATACGTACGATCTCGTCCGCGCAAACAACATTGCGATTTCCCAGGATGCTCTGGGTGAACTCACCGGAGGTTCCAGATGAAAGAACTTCACGAAATCATAGTTGAACCTCATATTACGGAAAGTACTTCCAAGAATATGGTGAATCCGCGTACGGGTGTCCGCGAGTATGTATTCAAGGTCGCTTTGGATGCTACTAAGCCGGAAATCAAGAATGCTATCGAGAAGCGCTTCAATGTGAAGGTCGATTCCGTTCGCACTCTGATTAACCGCGGCAAGATGAAACGTGTACGCACTGCTGTAGGCAAGAAATCCAATTGGAAGAAAGCTTACATCAAGTTGGTCTCGGGCAATAAGATTGCCGAGTTTGAAGGAGTATAACAATGGGTCTGAAAAGCTATAGACCTCTTACCCCGACTCTGCGTTATAAGCAGTTGAACGATAAGAAGGAACTCACTGCAGACAAGCCGTACAAGCCTCTTACCGTTGGTATCAAGCGCGGTTCCGGTCGCAGTACTCTTGGTGAAATCACATCCCGTCGTCGCGGCGGTGGACACAAAAAATCCTATCGTATCATTGATTTCAAGCGCAATCGTGCCGGAATTTCCTGCACTGTTGAAACAATTGAATATGATCCGAACCGTTCTGCCCGCATTGCCCTCGTCAAATATGTCGATGGCAAGCGTCAGTATATCATCGCTCCGCTCGATATCAAGGTCGGGGATGTCTTGAATTCCGGTGTCGGTGCTGAATATCGTATCGGCAACGCCCTTCCTCTTAAGGATATCCCGCTCAATACTTTCATCCACAATATTGAAGTGAAGCCGGGTAAGGGAGCTCAGATAGCACGCTCTGCGGGTGCAAATGCAGAACTCGTCGCTAAGGATGGAAAGCTCTGCCAGGTTCGCCTTCCGAGTGGTGAAATCCGTCGCATTCCCGAAGATTGCCTTGCTACAGTCGGCCAGGTTTCCAATATCGACCACATGAATGAAGTATCTGGCTCTGCCGGTCGTTCTCGTTGGCTCGGTATCCGCCCGTCTGTCCGTGGTGTTGCCATGAACCCTGTCGATCACCCGCTGGGCGGTGGTGAAGGTCGCACATCTGGTGGCCGTCATCCTTGCTCTCCGTGGGGCAAGAACTGCAAGGGTAAGAAAACTCGTAACAATAAGCGCACTGATCATTATATCGTGCGTCATCGTCAGAAGAGGGCCTAATCAATGTCGAGATCCCTTAAGAAAGGCGCATTCGTGGATTCCCACGTTTTGGTCAAGGCCAAGGCTATGGTCGGTTCCGACAAGAAACAGCCCATCAAGACTTGGTCCCGTCGTTCCACAATTATTCCGGATATGGTCGGTTTGACTTTTGCCGTGTACAATGGCAAACAGTTTATTCCGGTATATGTTTCCGAAAATATGGTTGGACACAAGCTTGGTGAATTCTCTCCTACACGTATCTTCCGTGGCCATCGCAAAGCCGAAGTGGCTTCGGGAGGAGCTAACTAATGAAAGCTACAGCTAATGTAAAGAACGTCCGTTATGGCGTTCGCAAACTCCGTCAAGTTGCGGATCTTATGCGTGGCAAGTCTGTGGACAAGGCTTTCGCGATGCTTTCCATTCTTCGCACAAAGAAGAAAGGCGCTGTCATCGTTGAAAGTGCTCTCAAGTCCGCTGTTGCCAACTTTAAGCAGAAGGCCCCGAGTGCTGTTACGCCGGAAGAGCTCAAGATCGTTACGATCATGGCTAATGGCGGCACAATTATGAAACGCATTCAGCCCCGTTCTCAGGGCCGTGCGTTCCGCATTCAGAAGCCGTTGTCCCATTTGACAATTGTCGTCGCTGACGACGCCGATAAGGAGTAAACTATGGGTCAGAAAACTCATCCGTATGGTCTGCGCCTCGGTATTATCGATGACTGGCAGTCTAAGTGGTATGCCGAAGACAAGTTTGCCGAGCTTCTCTATGAAGACATTGTTCTCCGTCGCTATCTGATGAAGCGTTTCGAACATGCTTCCCTTTCTAAGGTTGGCATTGAACGCACCGTCAAAAAAGTGAACATAAACCTTTTCACCGCCCGTCCGGGTGTTGTGATTGGCAAAAAGGGTGAAGAATTGGAACGCCTTAAAAGCGAACTCCAATATTTAACGGGCAAAGAAATCTATATTAGCGTCCATGAAATCAAACGTCCGGAAGCTGATGCTAAGCTCGTTGCCGAGAATATTGCCCGGCAATTGGAAAAGCGAGTTTCTTTCCGCCGTGCCATGAAGCGTTCTATTCAAAGTGCAATGCGCATGGGCATCGAAGGCATCAAAATTCAATGCGGTGGCCGTCTTGGCGGTGCTGAAATTGCCCGTGTTGAAAAGTATGCTGAAGGTCGCGTTCCTCTTCACACACTTCGTGCAGACATCGATTATGCGACTTCTACCGCTAAGACTGTTTACGGTGCTGTCGGTATTAAGGTCTGGATTATGCACGGGGAAAAGATTGGCAAGGACGTCTTGTCGTCTGAACCTAAGAGAGAGAAGTAATTATGCTGAGTCCTAAAAGATCTAAGTTTCGCAAAGAACAGAAGCGTCGCATGAAGGGACGTGCCACCAGCGGTGACACGATCGCTTTTGGCGAATTTGGTTTGCAGTCTCTCGAAAAGTGCTGGGTCACAGCGCGCCAGATTGAAGCCGCCCGTATTACGATGACTCGTAAGATCAAGCGCGGAGGTCATATTTGGATTCGCGTGTTCCCTAACAAGCCGGTGACCCGTCACCCTGCTGAAGCCCGTATGGGTAAGGGCAAGGGCAATGTGGAATTCTGGGCAGCAGTAGTCCTTCCAGGCCGCATTTTGTTTGAGATGGGCGGTGTCGAACGCACATTGGCTGTCGACGCTCTCCGTGATGCAGCACAGAAGTTGCCTATCAAAGTTAAAATCGTAGAGGCTTCGGAAATCTAATGAAAGCACGCGAACTGAAAGAATTGAGCAACGAACAGCTTCAGGAAAAGCTCTCTCAGCTTACTCTGGATTTGTTCAACAACCGGTTCTCTGCAAAAACCGGAAACAACGTAGAAAAGCCCGTTGCAATGCGCTCTATCCGCAAAGATATAGCTCGCATTAAGACCATCCTTACCGAAAGGGCCAAGGCGTGAGCCGGCAGGAGCAGATAATGGATAGAAACTCTCGCAAAATGAGACAGGGTATCGTTTCGTCCAGTGCTATGGACAAGACGATCACGGTTGTGGTGGAAAACCGCAAGCGTCACCCGATTTACAACAAGATCATGACGACCACCACGAAATTCAAGGCTCACGATGAAAAGAATGAAGCCGGAGAAGGCGATTTGGTGGAAATTATGGAAACCCGTCCCCTTTCCGCGACTAAGCGCTGGCGCTTGGTGCGTATTGTGGCTAAGAAGAAGTAATCCTTCTGGAGTAAGGCGAATATGATTCAAGAAGAAACAAGACTGGTCGTAGCCGATAATAGCGGTGCGAAAGAAGTCGCCTGCATCCGAGTTTTGGGTGGTTCTAACCGGCGCTATGCAAGCATCGGCGACCTCATTAAGGTAGCTGTAAAAGACGCTATCCCCCAGAGCAAGGTGAAGAAAGGCTCTGTTGCAGACGCTGTGGTTGTCCGCACCCGCAAGGAAATCGGCCGCAAAGATGGAACGCTTATCCGTTTCTCTGATAATGCCGTCGTGCTTGTCACGAAGGATGGCGAACCGCGTGGAACCCGTATTTTTGGACCCGTGGCCCGTGAGCTTCGCGATCGCAAATATACGAAGATCATCTCTCTCGCACCCGAGGTGCTCTAATGTCAAATATCAAAAAGAACGATAACGTAAAAGTTATCGCCGGTTCCCACAAGGGAAAAACCGGTGCCGTTGTCAGCGTTGATCCGAAGGCGGGTCGCGTTATTGTCGCTGGGGTGAATATTCACAAGCGTCATGAAAAGCCAAGCCGCACCAATCAAACCGGTGGAATCGTCGAGAAAGAACTTCCGATTGCAATTTCAAATGTGATGTTGCTTGAAGGCTCTACTCCCGTCCGTACTCGTCGCACTCGTGAAGCTGGTAAGAAGAGCGTTCGCGTGAGCGTCAAGACCGGCAAGGCTCTGTGAGGTCCCTACTATGAGCAAAATGAAGAAAGAAGTTTACGAAAAAACAGTGGCGCCGGCTCTCAAGAAGCAGTTCGGTTATAAGAACGTGATGCAGATTCCGCGCCTGCAGAAGATCGTCATCAATATGGGTGTCGGCGAAGCCGCATCCAACCGCAAAGTTCTCGACGAAGCTGTCGATACTCTTGCGGCTGTTAGCGGTCAGAAGCCCGTTGTAACGAAGGCTCGCAAGGCTATTTCCAATTTCAAGCTTCGCGAAGGCTTGGGAATTGGCGCCAAAGTGACCCTTCACGGCGAAAATATGTGGGATTTTCTCTATCGTTTTATTAATATTTCCTTGCCTCGTGTGCGTGACTTCCGTGGTCTTCCGCGCCGTGGATTCGATGGCAGCGGCAATTATACGCTCGGCATCAAGGAACAAACGATATTTGTGGAAATTGATATTGATAAAATTTCGCAGACTCTCGGTATGGACATTTCCTTTGTCACTTCCGCTAATACGGATGAAGAAGGACGTGCTCTGCTCGAAGGTCTCGGTCTCCCCTTCAGGAAGTAAGGTATACCATGGCTAGCAGAAGAATGATTGAAAAGTGCAAGCGCACCCCGAAGTACACAGTTCGTGGGTATCACCGCTGCAAGCGTTGCGGTAGGCCGCACGCCTTTATGCGTCGCTTCGGTTTGTGCCGTATTTGCTTCCGCGAAATGGCACTTGCCGGTGAAATTCCGGGCATCACCAAATCTTCCTGGTAAGGAGCATTCAAAATGGCAATGACAGATTCTATCGCCGATATGCTCACCCGCATCCGCAACGCCGTTTCGGCGAAAGCGCCCGTGGTGGACATTCCTGCCAGCAATCAAAAGCGTGAAATCGCTCGAGTGTTGCAGGAAAAAGGTTTTATTAAAAAGTTCGTAGTCGTTGAAGATGGCAAGCAAGGAATCTTGAAGATTCTTCTCCGCTATACCAACGGCGCCTCGGCTATCCAAGGTCTTCAGCGCGTTAGCCGCCCAGGTCTTCGTTCTTACAGCGATGTAACGAAGCTTCCGCGCATCCGCAATGGGCTTGGCTATGCTATTATCTCCACTTCCCAAGGGGTGATGACCGATAAAGAAGCTCGCCAGCAAAAGGTGGGCGGTGAAGTCATCGCAAAGGTCTGGTGAGGTAAAGATGTCTCGTATTGGAAAAGCTATTATTCATATCCCCGCCGGAGTCAAGGTGGCGGTCAAGGGCCAGAACATTCAAGTGGAAGGGCCTCTTGGCAAGCTTTCTACTCAGGTTCATGACCTGATTAAGATCAAGCAAGAGGGCGCGACGATTTCGTTTGAACGCCCTGATGATCTCAAGTTCTCTCGCGCTATTCATGGAACGACCCGCGCTCTCGTAGCGAATATGGTCGAAGGCGTTACCAAGGGTTTTGAAAAGAACTTGGAAATCGTCGGTGTCGGTTACCGCGTGGAACAGAAAGGCAAGGACCTAAACTTGGTTCTCGGCTTCTCTCACCCGGTGATCTTCAAAGCTCCGGAAGGTGTCACATTGAAGGCTGTCGATCCGCTAAAGGTCAATATCAAAGGTATTGACAAGCAGAAGGTCGGTCAAGCAGCTGCAGAAATCCGCAAGTACCGTCGTCCTGAACCTTATAAGGGCAAGGGCATCAAGTATGCGGGTGAAATCGTCCGGCGCAAGCAGGGCAAGAAGACAGGTAAATAAGGTAACGTTATGACTGCTATTGCAAAAAAAAGAGTCGAATCTAGAATTGCGCGTCATGAACGTGTCCGCAAGGCCGTTAACGGTACCCCCGAACGTCCGCGTCTTGCTGTCCGTCGCACGCTTTCTAATATGATCGCACAAATCATAGATGATGTTTCTCATAAGTCTTTAGTTCAGGTTGCGACTTCTTCGAAAGAATTTCAACAGAAGTTCGGCGAGCTTACAAAGACCGAACAGAGCAAGAAGCTCGGAAACCTCATTGCTGACGAAGCAAAAGCCAAGGGTATCACTACTGTGGTTTTTGATCGTGGCGGTTTTATTTATCATGGTCGCGTGAAGGCCCTCGCTGAGGGTGCTCGTGAAAGCGGACTCCAATTCTAAGAGGTGCACTTTGGAACACGAAAATCAAGTTTCTGAATTTGAAGACCGGGTTGTTCATATCAACCGTTGCGCCAAAGTGGTGAAGGGTGGCCGTCGCTTTTCCTTCAGCGCTCTGGTTGTTGTCGGTAACAAGAAGGGTAAGATCGGTATCGGTCTTGGAAAAGCTAAGGAAGTTTCCGAAGCTATTCGCAAGGGTACTGAATCTGCTCAGCGCAACCTCATCGAAGTTAACGTTCTCGACGGAACCATCCCGCATGATGTCGAAATCAAGTATGGCGCAACCCGCCTTCGCTTGATCCCGGCTGCTCCTGGTACTGGCGTTATCGCTGGTTCTGCTGCCCGTGCTGTGTTGGAACTCGCTGGTGTGCATAACATTTTGACCAAGATTTACGGTTCCTCTAATCCGAGCACCGTAGTCCAAGCTTGCGTTGAAGGTCTCACCACCCAGAAGAACAAAAATGAGTGCGCAGCTTTGCGCGGTCAGAACGCCTGAGGTCTAGAGATATGAAAAAAGTGCGTATTACCCAAATTAAGGGAATTGTCCGGGTTCTTCCGGAGCACAAAGTCAATTTGGCAGCTCTCGGCCTTCATGGGGTTGACAGCACCAACGAACTCACGTTGACTCCTGCTATTCAGGGGATCATCAATCGTGTCCGTCACATGGTCAAGGTCGAGGAGATCTAAGATGGAACTCAATAATATTAATCCTGGCAAAGCCGCTCTTACCAAGGGTCGTAAGCGCATTGGCCGTGGGCCTGGTTCTGGATGGGGCACGACCGCTGGTCGTGGTCAGAAAGGTGCCGGAGCTCGCAAGAGCGCCAAGGCTGGACGCGTTGCTTTTGAAGGCGGCCAGATGCCGATTCACCGTCGCATTCCGAAGCGTGGTTTCAAGTCTCATTTCGTTCATGACACTCAGATTGTGAACTTGAAGGCTTTGGCTGCTTCTAGTGTAGTTGATTTCGATGCTAAGGTCCTTGCTGATCAGGGACTTGTCCGCTCGGTTAAGAAGCCTATCAAGGTTCTTGGCTATGGAACAATTACCAAGGCGATTAGTCTCAAAGTTAACGCCATCAGCGAAAAAGCCAAGGCGGCTGTTTTGGCGGCTGGCGGCAAAGTCGAGATTGTTAAATAATGGAAGCTCTGAAGAAAGCTATTGACGGTTTCGTCAACGCCTTCAAGATGGAAGACCTGAGGAAAAAAATTCTCTTTACCTTGGGTATTCTTATTGTTTATCGAATCGGCTCTCACATCACCATTCCCGGTGTAGATGCTACTGTACTCGCCGAATACTTCCGCAACAGCAATAATATGTTCGGTTTGTATGACTCCTTTACGGGCGGTGCTTTTGCAAAGGCTACAGTCTTTGCTTTGGGCATTATGCCGTATATCAGTGCGAGCATCATCATCCAATTGATGGGATCTGTGATTCCCGCGATTCAAATGCTTCAAAAGGAAGGGCAGGAAGGTCGCGCCAAACTCAATCAGTACACGCGCTACTTTACGGTTCTCCTCGGCGTCCTTCAGGGCTGGGGTGTTGCTGTCTGGCTTTCCAGTTTGAAAGTTTCCACCGCTGCCGGTACGGGTATGTCGGTGCTGACGGACGGTTTTGAGTCCGGGCTCGGCAACATCGGATTCCGGTTACTTGCTACGCTTACCTTCACTGCGGGTACGATTTTCGTCATGTATCTTGGCGAAAGAATTACTGCGAAAGGTGTGGGTAATGGTATTTCCCTGATAATCTTTGCCGGTATTGTGGGCAGTTTCCCGAGAGCTTTCTCCCGCGAACTCGAAATGTTCACCGAAGGCATCCAGCCGCTAGCGATCGAGATCTTCATCTTGGCCGTCGTGGTTGTGATCATCGGTTTCATCGTGTTCGTAGAGCAGGCTATCCGCCGCATTCCGTTGCAGAGTCCGCGCCGTGTTGTCGGACGCAAGGTTATGGGTGGCCAAGCGAGCTATTTGCCGTTTAAGGTGAATACCGCCGGTGTCATTCCAGTGATCTTTGCTTCTTCCATCATGTTCGTGCCTGCAATTGTAGCCTCTTGGCTTCCGAATGTCGGGTGGGCGCAATCCTTTGCGGGCGCGTTCATTCCGGGGCACATTACCTACAGCGTTATTTTTGCGGCGCTGATTATTTTCTTCACTTATTTCTATACGGCTATCCAATACAATCCAAACGATATTGCGGATAACCTCAAGAAGTCGGGTGGTTTTATTCCTGGGATTCGTCCCGGAAAGAAAACCGCAGAGTATATTGATCACATTTTGACCCGCATATCGCTTCCAGGATCCATTTTCCTGGCTGTAATTAGCGTTGGTCCGCTTCATTTGAAAGAAGCTCTCAATATGTCTTTCTATATTGGCGGCACTTCGGTCTTGATTGTGGTCGGTGTGGCTTTGGATACGCTTCGTCAACTCGAAGCCCATCTCCATACCAATAATTACGAAGGTTTCCTGAAACACGGCCGTATTCGCGGCAGGATGGCGTCCTAGTGGCTAAAGAAGAAGGCATTCAAGTAGAAGGCGTTGTGCTGGAAGCTCTTCCCAACGCATTCTTCCGAGTTGGCCTTGAAAATGGTCACGAGATTCTCGCACACGTTTCAGGAAAGATGCGTCGGCATTTTATCCGTATTTTGCCGGACGACAAAGTCTTGGTCGAAATTTCTCCCTACGACCTCTCGCGGGGAAGAATAACCTACCGTTACAAGTAATAGGGACAAAGAAGGTCAGAACCAATGAAAATCAAAGCCTCCATCAAACCTAGATGTGAAAATTGCAAAATTGTCCGTCGCAAGGGCATTTTGCGGATCATCTGTTCTAAGAACCCCCGTCACAAGCAGAAGCAGGGTTAGGAGATTTTATGGCACGTATTGCTGGTGTCGATTTGCCGAAAAATAAGACTGTTGAGTACGGTCTCACGGCTATTTACGGAGTCGGTCTTTTTACCTCTCGCAAGATCTGCGCTCAATTGGGCATTGATCTTAACAAGAAGTGCGATGACTTGACTGAAGAAGAACAAGGCAAGATCCGTCATGTACTCGAAGACGGATATTCTGTGGAAGGCGAACTTCGCGCAGAAACTACCTTGAACATCAAGCGTCTTGAAGATATCGGATGCTATCGCGGTTCTCGCCATCTCAAAGGCCTCCCGGCCCGCGGACAGCGTACCCGTACCAACGCACGTACTCGCAAAGGTCCTAAGAAGACCGTTGCTAACAAGAAGAAGTAAGGAGACGGTCTGTGGCTGATGAAGAAGTAAAAGAAACCACAGCAGCAGCTGTTGAAGCTGCCCCTGCTGAGGAAAAAGTCAAAAAAGCTAAGAAGCGCGCAGATGTCCAAGGTATCGCTTGCATCAATGCGTCCTTCAACAATACGATTGTGTCTATTACCGATGCTCAGGGAAACGTTGTTGCGTGGGGTTCTCCTGGAAACGCTGGTTTCAAGGGCTCTCGCAAGAGCACTCCGTTTGCGGCTCAGCTTGCTGCAGAAACGGCGGCTCACAAGGCGTTAGACCTCGGCGTCCGCAAAGTCGATGTCCGTGTAAAGGGAGCCGGCGGTGGGCGTGAGTCTGCTGTCCGTGCAATCAAGAACGCGGGCATTGAAGTGCTGACGATTCGCGATGTGACGGGTGTTCCGCATAACGGATGCCGTCCTAAGAAGAAGAGAAGAATCTAATTCCAAAGGGGAAACGCCAATGATGTGGAAATCTCTCCAAATGCCGCGCAGTTTCCAGAAAGTGGAAACTGGCGAAGAAGGGCGCTACGCGAAATTTGTTGTAGAAGCTCTCGAACGCGGATGGGGCATTACCATCGGTAATGCTTTGCGCCGTACGCTCCTTTCCTCTTTACAGGGGGCGGCTCTCGTCTCTGTGAAGATCAGCGGAGTTGAGAAAGAATTTTCCTCGATTCCTGGGGTCAAGGAAGATGTTACGGACATTATTCTCAACCTCAAGAGTCTCCGGGTGAAACTGCTCTCTGACCATGACGAGACTCTCCGTCTTGATATGTCGGGTGACGGTGAAATCACTGCCGCGAACATCGAGGAAAATCCCAACGTGGTGATTCTTACCCCAGATGTCCATATCGCGACGCTTTCCGGAAATGCTTCCTTGAGCATGGAGATGAGGGTCTCCTCCGGCCGCGGTTACGTGGTTGCAGACGAACTTAAGAATCCTGATGCCCCGATCGGAGAAATCGCTATAGATGCGAACTTCAACCCGGTGTTGAAAGTTGCCATGCATGTGAGCGACACCCGCGTCGGCCAGCGCACGGACTTCAACCGTCTTGAATTGGAAATTACGACTGATGGATCCATTGATCCCGAAGACGCCCTTGCATACGCTGCAAAGCTCTTGGTGGACCACTTGGAAGCCTTTATCAATTTTGAAGGAGATCTCGAATCTCCTGAAGAAATGGTACAGGACGAAGAACGTCAGCGTATCGCCAATCTCCTCCGTATGCGTGTCGACGAGTTGGAATTGTCCGTCCGTTCAAGCAACTGTCTCCGTATGGCAAACATCCATACGATTGCGGAACTTGTGCGCAATAAGGAACAGGATATGTTGAAATACAAGAACTTCGGAAGGAAGTCCTTGGTTGAACTTAACGAGGTTTTGACGTCGATGGGTCTCAGCTTTGGGATGCCGGTCGATGATTACCTGAAGGATTAATGGAAAATGAGACACGGTGTAAAGAATAAAAAACTCGGTGTGAATGCCCAGCATAAGCGCGCCATTCTCCGTAGCCTCGCGACTTCCATTTTGGAAAAAGGCCTAGCTAAGGAACAGATCGATCGCGGTATCCGCACGACTCTCCTCAAGGCTCGCCTTGTCCGTGGAGTGGTGGATCGCTTGGTAACGTATGCAAAGAAGGGAGATCTTTCCGCTCGTCGTGAAGCAGCCCGCTTTGTTCGCGACCCAAAGACACTTCAAGGCCTTTTCGATGTGATCGGACCGCGTTACAAGTCCCGCAATGGCGGCTATACTCGCGTGCTGAAGCTCGGCCCGAACCGCGCTGGCGATGCTGCTGAAATGGCTCTCGTCTCCCTCGTCGAAGATGAAATTGCGGCTAAGGAAGCTCCTAAAGCAGAAGCTCCGGTTGCTGATTCCAAGCCGATCGATATGGTCGAAGGCGCTTCGAAAGACGCGAAGAAGTAATTTCTTGCTTTTTACAAAAACCCGGTCTTTGACGGCCGGGCTTTTTTGTATCTTCTAAAAATACTTATAGGATTTGATATGCTTTTTTTTAAGCGCTGTCTTTTTTTTGTGGGCTTTTTGCTTCCGGTATGGGCTTCAGCCGTAACCGATGCTAATCAACTTTCGACATATTTTAATCAGACAAACGTATTGCAACGGAATACGGAAACGATGCAGCCTTCGTATAGCGAAGGTACTGTCGATTCCTCCTATAAATTAGGACCGGGCGATTTTCTGGATATTATGCTGGAAGATAAGTATTTAGCAGTTCAAGTCTATCCTGATGGCAATATTACAATAGAAGAATGCGGTTCTGTGTATGTAGCCGGTAAGACATTGAGTGAAGCGAGAGGAGAAATTCTCAAAGTTGTTTCTAAGCGTTATAATCCTCAATATTGTTTTGTGCAACTAGCGCAATTAAAGCGGTTCATCGTAAGCGTTATGGGTGCTGTACCAACTGTTGGACAAATTTATGTGGCTCCTCAGACTCGCTTGAGTCTTTTATTGAGAAATGTGGGAAATATTCTTGCTTCAGGCAATAAGAATGATGTATTACTTATTCGCAAAGGCGACACGCTTCACATAGATTGTTCTAAAATTTTTGACAATGGCGATTTTAAAAATGATGTCCTGCTGGAGCAGGGGGATCAGATCTATGTTCCCTTTGCAGATATGACTCAATCTGTTTCTGTCCTTTTCCCGGGGTTCCGCGTTGCCGTTCCTTATGAAAAGGATAGGACCGTACAAGAATATTTTAAAATGGCCGGTGGAGACCGGTATCCGAATTTAGGATATCAATCTGTTTCTATCCGGGGAAAAGACAAAGGTTCTCACTCCATTCCAATTTCCGAAGCATCCAAGGAAACTGTTGCTGCCGGAGATGAAATAGAATATGCAGTCAAACCGCTTCTTGTTTATGTCGGCGGCGCTGTTGCTGGGGTCGGCAGAGTTGCTTACGACCCTTCCTGGCATGCATTGGATTATATTGCTGCAGCGGGTGTTACTACTATAACGGGTAGTTTTGATCAGGTAAAAGTCGTCCGCGGTGATAGAAAAACGATTACGGTCAATGCTACTGGAGATGCCATCTATCCGGGTGATTATATTGAAATACCTAAGAGCGGCTATGAGCGATTTAAAGATTTTACTTTGTTCATAGCGTCTCTTTTGACGGTTGTTTCCTCGGCTTTCATTATTTATGTCAACTACAAGTAATTTATGAACGAAAATCCTGGTTTGATCGAATCCTTCTTGCATATTTTGAACAATAATTTGAAGCATTTCAAATTATTTTGCTTCATTGTTTTGCTTCCGACGGTGTTTGCTTTTGTTTCGGTGATGTGGCTTATAAAGCCGACTTATTCAGCATCGGCCGTCGTAACTCCACCGGCATCTTCTTCTAATTTGAATTCCTTGAATGGCCTTTTAGGAAGCGGAGTGTCTTCTTATGTGTCTTTGCTCGGCTTGTCTTCTGGAGCGGATGATGCGGATGCTATTTGGACTATTTTTAATTCTTGGGAATTGCACGATATGGTTTTGTCGAAGTTTGATTTGGCAAAGCACTATAAGTTCAAAGGGCATTTCCATGCGGATCTGTTGAAGGAATTCCGACAATATTTTTCGATTGATTTCACGAAAGAAAATATGATTGAAATTTCTATTGAGGATGAAAATTATGAGCTAGCATCGGAGATGGTTTCTTTTATGCTTGCCCGAGCAGATTCTATGTATAATGTATTTAAAACGTCTCAGGCGAGGCAAGCCCGCGAATATTTTGAAAAGCGCATACAATTGTGCTTGGGGACTCTCGATTCTCTGGAACGAGCTTTTGTCGATTTTCAGGTGAAGAATAATTTCTATGACCCTTCTTTTCAAATGGAATCGACGATTAAATATTTGGGTGATTTACAGGCCGAACAAGAAGCCGTCAGCGTTGAAATGAACTATGAAAAGTTGAATCGGGGTGTTGATTCGAAGCGCTATGACGAACTCCGGAAGAGGCACTCTTCTTTGGAATCGTCTCTTTCGCAGACCTTGAATGGGAAACGACAATCTTTAGGTATTGTCGCATTAAAAAAGTCCCCCGGTTTAGGGGCTGAATACTTGCGCAAGGAAAGTGAAATTAAAGTCCAGGAAGCTTTGTACAAATTACTTCGCCAACAAAGCGAACAACTGCAATTAGAAGAAGCGAAACAATTGAAGAACCTTCACATACTGGAAGCTCCTTGGCCGAATGACAAAAAGATTTCTCCACGCCGCGGTGTAATACTGATGTTTACGGTTCTCGTGTTCTCTCTCATCGCTACCGTGATTTGCAATATGCTTGAATTTATGGCAGACGCTTCTAAGCGGGGAGCACCTGTTGCTCGCGAGTGGGCTAGTTTTGTGAAATTCTTTAGACGGAAAAAGGTCTGAGTTCCTGCAATGATTTCTTGGATTCTTGAATATCCGGAATCCGGAGTTCTTTTTTCGATTGCTCTTTTATGCATTGTCGTTTTTCTATGGAAACGCGGAGATTTTTTTAGCCCGGCTAATATTTATTGCTTTTCCCAAGCATTAATGCTCGGCGTAGCTTATTTGAAATTAAATCCTGCGATGACAGATTTTTCCTTGTTTACTTGGATGGTTTGGATAGGCGGGCTTTTATCTTTTTTGGGCGGGTGTTTTTTAATGAATTTAGTTTGGACTTCAAGAAATGGAAGCCCGATGGATTTTCCTTTGAAACTTCATTGCGAGTATGATTGGAATCGCCATTTTTTATTTTCTTTTGTTGCTTTTGGATATTTCCTGATAGGTGTTTTTTGTGTCATTTCCATTGTCGGCAATTTGATCTTGTTTACAGATTCTCCTGGATCGTGGATGGGTAAAAGCCCAAAAGTGGGTGCCTATGCCGTTTTTTTCTGTAGCAGTCCAATGGTTGTTTCTTTGTTTGGCGTTGCTTCTTTTAAATCGCTCAATCCTTCTCATCGGTATATTCGCTGGGTATCGCGATTTATGGCGATTTTTACAACGTGTCTCAGTTTTATGACATTTCCCAATCGCGGAACTACTTTTGTTTGTGCCGGTTCTCTTGTCGTCCTTTATAATTATCTCCACAAAAAACTTTCTTTCTCCCTTATACTTATTATTGCGGGAATCGGCCTTGCTGCTTTCATTTTAATTGCCGCGATAAAGAATCAATATGGAGAAGGTTCTGTTGCGGGGCAGATTGCGACGAGTTCCGTTATAGATCTTCCTTATAAATATGTGGCGAACAACTACTGGAATCTGGATTACGCTTTGAATAAGGATTCTGACGAACCGGAACATCCGACGACTTTTGGCGCGGACATTTTTTATGGTGTACTGTATTACACTCATTTACCGGAAGCCTTGCGCACAAGCTTTGGCTGGGATACTCCTTATAATGAAAGCGTTGAAAAAGTCAACGGATTGAATACGGTGAGTTATTTATGGGATGCTTATAAGGATTTCGGACTGCCTGGAGTATTCTTAGAACCGTTCTTTTTTGGTCTGTTGTTTACATTCATCTACCGGAGGCTTTCAGTGATGAAGACTCCGATGGGCGTACTTTTTCATACGATGTTTGTCTTCTGGATTTTGTTCTGGAGCTTTACGACGGGTTACAAACAACCTATGTATTGGGCCTGGATTTTATTCTTCTTGCTTATTCCTGCGCTGTGCTCAAAAAAAGCTACCAGCAGATGCGATCTTTGTGGAAAAAATAGCTCAAGAGAATTACAGTAATAACAATGTCGCCTGTTAGGGCAAATACTGGGATGAAGTTGTTGGACAAGTAAATACCTGCCAATGTACATGCGATGATGTTTGCCGCTCCGGCTGTGCTCACGATGATTGCGTAAGTCCAAGTGGCTTTGCCTTTGAGTAAAGAGGAAATGAGGGATGTCCTTGCTGCTTGAAATAGAAGGGAAAAAGACAAAGTCCTGAGAATGTATCCGCTGCAACTGAGATCTTTTTCTGTCCACGACACGGCAAAGAATAAAATTTTTAGGAATTGCTGCGGGAAAAGCCAAAGTGGGGATGAACATGCTGCAATAAATAGTGTGAACAAACAGATGTCCTTTATATGAATGTTCTTTTCGGCGTCTGAATGCTGCGTAACCAAGCTTGAAGAGATGAAGTGCACCATAATACCGGAACATAATATGAGGATCTTGTTTGCAAAATTATAGGAACTGAGAAATTCTGCAGATGCGAATTTATCTGCAACATATAAGCCGATAGGTATATAAGCAAATGCCGCAAAACTGGACAGTGCGTAGGGAATCGCCGAAACGATCATCATTCTAACGAAGCGAAACGTCCTGCTTGAAATTTTGAGCAAGGACTTGTCGAATGCATTGGTTACACCGAAAAAGAATGCCGGTAATGCAGACAGTACCATTGCTAGGGCTATTGAGGCTATTTGGTCGAATTTAAAATAAAGAAGAGATACTCCCATGACTATGCAATAGGATAGGGAATGCAGTAGCTTGGAAATGAATAGCTTTTTCCAGAATTTTCCGCAGACAAAGTACCAGTCAAAGAAGGCGTGTTGAAACATTAAGCCGAATATGAGAATTAGCTCTCCATAAAAGACGGGATGCCCCCTTCTTACGGTAAATGCGAAAATGAGCATTAGAACAGCGGTTGCAACTGTACAGAAAAATCGCAGTTGTAGGACATTATGAAAAAGAGAACCTGATGTAGCTTTTTTGCCGAAAAAAGCTAGTATCAAGGTGTTCATTCCAAAATCAGCAATAGCACAAAAGATAGAGTAATCGGTTTGCAAAATACCGAAAAAACCATACTCCGATGTTCCTAAATTTCTTGCGATAAGGTTTTGAACAAGAAAGGAAACTCCTTGAATAAGAAAATTGACTAGCGCAATGAAAACGCCAATTTTAATGTTGCGGAAAACTTGAAGCACAACGTAAAAATAAAAGATTTTTGCTGTAACGGCATTTTAATTGTGAATTTTATATATTTTGCGCATGGGTTTTTTACAAGGTCAGAGCTCTTTTTTTCAGCCTGGACCGCCGGCTAAGCCTGGTGAGGCTTATCTTCCCTTAGTTCAGTTTTTGATCCAGGAAATCCGCGGAAAGACCGTTCTGGATCTGGGTGGCGGCAAGGGGGCTTATTCTTTAGAACTAAAAAAAGCGGGTTATGATGTCATTGTTGCTGACATTAATGCTGATTCGTTGAAGGTCGCATCGGATCTTGGCCTTAGAACGCTTAATTTGGATGAAAACAAAACCCTTGGCGAGAACGTTGCGGATACAGTGATTTTAATCGAGGTCCTCGAACATGTGTCCGATCCGAGAGCTTTTTTACAGAATGCGATGTCGGCTGCTCGGAAGCGGGTTCTTTTCTCGTTACCTTGTACAGAGGATTTTAAGTCTTTGTTTAATGAGGGCTTGACTTTTGCGCACATTGCTGTTTCAGACCATCTATGGCATTTTTCTTATCAGGAAATGAAGAGCTTGTTGGATTCCTTTCATGTTCCGTATCAGTTACGAATGGGGGATTTTTTATTCCCTAGAGCTCCGATGATCCTTTTTAGGAAAAGGTATAGAGGCCCGCTTGGATATCTTGCTATGCTTCCTCTGCGTTTATTGAATAAATTGAAACTTATTCCTAAAAGTATTCCGTCCCGTTTTTATGGTATTATCGAAAAGCCGTGAAATGGGGGCTTTTTATCATAGCCGCGTTTTGAAATTTTCACAAAAGTTGTGAAGTAGGGATCTTGATTGCGTCAAAAAGATAAAACGGTTGAACACATATCAGGTTTTTTGTATTTTTGGGCTTCGAAAACGCGAGAGTGGCGGAATTGGCAGACGCGCCAGACTTAGGATCTGGTGAGCAATCGTGAGGGTTCGACTCCCTCCCCTCGCATTTTTTAACAACGCCTTTACATAACGGAGATCCCATGAACGTTTCCATTAAAGAAACCAGCGCAACAGTCCGCAACATTGAAGTTGCTATTCCTCAAGACGCTTTGAACATTCCTTTTGAAAAGAAAGTTTCCAAGTACAAGAAGGAAGTGAAGCTTAATGGCTTCCGCCAAGGCCAAGTGCCGAAATCCCTCATCATCAAGCAATTTGGCGACATGATCCGCCAAGAAGCTATGGATGATCTTTTGAACCAAGTGATGAGTGATGAACTCAAGAAGGCGAACATTGTCCCTGTAACGCGCCTGAAGATTGAAAACTTCAAGGATGACAAGAAGGGCGATATTACGTTTACGGCTATCGCAGAAGTGGATCCGGTAATAGACATCAAGGGATATGAATCCCTTGGGATCAAGATCATGGATGTTGTCGTAAGTGATGAAGAGATCAACGATGAGATCAAGCACTTGATGCAGATGTGGTCTGAAACGGCTTCTGTGGACCGCGAGTCAAAGAAGGGTGATGTTGTCGTTGGAAACTATCTTGAAGTTTCTATTGATGGAGAGAAAAAGGATATTCCTGAAGAACGCGAATTCCGTTCTCTTCTCGGCGAATCTGCTTCTCCGGGATTTGACGAAGGCCTTATGGGTGTCAAGAAAGGTGAGGTGAAGGACATTCATTTCATTTACCCGAAAGATCACAAGGACGAGCAGTTCCGCGGCAAGACTGCCGATTTCAAGGTGGAAGTGACGGATGTCCGCGAAATCCGCGCTCCGAAGATGGACGAAGAGTTCTTTAAGAAGGCCGGCGTAAAGGATGAGGCGGAACTTCGCTCGAATATTCAGACGAGCATCTTGAATAACAAGAAGCAGAGTGCAAAAGCCAAGGCTGTGAACGAAGCGATTGAAAAGATCATTACTGCAAATCCGTTTGATGTTCCGAATGCCCGTGTTGTTGACCTCATCAAGTATAGCCTGAAGCGCCATGCGGAAGGTAATGAAGAGGTAGAACCGACCGACGAACAGGTGAAGACGCTCGGTCCCGAAGCTGTCTATGAAATCAAGAAGCACCGCATTCTTGACTTTATCGCTAATAAGGAGAAGATTAAGGCTAGCCAAGCTATGGTCGATGCCCGCATTGAAGATCTCGCTAAGAGTTACAATGTGGATTTTAAGTCTTTGAAGGACCACTTCCGCCAGTCCGGTCGTACTGTCGCTCTTCGCGACGAGCTCCGCATCGAAGCTGCCGCTGACTATATTGTTGGCATCCGCCCGGTGACAGAAGAAAACTCGACAGAAACAAAGTAACTTAAGAAGGATGGTCAATGGTCATTCCTACAATTATTGAAAATACGGGCCATGGCGAGCGCGCTTATGACATATATTCGCGGTTGCTCAAGGAACGCATCATCTTTTTGGGAACTCCCATTGATGATGAAGTTGCAAATAACGTAATGGCTCAGATGATCTTCTTGGAATATGAAAATCCCGAGAAGGACATTACCTTGTATATAAATAGTCCTGGCGGATATGTGTCCGCAGGGCTCGCCATTTATGATACGATGCAGCATATCCGCCCGAATATTGCGACTATTTGCATTGGCGACAGCATTTCGATGGCAGCCATACTTCTTGCGGCGGGAACGAAGGGTAAGCGCTATGCTTTGCCCCATTCCCGCATTATGCTTCACCAGCCGTCAGGTGCGGTGACTGGACAGTCTACGGATATTCAGGTACATGCAAAAGAACTGGTCCGCACTCGCGATATGCTTACGAAGATTATTGCGGAACATTCCGGACGCTTGGTTGATGAGGTGCGCGAAAAGACGGAACGCGATTTCTTCCTCACTCCGGAGGAGGCTCTCGAATTTGGTGTTATTGATGAAATTTTTAAGCCTCGAAAGCAAGAGGGCGCTTGATGTATAAAAGCGGAAAGAACCATCCCCAGATTTCTTGCAGTTTTTGCGGCAAGCCTGCAGAACAAGTTGCCAAGATGATTTCGGGGGCGAACGTTCATATCTGCAACGAGTGCGTTTCCACGTGCTATAATCTCCTTGTGGACGATTTGGCTAAGGATGCGGCTAAGGCTCGTGAAGCTGCTGATGTGGCTCCGCTTCCGACCCCGAAAGAATTGAAGGAGCATTTGGATGAATACGTGATCGGCCAGGATGATGCAAAAGTCGCTCTTTCTGTTGCTGTCTATAATCATTACAAACGCTTGAAAAATGAATCGGCTGCGGATAATAAGGTCATTGACAAGAAAACTGATTGCGTCGATGTGGAAAAGTCGAATCTTCTTCTTGTGGGACCCACGGGAAGCGGCAAGACTCTTCTCGCGCAGACCCTCGCCCGTTTTTTGAACGTTCCTTTTTCCATTGCAGATGCAACCGTTTTGACGGAAGCTGGCTATGTCGGCGAAGATGTGGAAAACATTTTGGTCCGTTTGCTTCAGGCTGCGGACTATGATGTGGCACGTGCAGAACGCGGCATTATTTTTATCGATGAAATTGACAAGATCGCCCGAAAGACGGCGAATCCTTCTATTACCCGAGATGTTTCGGGCGAAGGCGTGCAACAGGGCTTGCTTAAAATTTTGGAAGGCACCGTTGCTTCTGTTCCTCCTAAAGGCGGTCGCAAGCATCCAGAGCAGGCTTTAGTACAAATTAACACTCGCAACATTTTGTTTATCTGCGGAGGAGCTTTTGAAACCCTGGATAAAATTGTCGCTCATCGCATAAATCAAGGCGGAATGGGCTTTGGCGCTAATATTCGGACGACCAAAGACAATTCCATGTCGGAGTTGCTAAAGCAGCTCGAACCGGATGATTTAATCCATTTTGGCCTTATTCCGGAACTTGTCGGGCGCTTGCCGGTTGTCGTTGCACTCAAGGAATTGGATGAAACCGCATTGAAGCGCATTCTTATTGAGCCGAAAAATGCGATTATTAAACAATTTACCAAGCTTTTTAAGATGGATGGAATTGAGCTTTCCTTTACGGATGAATCTATTTCTGAAATTGTGGCTTTTGCGGTTGCGCGGAAGACGGGGGCTCGCGGGCTCCGTTCTGTTGTGGAACGCACTTTGCAAAAAGCGATGTACGAGCTTCCCGGTACTGGCACAAAAAAGTTGTCCGTAACGGCAGAAATGGTGAAACTTGGACTTATGCATGATGGTGAGAAAAAAGTCGCGTAGAGAAGGATTCTACTTTGAAGAAAACGCCTATAATTGAGACTGATGTTGCGCCGGAAACGCTGGCTTTGGATCTTTCTCACGAATTCCCGCTTCTCCCTTTGCGCGATGCTCTGGTGACTCCGGGCGCATCGACGAGAATTCTTGTCGGGCGCGATATTTCGCAAAATGCAATTCATGCGTCGCACGAATACCACGATTTGCTGCTTCTTGCACTTCAGCCGGATCCGGATAAGGAAGCGGTGACTTCAGAAGATTTGCCGGATGTCGGCGTTCTTGCTCACGTACAATCCGTATCGCCACTTCCCAATGGCTGTTGGCGGGTGCTTTTGGAAGGCGTCGTCGTTGTCGATTTGGCAGGACCTGTAAAAAAAGAAGGATCTTCTTATTTTTCTTCTTTCATCGCTCTTCGGCGATTTGTTGTTGCGGATGAATCCAATGTAAAGAAAATCGCTGCAGAAGGCATTAAACTTTTTTTTCGCTATGCGGAAATTCAGAATCTCTCGCAGGACTTGGTGAACGATGTGAAAGCGAAGGAAGAGCCCTTTGCGGAATTTATGTCCATGCTTCCGTTCATCCGGGTTTCTCCTGCGCAGAAACAGAAAGTCCTTGAGCAGAAGTCGTTGGATGATTTGGGCCTTTTGGTCAATTCGTATTTGCATGCGGCGATCGATGCGGAAAATGTGGCTGAACACGTGCGCGAAGACGTGCAGCAGAAGATGCAGCAGAATCAGAAGGATTGGTTTATCGGTGAACAGATCCGGATGCTTCAAAATGAAATTTCCGATGGTGGGACAGATGAAATTTCTTCCTTGACCGAGAAGGTCAAGGCGAAAAAGTTTTCTCAGGCGATTCAGGAAAAATTGGACGAAGAATTTAGCCGGATGAGATTGATGCAGCCCGCAAGCCCGGAATACGCTGTTTCCAGGAATTATATCGATTGGTTTTTGGCTCTTCCGTATGGTGTTTATACGGAAACTGATCTGGATCTGAAGAAAGTAAAGAAAAATCTGGATGAGAAGCATTATGGTTTGGACAAGGTCAAGGACCGCATTTTGGAATATATCGCGGTCTTGAAGCTTACCAAGTCCGAGAACAAGGCTCCGATAATTTGCCTGGTCGGCCCTCCAGGCGTTGGAAAGACAACGCTTGTGCGCTCGATTGCCGAAGCTTTAGGGCGCAATTTTGCCCGTGTAACTTTGGGCGGAGTCCAGGATGAAGCGGAAATTCGCGGGCATCGCCGGACGTATATCGGATCCATGCCGGGGCGTTTTGTACAAGCCCTTCGCCATGCGAAGTGCATGAACCCGGTGATTCTTCTCGATGAAATTGATAAGATGGGCAGTGATTTCCGCGGAGACCCGGCCAGTGCGATGCTTGAAGTTCTCGATCCGGAATTGAATATCGATTTTACGGATCACTTTATGGAAGTGGGGCTGGATTTTTCAAAGGCTCTTTTTATCGCGACTGCCAATGCGGAAGATCAGATCCCGGCGCCTCTTGCGGATCGTTTGGAAATAGTGCGGCTTCCCGGCTATTATCCTCACGAGAAACTTTTGATCGCCGAGAATTATTTGATCCCGAAGGTGATGTTGCGCTGCGGACTTTCTTCTGAAAAAGATTTGACTTTTGATGAAGATTCCGTAAAGACAATCCTCCGCGAATATACAAGAGAGGCTGGCGTACGCGAACTAGAACGTATGATTGAAACGATTGTTCGCAAGCATGCCAAAGAGATCGTGATGGGCAAGACTTCAAAAGTGATTCTTTCGCCGAAGCTTGCGGAAAAGTATTTGGGCGTGCCGCGTTTTTTGGAAAGCCGCTTGCCGAAACCCGGCAAATTCGGTGTGATTACCGGGCTTGCTTGGACCTCTGTGGGTGGTGAAATTCTTTTAATTGAGTGCAAGTTGCTTTCGGGGCGTGGACATTTGCTCCTCACCGGTAAACTCGGCGATGTGATGAAGGAATCGGCCCAGATTGCTTTAAGCCTTGTGCGCGAGCGCCTGCACCGGTTTGGGATAGATCCTGCTGTTGTGCGCAAGACGGATATCCACATTCATGTGCCTGAAGGTGCTGTTCCTAAGGATGGACCTTCTGCAGGCATTGCTCTTACTTTGGCTCTCCTTTCGGCTTTTACCCGTACTCCGGTTTCTCCGGACGTTGCATTCACGGGTGAGGTGAGCCTCACGGGTGATTTGCTTCCGATTGGCGGACTTAATGAAAAAGCGCTTGCTGCGCTCGGCGCCGGCGTGAAGACATTGTATATTCCCAAGCAAAATGAAAAGGATGTGGCGGAATTGCCGATGCCTGCGAGAAAGGGCCTCAAAATACATACAAAAGAACACATTGACGAATTAATCCGCATTCTTTTCCCTAGCGAGCAAAAATCCAAGAAGGGCGCTGCTACTAAAAAGACCTTTTCGAAAAAAGACCCTAGCGAAACCGATTGAGAGTAGGAAATGGTCTAATGCGAGTGTCTTAGATATTTTTGCTTCATATTTTGAAATTTGCAGCAAAATATGTCGGAAATAAAGTTTTAGGGGTATTTTTCAAAAGGGTGCTTTAAAGGAGAACAAAAAGATGCCTGAACGTTCTTTTGAAGAAATGAAAGCCGCGCAAGCGGTGTTAGAATCTAGAATTGTTGCTGCGTGTAATAAATGCGGGCGCGCACGTGAAAGAGTTCTGCTTATCTGGGTGTCCAAATTTCATCCGATGGAATCCGTTGAAAAGGCTCTTTCTTTGGGGGCGGTGGATTTTGGTGAAAATCGCGTGCAGGAAGCGGTGCTCAAATTTTCCGTGAAGCGGCCCGGTGTGCGTTGTCATATTATCGGGCCAGTACAGAGCAACAAGCTCCGCCCGGCGGCGACCGTAGCGGATGCAATCCATTCGATAGATGATTTGAAGTCCGTAGGAAAACTCGAGCGGATCTGCTCGGAATTCGGCAAGCATTTGGATATTCTTTTTGAGGTGAATACATCTGAAGAAGCATCCAAAAGCGGCGTTTCGATGGAAGATGCAGAGTCGTTTCTTCTTTCGCTTCCAGAGACGGAGTTTGTCCGTTATCGCGGGCTGATGACGATCGGCAAGAATACGGGTGTTGCCGAGGATTCCCGCAAGGGCTTTGCGTTCTTGCGAAATTTACGCGATAAGATGAAGGCCCGCGGTGGCGCTTTTTCGGACTTTTCCGAGCTGTCGATGGGAATGACCGGTGATTTGGAAGTAGCTATTGAAGAAGGTGCGACGATGATCCGCGTGGGAACGGCTCTCTTCGGCGAAAGAGATTATAGCAGGCCTGTAAACGACCCGGTTTAATTTTAGGCGTGCCCTTTATTGTAAACATAAACCTCTTGGTGGAGAACTGGGTCTTGAGTCCACGTCTAGTAGGAGTGCCTTACGAGGGATGGTACCCGCTACTAAATCTTTCCAGGCGGGTTTCTCTCTTTGAAAATGGAATGTTTTTTTCGAGAAACTCTATACAGAGATGTATGTGCATCTCCGTATAGAGTTTCTGTTGCCCTTGGAGGGATGGCAAAATAGGATTGCTTTGCTATTTTGAAAATTCTGCAGGGTACTTTTGAATATATGTTTTGTAATCGGTAAATCCGGTGGCTTCTATAAAAATGGAAGAAATCAATGAGATGTAAGAAAAGGGTTGTTCTTTTATTTGGCTTTTTTTCCTTTTGGCTTTTTTCGTGTACCTCTGAAGACTCTTCTTCATCGACTGCTTCGCGGATGAATAAGGAGTTCGGGAAATGCACGGACGATCGCAATGGGGAAATTGTGCTGGATTCCACAACGGGCGCGTCCTATTTTTGCGATAACGGAAAATGGATTCTGGATGAGGATACAGAGGTTTATCTGGATACCCTTGCGGACGGATCCTACCAGTGCACGGATACGACCAGTGCCGGGAATTACGCGAAGATCACGGTTGCCGATTCCGAACTTGCCTACAGCGGTCATATCGATTATTCCACCTCCATATTCAGCAGTCGGCCGTTTTCCTATCTGCAAAGCGACACCTTGTATTCCAGGTTTGTGGCGGGCAGGGATTACGATTTTGCCCTGCAGTGCAATTCGGAAGTCTTTATGATTTCGGATGCCGCGCTGGGTTCCTTTATCTATAAGCACTATAGTATAAGCGGCGATTCCCTGATCGTGATGCGTTGCAAGGATGCCAGTTACGTCACAACTCAGAATTCCTGGACGAGCCCCTTCAATACGTCCGTCACCTATGGTTCCTTCACCGATTCCCGTGATAACAAGGAATATAAGACAGTCACCATTGATTCCATCACCTGGATGGCGCAGAATCTGAATTACGATACGGAGGGGAGTTACTGCTATGCTGGTAAAGCCTCGAACTGCTCCCGCTATGGACGGCTCTATTCGTGGGCGATGGTCATGAACGGGGCCTCCGCAAGCGGTCTTGTCCCTAGCGGGGAACGGGGACTCTGTCCTGATGGCTGGCACGTTCCGAGTGCTGCGGAATGGGATGCTCTGAAAAGCTATGCGGACTCTCTTACCGATGGAATGGGGGCGTTTAGTATCCGCTCAATCTTTAATTGGACAGTCTATAGTTCAAAGTATGACTCTCTGAATTATATGGGGACGGATTTGTTTGGTTTTTCGGCGGTTGCCGGAGGGTATGAAGACAGTGTCGGGTTCAGTGAACTGGGTGAAACAGCAACGTGGTGGACGGCTTCAGAATACAACAGTTCCCATGCCATGAATCGGGATATCTTCTATGATAGTAAGTGGATGGGGACGGGGCATACGTCCAAAGGCGATCTGCGTTCACTCCGGTGTGTTGAGGATTACGATACGGACATTCCTTTCAACACGTCCATCAAATATGGAAAGTTAACCGATGCGCGCGATGACCAAACTTACCGAACGGTGACCATTGGCGAAAGAACGTGGATGGCGGAAAACCTCAACTATGAAGTGGAGAGTAGCAGCTGCTACAATGATGATATCCATTACTGTAGCCGCTATGGCCGTCTCTATACCTGGGTTGCAGCGATGAATCCTCCTCCCGGTCTTGTGGAGTCCAGTAACCGGGAACCGAGCGGTATTCAGGGTATTTGTCCTTCTGGCTGGCACCTTCCAAGCATTGCAGAGTGGAAAACGCTACAGGCGAACCTTGCGGATACCGTGTCGGCAACGGCCGGCCTGAGTCTGAAGGCGCTGGGGGGCTGGACCGATTCCACCGGAGGAATTGCCGGTACTGATCTTTACGGATTCAGGGCGCTTCCCGGAGGACAGGGATATGAGCGGGTCTACCGCTCCTATACCGATATAGGGCGCCGAGGGCTGTGGTGGACCACGGTCGAAAATGGGTTCGCTTATGCCTTCTCGCTGCAGGACAGTACCTCTGCAATAAGTTTTCAAGCCTCTGAACTCAGGGGCACCCTTGTTTCCGTACGCTGCGTCGAGGATTACCTTTCCCGCCTGGACAGTCTTCTTGGAGAGTGCACCGAGGCTAAGCGGAATGCCGTTATAACCCGTGACGGCAAGTCCTATTACTGCGATCCCTATGGCTGGCGGTCTGCTAGTTCGGCGGAAGTGGTGAATTTTGAGGCCGCCCGGAGCGCAGGGGCGTGTACGGAGGCGCTTCAGGATTCCGTGAGCATCATAGGCTCCTTGGCATATACCTGTGACAGTCTTTTCTGGCGGCTCTCGACGGATGCAGAAATGCTCAACTACAGATTATCCCGGACTTTCGGCCCGTGCACGGCGGCCCTTGAGGATTCCGTAAGGATGCGGGACTCCGATTCTCTGTACTATATCTGCAGTTCTCTCTCCTGGCGGCAGGCGACGGATGCGGAAATTTTCAACTACAGTTTATTTCAGACTTTCGGCCTGTGCACGGCGGCACTTCAGGACTCGGTGAAGGAGGACTCCACAGGAGTCTATTATACCTGTGACTCCCTTTCCTGGCGCACGTCGACCGCAGCGGAGAGTTCGAATCATGTGGCTTCCCAGGAATTCGGGCAGTGCACTGCGGCCCTGAAGTCAACGGTGGATACGGCGGCCGCTACGGGTGTTGCTTATATCTGCGATTCCACGACGTTTTCCTGGCGCGCGGCAACGGCTCTGGAAGAAGACATCTATGCCCGCGGGGCCTGCACGACCACCCGTGAGGGGGAGGAATACGAGGGTTCCGCCGGAAAATACTGGTGCCTTTCCAGAAGCTGGTCTCTGTATCTGCCGGGGACGTTCACGGACACGCGGGATTCTAGGGTTTACAGGACAACGACGATCGGCTCCCAGACCTGGCTTGCGGAGAATCTGAACTATGATCCCTCGCTGGATGTCACGCTTGCCGATTCCCTCCAGCTCAGTTTCTGTTACGGCAGCGGTGAGGACCACTGCCTTGTGTACGGGCGTCTGTATAGCTGGAACGTCGCCATGGCCGGGGCCTCCTCTAGTGCGCGTTCCCCGAGCGGGGTGCAGGGGGTCTGCCCTGCGGGCTGGCATCTTCCGAGCGACGCGGAGTGGGCCACCCTTGTTGATTATGTGGATGAAGTCAACGGTACGCACGGGGTCGCAGCCAGCCTGAAGGCTGATACGAACTGGAATTATTCCCCGGGTTACGAGGGGCTGGATGAATTCGGCTTTTCTGCTCTCGGTGGCGCTTCTGGCTATCTCTCGGAATATAGTGCATTCGGGACTCCGTCCTTAACTTTCTTGTTGTCTGTATATGGTTACTGGTGGACCTCAACACTGTCCAGCACCCCGTATGGCTATTTCTATGCGATGGAGTATTCCTCGGATGAAGTGGCCCTCTCCATGACTACCCAGGATTGGTTTGTTTCAGTCCGCTGCGTGGAGGATTCTGAGTAGGAATCAGTCCCGTGCGGTGACTCAGAAAAGAATGTTAATCGTGCTGTTTTGTCAGTCATCATATGGAGAGACCAGAGGGACGAATGGCTGGATTTCGCGTCTCCATAAAGCTTGATCCATTGATAGAAAGTGGAAAAAAGGCCTTGGTAACAGGCCGGAACGGATCTGTTGATCCCCAAGCCCCTAAAGAAGCAAGGTATTTTTCCTAAATTGCGTGCGGCCTCCGGGCCGCTTTTCATTTTAACCTGAACGTATTTGCATATTATGTCCGAAACGCCTAAAACCTCTGCGCAAGTCCACGAATCCTTTATCAAATTTTTTGAATCCAAAAATCACACGTTTGTCCGGAGCACTCCGGTGGTTCCTCAGGATGATCCGACGCTGATGTTTACCAATGCGGGGATGAACTAGTTCAAGGCCATTTTTTTTGTCGATAATCCGAGAGGTTTAAAACGTGCGGTAAACAGTCAGAAGTGTATTCGCGTCTCCGATAAACTCAACGACCTCGATGAGGTGGGCAGGGATACTTATCACCATACTTTTTTTGAAATGCTTGGCACTGGGTCCTTTGGGGATTATTCTCATCTCAAAGAGCGATCTACCCAGTGGCTTGTATTTGGCACGGGCCCGTTTCGGCTCGGTTCAGGAAATCCGTTATTTTGTGCTGAAATAAGCCCTGAATAAGAGGAACCCAGTCCGCTATTCTTTTGAAAGTGAATAGCGGCGGAAGGGGGAGGGCGCGCTTCAAATGAGATGAAGCCACTGTCTGCGATATCCGCCAATGGCTTTCGCAAGTAGTGTATTTCCGTCCTTTCTAATATCAACAGAAGGGGGCAAAGATACTATTTTTTTTCTCTGTGAGAGGAAACTATAAGATATTGACAATTCGGAGAGTGTGTGGGAAGAGTCACGCTTCCCGAGTTTTGTGTGAGGGATGGTAGAATTGAAGAAGCGGCTTTTACAATTGACGTCAGTTTGCGGCTGCCACATTTTTTTGACACTCCAATTTTATGATGATAAAATACGGTTCTTTTTTATGGATTTTTCTGCTCTTTGTGATGTTGCCTCCAGCATTTGCTCGAGAAGGGAATTTTTGGACATGCGCCAAATGCTATACCGTTTCTCCTTTTGCTGAGCATTCTTCGGATGCGTGGGGTGGCGGTGTGGAATTGAATCGCTGGGTGCATTGGTTTGATCTGCCTGATTCGTATCCGGTGGATTCGCTCGGTCACCAGAGCGGTCCTGCCGATGCCCGCTGGCTATGGTATGGCGGAGGTATCCGTATCTATTTTGGTGAAGCGGCAGATGGCTTCTATGCATCTCCTTATCTGCTGGGAGGAACATTTTTCGGCCTTTTAGGCGTTGCAGCGGGGCCTGAATTCGGCATAACGGATTCTCATGCTGATTTTGGAGGAAGCGCGCGGGCCTGGGTTTCGTTGGTCGGCATAGAAGTGGTTAGGACCATACGAAAACCTTTGAAAATGGAGTTATATATTTTTGTTCCGATTTATGCGCCTTGGACGGATGCTTATTACTAATGTCGCCGCTTCTGGATGCCCTAAGGATTGAAAATGTTTCGCAATATTTTATGGCTCGTATATGTGCAGAAGTGGCATTGACAATATAAAGGAAAATTTGACGTTTTAAAAGCTGTATGTAAAATTTACGAATGATTTCTGTCATTTTTTTTAAGATAAACTATCTTTATTTTTAAGTGCGTTTTTTACAGGAGGGATCCTTTGCTGAAAACAAGACGTGTTGCTTTATTAAAAGGGATGAATAGGACTTTACCAAGTAAAGAGAGCATTGGTTAATGAGACCGACTGTAAATTCATTTGTTTGTTTTGTCTTGTTTTCGTGCCTGAGCCTCTTTTTACCCTCGCATTCTTGGTCGTCTGATTCTTTGAGTGTGAATCTATCAAGCGAACGCTATCGCACGGAATGGAACTGGGTTGAGTACCGGATTTCTCTTACGAACAAGTCGGGCATCCCTATTTTGAATCCAGAAGTCCGCTATTTTGCCGAGAACTCGCTCATCCAGTATTGCGAGGACCGTGAGGATGACGTGAACTGCACGGCCGTGCGGTACGGGGACTATGCGAAGGACTCCCTCTTGACCGCCACCGTGGATTATTCCTCCCCGCTTTTCACGGTGACGCCGTCGGTATTCTCCAACGGGAAGTGGACGGTAATCAAACTCAATGTCTCCGGCCTGCTCTATCCGGGAAGGACTGCAGAAATCAATTTCAGAGTGTACAAGAAGGACTGGACCCGCTGGGACTCCGGCAGGGACTGGTCCTATCAAAAGAATGCCGGGGTCGTCGGGCCGAATTATTTCATGTCGGTCTACGACGCCTCCCGGAATCTGCTCTGGGGGAACGACCCGACAAACGGGAAGCGGACCGCCGATGTGGTGCTTTGGAGCGACCGCGGCGGGAATTCCGTCATTGCCGCCTTTGACGGGGATTCCTCCGCCACGGTCCCCGCC
>Ga0172378_10000618_pt1 | contig 31386 bp, 37 predicted proteins | sample GrowelOW332metaG_FD_119755 | JGI IMG/M metagenome (GOLD analysis project Ga0172378, IMG submission 119755) | Groundwater microbial communities from an aquifer near a municipal landfill in Southern Ontario, Canada - Pumphouse #3_1 metaG | ecosystem: Environmental > Aquatic > Deep subsurface >...
AGCAAAAACACAATGGTACTTCAATGTGGAGCAAGTTGTCTTAGCTCCATCACAAAATGAATATTACTTGATTTGATTATGATTGTTAAGTTTTCATATCTAATATTATCGGCATTATTGTTGCTATGTCTTGCTCCGATGCCTTATGGGTATTATCAATTAGTGAGGTTTGTCGCAATGGTATTATTTGCAATCTATGCATATAACTATTGGATTAAGGAGATTAAACCATTGGCGATAACCTTTGGTGCATTGGCGCTGTTGTTTCAGCCTTTTATTAAGGTCGCTCTTGGCAGAGCGATGTGGAATGTCACAGATGTCGTTGTTGCACTTGGACTGATAGGGTTATACCTATATGAAAATAATAAGGTTAGCAACTGAGGTAGGTTAAAGATAGCCCTGGTATCTATTCCCCTTTTTCATAAGTTGCGGGTTCTTTGCCAGTGAGTATGTCGACAAAAACCTTAACCCTTGCAAAATATTCGCGAACATATGTCATAAGTGCCATTTTTGATGTGGGGTCAGCAGCATTGTAGCCCTTAATGTCATGTACTTCAAGTCCAAGATATTCTGTAAGATAAATAGCTCTTTCGTTATGGAATCTTTGTGATATAACTACAAAGCTGTGAATATTAAATACCTTTACAGCTCTGACCACTGCATCAAGTGTTCTAAAACCTTTTCCATCCAAGATGATGTCATTGGTATCAACTCCATGAGCAATGAGAGAATCTTTCATACATTCAACCTCATTTACTCCGTCAAGGCTGTTTTCATCGCCGCTAATGAGAATGTGTTTTATTTTCCTTGCTTTATAAAGATGTTCTGCTGCTTCGATGCGGAACTTGAAAAATTGATTCTGCCTTCTTCCGATTCTTGTCTGAGGTGTTGTCCCCAACAATAAACCATATTCGGTAGTTGTCACTTGTTCAATGTCAGAAAACAGCTTTCCTTTAGCGTTGTTCACTATGATTATATTACATACCAGTATCGAAGTAAGACATACAACACCAATAATAGCTATTACCCATATTATTGTTTTCATTTTCTTAGTCATAATGATACGTTTTTTCTATTCTTGTTTGTCCTCATCTTCTTTGTATAACTCTGGGAAAAGATAATACTTCTCCACGGCATACTGGTTTCCATATTCAAATTCACCATGTCGTAGAATGTTCTCTTTACAAGCCATCACAAGGAACTCGTTGATGGCTTTAATATCACGAGGATGTTCGTTAATATAGGAAAGAATGGTACAACAACAAGTATTTCTATAATCGTTGTAAATCCAGTTCGGTATTTCAGGATCTTTAGATGCACCTCTTGCACTTTGATATAAAACACGCCATTTCTGCCAAAGCTCGTTAAGATACAGGGAATACTTGTTTTCTTTCATGAGTGCTTCCATAATAGGAATAGCAGGGTTCTGAGAAAAGCCATCAGCAGATTCCCAGGAATCCAAGTCTGCCTCGTATGCATGACCAAGCTCTATCGCATAGATGCAGCGAGCATCGAAGTCTTTAGCGTTGCTATATTTCTTTTTCAGTTCATCTACCATTTTGTCATTACCACGCTTTTCCCTTAATTCATTCCATTCAGGTACACTTGAACATTGATTATACTCTTTCCAATACAGTTCTTCATTCAACTTGCCGAATGTACTCACATGGTATTTCTTTGACAAATATGCATACAGTTCATCTTTCGCTTTCCAAGGGTTATGAACATTCTGATTCACACTATCCGGATCAACAGATAGTAAATATAGCATTTCTTTTTTATATGCTTTCAGCTTCTCCAGTACTTCCGCATCTTTGATATGTGTCACATCAATTCTTTTTATGGCTTTGATTACGTCATTAAGATTATATCCTCTCATTTGCAAATCAAAGTCAGTCATAATGCTGTTTTGAACTACTGAAGCATTATATGCATCCACCAACCTTTTAATAATGTCAGACTGTTCTAAAGATGGTTTGAAGCGCAGCCACAGATCCTCATTTGAGAGAGTCATAAATTCCATATAATGACCTGATTCGTCAGCAGCTGAACTATCAGTAACGTTCACTATTTCTTTATCATTCTCATTTTGCGTTGACTGCTTGTTCTGATTACAGCAGACAATAGACATCAACAAAGGTGTCATAAACAATAGATATAATTTCTTTCTCATAGTTGTTATATGTTTTTTATTTTGTAAACCAAGGTACATTTGTTCTCATAGCCAAAGTGATAGCTTCTCCTACTAATGCCATATTTGCCAGCAAGTAGTGGTTAGTGTTCCATCCACGAACGGTAGAACCGGCAATCTCTCCCGTCTTTAGTAAACTGTTTCGGAAATCAGTATCGCCAAAGTATGTGGCAGCTCCAATCGCAAATGCAGTTACTGAAGGGCTAAGGTTGAATATGATTGGGCCAGAATCAATGTCCATACCTAACCAACATGTGCGGTCGTAATATTCTCGAATTCCGGCAAAGGGACTACGTTGCATAAAATGCTTCTTCAGTAGTTCATACTGTTCATGAGCATAGTCTTTATCCACGAAAGTCAGGTAATAGCAGATAAGGGCAGAATAAGAGCCCTTAACAGGCTCAGATAGTTCCGTGCCATTGTAATCCAAGAAAGATTTCAAGATTCCGGTTTCCTTGTCAGTCCATTCTTTCTTCGCCTTATTCAGCCATTCGTTTACAGTGTTCAGGTGTCGGTCATCACATTGCCGCTTAAAATTACTCAAAGCGACTAATGTCACCAACATATCTGGAACATATACAGCTTCATTCGGATAGGTTTGCAGGTTCAAGGTAGGGCTTTCTTTCATTCTCCAATTCAATGTACTGCATAGCTTATAATATAGATTGTCATATTTGTTATCACCTCCAGCCGTTTTATAACCACTAATCATCCAGGCAAGAATGCTCAAATACGACATGTGACTCTTTTTGCTATCCCAGCTCTCCAATGGGTCTTCGTCCCATCTTGCAGCATCATATTCCCGTAATTCTGGTGACATCACTATTTCTATAAGCTTGTCAATCTGCTCAACAGACTTTTCTCTTTCGTCTGGATATAGAATGCTGATATTCGTTAACGCTGCTGATAACATGGAACAGGAATACATTGCCCATTCACCCTGAAACTGAGAGCCAATACCTCCTGGCATTTCGTTGAGCACTCCTTCCGGTGATACCAAAAGTTTATTCGTAAGATAATTTCTCCTACGCAATATCTCGGTCTTTTCCCCCTCAAACGTTCCGTGTCCCATGGTTGAAATGGTTACCCATAGCCATTTCAGAACAACAAAGACTACTATGACGGCAATTGTTTTCAGTATCATCCTATATGGTTTCTTTAGTCGTCTTGCCATAATTATATTACTCAAACTTTGGGTACCAATCTAAATTCTCACAGTGTTTAGCCCAGATTATATCAAATCCAGGGTAATCAAGAAGAGCTTTATCAGAGCAATCTTCAGGCAAAGCGCATTTCATGACTTCTCCGCTTATCATTCCAAGGTCTTGATTCTGGTTCTTTAGTTGGTATAGTTTCGTTCGAAGCATTTGATCGGTACCTATGTCATATACCTTCTTTATGTCATCAGTCAATAACCGTGAAGTATTCTTTCTACATTCCAACAATTCATTCCAGTATTTTTGTTCCTTACGAAGAGATTCCTGATATTTTGTTTTCTGCTCAATATATTCGTCTTTACCAACAGCCATTATGTAGGCAGAGTAAGCATCTGCTATCATTTTCGGAGTGAATATCGTCTTACTGTAGGGAATGTTTTTCCCTTGGGCATGAAGGTACAGGTAGTGTTGTGGCACACCTCGAATTTGTGTTCCCTGAGAGAGAACTGCACTAACATACATAGGGGTAGAACTTCCATGATCCTCACATATTGACACCTCATGAACCGCTTCCTGGTATTTTTCCCAGGCATCCTTCTCTTTTAGGAACTCTTTCCGATATTGAGGAAAGGCTTCCAATAACTTTTGGAATTCGTTTTCAACAGAGTCTTCGTTTGCAACATATTCGTTGTAACAAGCCTCGTTTATCTCAGCCTGAGTCTGAAATGGTTCGATCGTATCATTGTTTGTTTGATGTGATTCTGCCATGATAGAGTCGCAAGATGCGTTGTCAACGTTGCCCTTATTGGACATATTCTGATTGCATGATGTCAAAGCTGTCAAGATAGCCACATAAATAATTCTCTTCATATTGCTTCCTAATTTAAGTTGATGATGGCATATATTAGTTCGATGTAAACAAGAATGGGTATTACAACACAGATAATGACGGAACTGACGACATAGTTCCAGCCAATCTTCTTGAACCATAGTAGAAAATCTACGGATTTTTTGAATGCCCAGTCGCATCGATTTCTGAAGTTCATTTTGTCTTTCCAGATAAAGATAATCCATGCTGACATGAACATAGGTGTTAGAAATGGCATTCTTGTGATGTAGTCAAGCATTAACGTCCATGACAATGGGATGACAAGATAATATACAATGATATTAACTTCATTATATGTCGCTCCAGTCATTCTGGCTATAAGATGTTTTGCTCCTGCTACTATTGCAAAGATTGGCAGTGCTATTGCCATTACAATCTTACCAAACAGAGACTGTGAATTCCAATATGCTCTCAATTTACTCATCTTTAGAATATTGCTCTACAATCCGCGTTGCATTATTCAAATATTTCTCATCCACAGGATGATTTTCAAATCCTTCTTCCATAGACCTTTTTAGAACGCTGCCATTCTCCAAGGGATTCTCGACTTTTTTAAGCTTTATTGTGCTTATAATCATATCTCCCAATTCCTGTGCGTCTTCCCAGTTCTGGACATAGAAGTTCTCATTGAAGTATATGACGATGTGTGAATCTTGAAGATAGGTGACGAATTGTTTTTGTATGATAGTGTCATTATCCACATAATTGGCAAAATATAGTATGCTTGTTGGATAGCCACCCACTTCCACACTGTCAACTTCATGGATTAGTTCTGTATCATCACCGCTAATAGCCCTGGCACTCTTCGCCATTTCTTTTGCTTCGTCTATATCCTTCCATTTGAAAGGCCAGAACGTTTTGACAAAGTGGAACCATACGACGTTTCCGTTAGGGTCGAAAATCTCCACAGCGTTTTGTAAAGAATCCAACCCTTTCCAGCCTGAAGAATCACAAATCCATCCCTTTGGCATTTTAATGGAGAAAAGTTCATTCTCATATTTGACAGGGAAGGGGTCGATATGTTCAGCGCTTTTAGGTGTTGGCTTTGAACATGAGACAATTCCTCCTATCACCATTAGGATTAACAGTCTTCCTATCGTTCTCATGGCTGCTATTGTATTTTGAAAACCCTGCAATCGTTATTTTGCAATCTCTCTTGTATTAGTGATACGATACGTTTTAAGAACTCGTCTTCGACTTCTACAGATTCAAGGATATCATGTGCGATTTTAAATTCGCCAATCTCACGGTAGAATTCAACTTTTAGCACACTATCAGTAATAAGGTTGTCAATTAACCAAATGCCGTTTTCGTGGAAAAGTTTCTTGTCTTCAGCATTTACTTCCTTATTGTCGTCACTTCTGTAATAGTAATCATTGTATGCGTGATGAAGCATCATGCGAACATTGGTTTCTTCTTTCTCGTTCACAAAGCCTTCCTCTGACAACTGAACGAAAGCTTCTTTCATTTCAGGATAAGTCAGAAGACCTTGGTCAAAAGAGTGTCCGTCTTTTGCATACTTTACTTCCTGTCTTCCAATAATGTAATACTTCCCGCAATGGGGACATTTCTGGACATACGAGATTTCTGGCAGCATGGGAGCAATTTGTTTGTTATCTGACCACAACTCAGCTCCAAAGGTATTTCCTGAGATGAGTGACATGATTTGTTTCTCAGTGCCACAGAATGGGCAGATGAGAATTCGCGGATTACCTGGCATCATAATTGTACTCTTTTTAATTGTTTATAATTGAACTAACTGTGCAATAGTCTTATTGTGTTATCTTAATCACATTTTTTGCATTATCAATCTCGATTTTCCCAAGTCGTGCCAAAACGCTTTGGCCAAGTAGTAGGGGAGCCTTTTGGTTTCTTACAACAGAAGCGCGGATATTATTCAGATCCAAACCGCCAAAATTGACATTCTTGATATTGATAACTGTTCCTACATTGACATCGCCATTCGCATCCATATACCTTTGGTTGCCGATGACATCGTTCTTTGATAAATAGCCGTTTTTCATCATGAAAGTGGCTTCCACCATTGAAAGCGTCACATCGCTTGCCCCTGTGTCAAAGACAAAGTGCAGTGGAAGACCGTTTATGTGGCATTTCACCTTGCAGATACCGTCTTCCTTGGTAAAAGGGATCTCTGTAATAATCAGTTCTTTATTTGTGACATGATTGCTTTGTTCCCTGTAGGTTGATACTTTCGCAGACTTATACTTTGAGACAAGTGCCTTGAATTCTTCTGTATCACGTAGGAAGTCCATGTCAAAATCCCGTTCGACATGAGCAAACCGGTTGTACCCAAGTTCAAACGATTTCTCCAGACAACGTAAAGCGTTTGTCTTATCCTGCATTCGTGAGTAGAGACAAGCAGCATCATAGTAACTTCCGGCATCTGTTGAATCTCTTGCTATGATGCTATCGATAGCTGCTATTGCCTTGTCATAATCACCCATCCCTTGGTAGGCGTAATGAATACAGTCGTATTTTTCAGGAGAGTTCTCTATTTCAATTACTTTTGTAAAATCAGCTTCAGCTAATTCTTTCTTGCCTTGTTTCATATAGACGTCTCCTCTGCTTACGTATGCATAAGAATATTCAGGGTCTAAGACTATAGACATTGAAAGGTCTTCTATTGCTCCTTCCATATCTCCAGCCAGTTCCTTAAACCATCCCCGTCGATAGTAGCCGAAACCATATTCAGGCTGTGCTTCCAGTACATTGTCCCATTCGGCAATTGCAGATTTCACATCGCCCATCTCGTAATATATGTTGGCTTTTCGTGCTTTATATGAGAGGTCTGTGCTGTCCAGGTTTAGAGCCTGATTGATACTATTGAGAGCATCCTCATAGTCACCAAGTTCATAATGGCATTCAGAAATCCTTTGGTGTATAACTGGCGAAACGTCTTTACTGTTCGCTGTTTCATAGTACTCTATGGCTTTCGTATATTGTTTGCTCTGTTCGTACATCGTTCCTATGATATACGGCCATGTGGCTTCATTCGGCGACTTTGCCGATTGAACTTTGATTTTGGAAACCAACATTGTAAATGCCGGTTCTTTAAGCGTGTTCGCAAGATAAAGGGCTTTTCTGTCCCAATCAAGGCTTAGAGCTTTCACAATATCATCGGTAGCTTCTGCCCACTTCTCTTTTCCGATATATGATTCAGCCCTAAAAGCGTAACCTTGCGAATAATCACTTGCCAGTTTAGTAACAAAATCAAATTGCTTGATGGCATCATCCCACCTTTTCTGTGCGTTTGCATTACGTCCCAGTCCCATGTAGCCCATCGTCTCGCCAGGTTTCAACTCAATCATCTTCTGATAGTCGGCATCGGCAAGGTCATATCTTTCCTGCTCATAATAGATTTGAGCACGTTTTTCGTATAAGCTGTTCTCGTCTGGCTTTATCTTGATAGCTGTGGTAAGGTCAGCTATGGCCTTAACGGTATCTTCGAGATTCAGATATACATCTGCTCGTGTAGAGTAAGCAAAGATGACATATTCAGCATCCTTCTTGGGAAGTAACTTGATTGCCATATCAGCAGCAGTCAAAGCTCGTCCATATTCTTCTCCGTGCGCTCTTAACATGGCAATCCATGAATAAGAATACCCGTTCTTAGGATTCTCCTGTATATCTTTGTTGAAGAATTCAAGAGCTTCCTCCGTCTTCTCATTCTGAACCGATTCGACACCTCTCATGTAGTTGTATGATGTCGGGCGGTTGTTCTTCTTATCTTGCGCATTTGCGCTTAGAGCCACCGATAACAGTAGCAAGGCCAATAGTTTCTTCATGTGAGATTCCTTTTTATTTGTGAATACTAAGATTTTGTAGTTGTTGCCTAATACATTTTTAGTCCGAGAACGTCCCAGAAGTCAGAAGGCAAAGCTACATTTTCCAATGGAACACATTCCTTGAATAGAGGGACTATCTGACTGACAGAATAACCAGCGACTCCACAACCAACTCTCGTAACCAGAAAACGTAATTCAGGATGTTCAGCTGCAAATGATGTGAATCTTCTGATGGCCTCACTCATTTCTGCAATGCCCTCCATTGTCGGGATAGCGTAACTTTTCCCTTGTAATCCTTCACCTTGTCCCCAAATGGCTCCGAATTTGCGCATTGCATAGGCAGCAGCTCCTCCTCCGTGGTAGCCGCTTGCGTTGCTGCCAAATACGAATATCTCATTTTCTTCAAGATGGTCAATACGATCACTTGATACTCTTGGCCCATAATACTCCTTTGCATATTGACGCTTTCTTTCAAGTATTTCCTCTCTTGACATTTCCCTTTCTTCCTCGTACATCCTGTTCATTTTTTCATAGTAAGCACGTCTGGATGACCGTTCACGTCCCCAAGTACTGCCAGCTCCAAGATTGTTGTGGCTGAATTCGACGACATTTTCAATGGAAAGCAAATCTGTCACTTCTTTCACGTTATGTGCTGAACCCATATATGCAAAAGACCAGCCTTCTGACTTCAGTTGTTCTATCAGCCGACGTAATCCGGCTGCATCCCATTCTCTGGATGCGTTTTCCAAACCGTCCGTTAAAACCGTAACAACAGCTGTTGCGTCTTTGTCATCTTTTATTCGGTCGTGAAGGTGTGTCAATGACTGTCCCATAGTATCGTATAACGGAGTACATCCATTGGGCATGTAGTCCTTGAAGTCTTTCACTTCGGAGATTGGCTGGTTGTCAATCATTGTGCGTACATCAGGTCTATTTGAGCCTGAGTCAAAAGTGACAAGAGTCAATGTGTGCTCCTGTGTTGTCTCAAACTCTTCCTGGGCACTACGAATTGTGCTTATTGTTTCATTGATGCCTGAAAGTGTGGCTTCTCGGAGGTGACTCATAGAACCACTCTCATCAACTATAATCAAATTATAGATTTTTGCTTTACCGTTGTTCATATTGGCATCTTTTGTATTTTGCGTATTTTCACTATGTTCTGTTTCTTCCTCTTTGATAGGCTGGGGGGATTCAGTAGTGGCCTGTGGCGTTTCACTATTCTCCTCTGTGACCGTTTTGTGGTTGCTATCCTTGTTGAACAGCTTCCAGAATTTATTTATCTTCTTCATGTCTTTCTGTTTTTATTTGTTTCCAAACTTGTTCTCGAACTCTGATATAATGCTTTGAAACTCCTCTGGGAGATAGTTCATGGCAGAATTTCTCAAATCAGCAGGAACCCCAAAGTATGCTTCAGCAATGCTTCCTGTTATGCAGCCGATAGTATCGCTATCACCTCCTATGGAAATTGCATTTCTTATTGAATCCTCATAGTCTTCTCCATCGAGAAATGCAACAATTGCTTGTGGAACGCTGTCTTGACATGTTCCTCCCCATGTGTAGGTCGGCCTAATTTGTTCACATGTAAACTGAAGGTCGTATTCAAAGCATTTTTCTATCTCTGAACGTATCTCGTTTTTGTCGCATTCATGCCTTGCCATCATTATGGCTAATGCAGTGGCCTGTGCGCCTTTAATTCCTTCAGGATGGTTATGCGTACATTCCGCGCTCTCCTTTGCTTTGGCAAGAATTTCTTCAATGGTGTCGAACGCCCATCCGACAGGCCCTACTCGCATGGCTGACCCGTTTCCGCAACTATTGTACGGTCGATAATCCTGTTGCCTGATGGAGCGGACGAGCCAAAGTTTGAATCCCCCTCCATATCCACCCATCGGCCATGGGTATTTTTCTCCATACTTACTATAATAATGTGCAACCTCGCCACCATGAAGAAGCCAGTCCGCTGTTGCAAAAGTCAGAATGCTGTCGTCAGTATAACTTCCATTTGGGTTGAAGAACTCAAATTGTTTTGTTTTGATGTTGTTGGGAGTGAACTCATATACACTTCCAACTATATCTCCAATAATGCTGCCAATCATATTTGTCCGTATTTAAGTTGTTAATCAATGTTCCAATAGGCATCTGGGTCGCCATCGAAAGCATCGTCAATTACATCGTCGCTATACCCAGCAACATCCTGTGCATAGGTTCCTGCGTACTTTCCATAATGTGTTCCATATTCCTCTTCGTAGGAATCATCCTGGAGCACTTCATAATCTTCATACTCGTCCATATTGAATTTGTTTTTAGAGGTTATCCTAACATGTTTTAAAGTAATAGCCTGTAAGAAGCGGTTACAGCATTATATCCGAAACCGTTTACATATTCTGTTCCTGCCAGCATCCTTACGTGTTCACCATTGATCTTATAGAACCTTTCTCCTTCGATGATTTTGACGTAAAGTGTTTGCGATACAATGGAGTTGTCACATATCCGCTGTACGGAAACGTCTGCAATATTGTGCCATTCGGGGATGGCCTTTTCGTTATTCTCATTCATATCTTCTTTATTTAGTTGATACTATATTATTTATTTCTCATTGTGTATTATTAACGCTTTGGAAAATTGGGACCATTAAAACCTCCCAGTTTGGGAGGCTAATGTTGTTCAAGACGATTAGAATTCCAGTCTCATCCCAATTTTTTTGGCTTCCTTATATGCTTCTTCGTCAAAGGTGTATAACTTTGGAGAGCGATATGGATTACCTGTGACTTTCTTTCCCGTTTCTTTGATATATCCGAGCTTCAGCATCTTCTTGGGGAAATTCCTTCTGTCTCGAATTGTATTGTCTTCTTCTGGTGGATTAAGAATAGCAATATATATGTTCTGCAGCTGCGGCATCGTGAATTCCTTGTCAAGGAGATTGAATCCGATGGGTTCAAAGTGTATTCTTTCGCGCAGTCTTTCTATTGCATCTTGTATTATCTGGGCATGATCAAATGCAAGTTTCAGTTCAGATAATTCATTAATGGAAAACCACTTGGCTTCAGCAGCATCATCACCGCCTTTGATTACATACTTATCTCTTTTAACCAGTGCATAATATGCTACAGTTACCACAAACTCGCGTGGGTCTCTTCCTCGTGCCGAATACGTTTTAAGTTGTTCAATGAACTCAGGCTTTATGCCTTTGTCATTATTAAAGAGCTTCATTGATGATTCCTCAAATAGTTCCCGATGAACACACTCATCGGTTGGTTCGTCTTTCTGAATGAAGCCGCCAGGTAATGCCCAATAGCCCTCGAAGGCAGGAACTTCACCTGGTTTTGCTTTGCCTCGTTTGATTAAGAGAACTTGCAAAGAACCATCTTCTTTGTCGAAACCGAAAACTACAGCGTCGGTTGTCAATGCCGGATGCCAGTACTTGGACTCCCATTTGCCTGTTTTTTCATTATATTCCATACTCTTAATGCTTCTTTGTGTATTATTTACGCTGCAAATTTACAAAACATTTTTATTCCTACCAAATATTATTGCGTAAAAAATACACATTAGTCTAAAATTTCAGAAGAATTAACATTTACAATGTATTTTACGGGTATAAAACCTTTGATTAAGACTTCTGCTTGTCTTTGCCAATAGTCGTTGTCTTCAGGTTTTGATACTTCCTTTTGAGTAGCACTGAGATTAACCTTTTTAAGGTCATCGAAATCTGCCCCATATTTCATACCTGGTTGCGTAGCTTCCATGTCGGTATATAGGGTAGCTTCAAAAAGTGCTACGTCAAGATCAATCTTTAGCAATACCAGTTCAGCGCCTTCGGCTTGTCTTTCTTTTATTTTAGGTAATCGGGAACAAAAGCTGGTTCTAACATAATCTTCCAATCCTAATTTTGCATCAATGTCTCGTGTGAGAGCCATATCCTCCCTAACGGGCATGGCAATACTCTCATCAAACGCTCGCTTATATGAGAATAAGCCACCATATTTGATGATTGATTGAATCTTCTGCTTTTCTGTGAAGTGATATAGATACTGAATACCATTCGCTTGCAGATATTTCCTTATTTCGTCTTTGTCTGATTTGTATGCAGGTGAGAAGTTGTCTTTCTGCAAATAGGAGATAGGTTCATTGCTCTCCAATGCAATTTTCTGTTCGTTCTTGAAATATGTTCTTAGGAATAGAACAAATTCTGAAACTTCTTTTTGCGGAAGACTATATTTTCCTTCCTTGTATTTTTTATGTATGGCCATCGCAAGCTCATCGTTCATACGGAAACCGTCTTCAGATGCCTTCTCTGGTGTGCAATGTTGAAATATTCCTTTTAGGTGGAACACTCTATCCGCTTCTCTTTTAAAAATAGAGTTCCTGCCAACTATTTTGTGAATGTATGCCATAAAGTGAGCAGAAGTGTAATCTGCATAGCTCATCTTATTTGCATCCGCATTTTCGATATTTGAAACAAGCAGTTCTCCATAGTGTTCCATGAGGTACCCTCTTAACTTATATGCCCGAAGCTTATGTTGGACATTGATGGGCAAACTCGTGTCGTCATATTTTTCATCTTTATGTGTTTCTTTATCTGTCCAATAAATCATTCTGGATAGGAGCAGATAGAGTGTTTCCAGAAAAACATTTTGGAGTTTCTGGCTTTTTTCATGTAGCTGGTTTTGTCCCTTTTGTCCTAATGCATCTAATATATTGTGGAGAATCTTGACATAGCCGAATATGGCTTCCTTGTTGTGCCAATATATATTAGGCGATGAGAATATATGACTGAATTCTTGCTGAGCAAATGATAATGCGACATTCAATTTGTTAGCTCTGAAATACTTTTGGAATATCTCACTTGCAATATAAGGGTGGAATACTTTGATATATTTGTTGGCAAATTCGTTGCATCTTTCATCTTGTACATCGTAGGGATAGAAAGAATTGGCAGCCTCAGTCGTGAATTCGTCCAACAGTCTTCTGTCATTTATCTGGTGACTATGGTTTACATAATGGATAGCGTCTTTGTGATCATCCATTATGCGGTAGAATCTTTCCTTGATGGTTTCAAGAAGAAAGTCTGTTTCCGCATCATTCAAACCTGTTGCGTTCAATTGCATCTGATAGGTGACAATTAAATCATATAGGTTTTCCCTGTTTGTGTTTTTATGTAGGTATTTGGGCAGCCCGATAACTTTTGGTATAAAATGGTCGAGATAATCAATCTCTTCAACAGTCATACCGTTTGTCCATTGGGGCTTGGGATTCCATGTGAGGACATGATTAAGGTCGAAATCGTAAGAAAACTCATTCTCATTCCTGTTACTGTTTTCATATTCCTTTCTAAATATGTCATATCTGTTCTTTATAAGCTCCAGATTCATCCTTATGCCAAGAGTTGACTTTCCCTCGGTTTCAACTAACATTTTGTAGTTAAGAATGTGATTTGTCAACTCACGATCATTGTGGTCTGTTAGGTATTGTAACAAACCTGGAACTTTACAAATGATACGATACAGTTTTGTATATTGCTCTTCATTCAGACAATATGACCACAGAAAGTTCTCCATTCAAGTCTGTCAAGGTAATGGGTGGTAATTCATGCTCATGTATCTTCCAACAAGGAGCTGCTGGAACACCTGTTTTGTAATGGCGTAGTCCATATGTTCGAGAGGTTCAATGATAACGTCGCTCATTTTAGCGATGGCATCGACCTCAGATTCTCCAGTCAACCTGAATGCGATGAAATAGAGTACGCTCATGTCGTTTAACAACTCGAAGATATAGGAGAATTCAAGTTCCTCCTTATATTTCTTGTCGGTTTCCGCTTGGGTGGCCAATTTCTCATATCGAGCAGTGCTGAGAGACCCAACTTGTTCGTATGGGTTGTTTGCCATCCATCCTTCCAGATAGGGCATAACTTCTCTCAGAGCTGTTTCGCCATAGAATTCAATCACATATTTTGCAGCTTCTTGGAAGTCATCAAATTCAGGCATTTCGTCATTGGCAAATGCCTGATAGACAAAACGTGTGCTGTATGCGCGATACATCATGTTGAGCACTATCTTATGTGGGTAAACCTGGGAGGGGTATTTGTTTCTCCAGTTACCTAAGTTTCTCAGTGCCTCATTGAGAGCTGGTCTTAATTCTATCATGTTTTTTTGCTTGCAAATTAATTATTCTTTTGTTTGCTTCCAAAGGATTTCCTAATCTTCTTCCATTGTTGTTGAAAATGAAATCAGAGCCCCTTTTATCCGGCTGTTTACAACATTAAATTTCTCCTATTTATATAACGTAAAAATCAGCCAAATATTGCCCCCAACAAGCCGAATATGGCGGCAAGCAGGAGAATGTTCAAAATATACCCAGCAATACTGTATAGGCATCCCTTTGCTTCGTCTTTCACGCTTGACTTAGAATCATTACTGCTGTCATCGCTTTGCCCATACCCCAATTCTTTCAAGTTTTCTTCCAATCCCTTATATACCATTCCGGCAGGAGAAATAAGAGTGTTTTCTGTGTACTTTATGCTATGATACGTAGACACCTCTGGCAAGTAGTTCATCCATAAGGCGGTTATAACCTTGAACACACGAATTATAGCCTCGTTCTGAGATTGGGTCATTTGCTGGTCATCAGAAGCAGTCCTTTTCTGAAGATCAGCGATTTCTTTTGACTTGTTGATGATCCAATCACCAAACTCAAAATAGTTCATGTTGCGGCAGAATGGTTGTGATGCGAATTTGTTCATCTTACTTTCTACGGCCATGAGCTGGAAAAAGCCTATCCAACCAGGAACATAAAAAGAGTGATGGAATCCGACAACTGGTATCTTTTGGGAAAGCTCGTTTATGGCAATGATAATGTCATTGAGCTTATCTTTCATTTCTCTCTCAGGGAACATGTCTAAGATGTTGTTGACGTTGTTCATATTTATAATAATTTGGTGTGGTTTCTTGGAAAGTGTGCAGCCTTGCGGACAAGGCCGCACACGACAAATAAACAATATTAATGGATGAAGTATAACTTCAGGCCATCCACTTATAGCATATCTTGCAGGGGCGACGTCCCATTTCTTTCGCTTTCGATAGTGTGACAGTTATTACATGTCCTTCCTCAACACATCTTTTAAGTGCCCTGCAAGATTTCTTCATGTGATACGCATAGGCACTATTGCCTTTGCTGATATACACGTTCTCACTGTTGCTACTTGAAACATGAGGTGTCAAGTATAGCAATGCTGCGAGCAAAATGGTTTTCATACGACACGGGCTTTTTGCAATGTCACTCTGTTAAATGCATTGGCGAACTGTACGATTCTTACTTTCTGAGCACCTTTTATAGCAGCCTCATAGTCACATTCACTGTCAACCATTTTGCTTACCACGACGAATAGTTCAAGGCTCATAAGGAGAACGAAGAATACTACGTAAAACGCACCGGCCAGCTTTCTTGTCGTGATGATTTCCCACATTGCCTCCAATTCTTCCAGGAACCCAACGCTTTCCTTACATTCACGTCTAACGTCCTCTTCTACATTCTGCTTCTTCTCCGTCCACTTTTGCTCTTGTTCACGCAACTTGTCAACTGTTTTGCTGTTGGACTCCAGAAGTGCCTGTTTGGGGTTCGCCACCTGATTGGTTGTTACCGAAGGATTGTTTACGGTCTTTATTTGTCCGTCAGGCATTACCAACTTAGATGTACTGTTGGTGACTGATTTCTGGATTACGAATGGATTGGCATTTATGTCCGCTTGTAAGGCGGCGTTTATGCGGTCTATTGAATCGATTTCAAGGTGCAAGGCAGCCAGCTTTTCATCAATGATGCGTACTCTTTGATTGGTCAGGTCAGCTACTTGTACTTCGATGGTATTTGCCATCTGCTTGTCGATGTCCTTGCCAAACATCGTCTGGTCGAATATGGTCGATCCGACGATGGCCATGATGAAAGCAATGATTGCCCTGAAAGCCAGCATTGAAAATGTCTTTTCACTTGTTAATATGATTTGACGCTCAATCATGATGACAATCGTGATGAAGAACAGAGACACAAATCCACAGGCCCAAGTGGGTAGCCCGATGTACCTTTGAGCAAAACAGAATCCTGTAACTCCCCAGATGAGGATGAGAATCAGCAATGCAGAAGTGTATTTGCTTAACTTGCATTTGCTGGCTTCTGAACATTGTGACAGTACGCTTGAACTCCACCCTGTCAACTTGCAACCGAATTTAATCCACCAGTTCATAATATCTTTTTTTATTGGTTTGACTTTGTTGATTCCTCACACTGTTATGCCGTTGCTCTTTGCTGTGAAAGAGGCTGAGCGATATTTGTTTGCGGCATTGCTTTTCTTTGAGGCGATGTCATGGCGATGGTAGCGACACCTCTTAGGAAACCACAGTTGTATGACTGAAGAGGTACTGAAGCCTGGTCATCAGCCTTGAACTCTCTTTCGAGCTGTTCCAATTCCTGCTTGTGGGTGGTAATGATAGCCATTTGATTCTCCAGTTCTGTAACAGTTGAGATCAAACCGGCAGCATTGCAGGTGTCCATACGTGTTTCAATGTCCCTCTTCATTACATCGTAATTCAGATTGATTTCGCGGAATACCATCAGGATCTTGTTCTTGATGATGTTCATGTTCATGTCTCTGAAGGCTAAGTCGCTCTTGACCATGGAATCATTGAATCCTTTCTCCTCATAGTTCTTGTGGAGATATCCATAAATGATATCAATAGGCCAACCTGTAGCATAGGAAACAGTCAGCGGCTTGTTTTCAGGTGATTCAGGCTCAGGAGTCGTCATCACACTGTTGACCTCTTCTTCCGATTGGTCAGCTGGGTTCAAAACTGGCAGCATCGAGATGGCTGCGTTTTCACTCTCATTCTTTCTGTTCAAAAAACTAAAAAGTCTCATAATTGAATATTGTTTATTTGTTAATACTTTCATCACACTCAATGTGTAATTCTGACGCAAAGCTAAGGCTTTGTTTTTAACCAGCAAAATTATTTGCGTAAAAAATACACAATAAATAAAATATTTAACGTCTCTTAACAGAAAGGACGCAAAAAATGACTTATTGGGAATGAAATAAGAGGGTGGAACATTTGAAAGTGAAGGATCCTATTCTATAGGAATAAGATGGTGCCCACAACGGATGTAAAAAGGGATATTTTATAAAGTACGTGCATGTGCGCGAACAAAAAATAAAAAGGTGCTTACGATAAGCACCTTTTTGTAGGTAGGGAAGTAATCCGAAAGCTTTATATACGCATTATTTCATTCTTTTGTTGCTGCAAAAACCGAGGTAAAATTCGTTGGATGTTTGCTCATTATTTTGAGGGCGACAGAGCCTTCAGAGCCTCGATATAATCTGTCTTTGCTTGTATCAAGTCGTCCTTGGCTTTCAGGGCTTCGTCTTTAGCCTTTAGGGTCTCTTTCTGGCTTTCGACCTCTTTGCGAAGAGAGTCATTCTCGATAAGGAGGTTGTTGCTGAGAGAGACATTGCCAATGTAGTTGTTGTTACCATTGACATTGTTCGTTGCGAATGAATTGCCCAGCCTGAAATAATCCAGCGGCATATGAAAGAAGTCGGCCAAAGTTTCAAGTTTGGAGAGGCTGATGTCCTTCGTGCGCCTGAAATAATTCATGGTCTGTTTGCTGTTTTTGAAAAGAAGAGAGCAGAGGTTCTGCTGTTGCTCTTTTGAGAGACTCGCGTAGAGATTATCTACCAGATCAATGTTAAGCATAAATGACAAATCTTATATTTATAAACTGTCCTTGTGCCATATACCTATATATAGTAGTCTTGCCAACTCCCAAGAGTTTTGCGGCTTCTATGGGGGTAAGATACGGTTTATCGCCAATACTCTCGACGATGGGCAACGCTACTTGTTGTCCATCTTCTATTTGTTCTTTCATTTTCAGTTTCTTTTTTGCCCTGTAAGCCTTGTCTATACATGCTGTTGAGCAGTAAAGAGTCGTCATTTTGTGCGCGATAAATGGTTTCCCGCACCACTGGCAGCGTTTCTGAATATCCATAAATGTCCGTCACTTTGAAGATTTAACTCTGCTATTTTTTGTTCTATTCTGTTCCATTCAGTTCCGCATTTTCCCACTGTGTTCCACATTGTCCCTTCGATGGCGTTTTGGATGAGTTTCACGGTGTTCCACCTTTGTTCCAAATATCGCATTTTTAAGGGCGTTTTTATTATCTGTTTTACACTCGCGGTAGAAATACTGTGCAAAAATAGCTCGAAAAACTGGTACAAACAAATATGCAACTTGAAGTGTTAAAATACAAAAAGTCCCTCATTTAGAGGGACTTAGTTCAAATTACTCCAAGTTGTTCAGAGTTGTTTATAAGGGGTCACTTGCCGATGCATTATCCTATAACCATTGATAATCAATTAGTTAGGTGTTAATGGAACGAAATTTGGGCCAAGCATTTCCGGTATGTAACATGCTGTAAATCAACGAGTAAGCGCTTACCGAATCGGTAAATACAGAAAATAATGGTCAATTATTTGCCAATACACTAAGGTAAAACAGCTGATTATCAAGAACTCGTGTTTCGGTCGAATGAAATTCGAGCCGAATCGCTGAAAGCACTAATAATCAGCGGTTTATGATTTTGTAAATTTAGCCATTTTGGATTAAACTTTAACATATTTAACTTTTATTAACGTGATTTTTTGCCTTATACATTACCTTTGACAGGTAAAATCGGCCAAAATTTGATTCTTCAGTTTTGGCTCAAATTTTTTGGGCCAAAAAAATCTGCTGAATTTTCTTGAAAATGTTGTTAAGAGTCCCTTGAGGTCTGATGACATAGCCTACGAGTTGCGCGTATTGGTGCGATTGATGCATTCATGCCTGATCCTTTTTTCGGTTAAAAGAGAAATTTAGGTTTAAGTTTATTCCTCTTATATACATATATAATGTACTTAAAACAGGAGTGCATTGGTTCGCTACGAGGTTTATGTGAACATGTATATTTACATGGTTTGCGTAAACCTTAAACTCGTTTTGATGCTACGTTCCACTTCACCAATTCAGTTTTTTCTTTTGACCGAATAGGGTAGTGTACCCTCTAAATCTGCTATATACCACTTAATTGCTTGCGACGATATACGAGCAGTATTTGTTGAGCAGATTCGACAGCGGAAGATCTCCTTTCTGGAATCTCTCTGCATCGAGCTTCAGAATCCTTTCGCTAACAGGTTTCTTGCCTTTGAACAGTGCTTTAAGATAGTGAGTACCTTTCTCTTCGATGATGTCCACATCAGTGAAGAACTGTGTGAGGTCTTCTGCATCATAGACGATGGAGTAGCTTGGTCGCTTTGCTCCAGGGATGTCCTCCACCAAGATGTTCTTGTCCACGAGGTCTTGAATGTCACGTATGGCTGTGTCCTTGGAGCACTTTGCCAATGTCGCCCATGTCTTTGAAGTTATCTTTGCTTCATATCTGTCAAGGAAAAGATTGAGCATTTGTGTCTGTCGCTCTGTCAACGGTATGGACGATGCCTTCTGCCAGAAGAAACTCTTGTTGAGAATCGTTGTGACGATGGTCTCGGCTTCATCGAGGGCTTCAATCAACTTCTGCATGTACCACACCAGCCATTCGGTAATGTCACCATCACCATGCTGCATTCGCTCCAGGATGTCGTAGTAGTGGTTCTTGTCTTTGTTGATCTGCGATGAAACATTGTAGAAGCGGAACTCACTCTTTTCTCCTCTTGCCAGTAGCATGTCGGAAAGAATGCGAGCCAATCTGCCATTGCCATCCTCGAAAGGGTGGATGCTCACAAACCAGAAATGGGCAACGGCAGAACGGATGACGCTGCTTACAGGTTCATCTGCATCGAACCATGAAAGGAACTTCTGCATTTCCCCTTCTACGCGATCTGGAGAAGGAGCAATGTAGTGAATCTTCTCACGTCCGAACATTCCGCTGATGATATGCTCCTCGTTCGTACGGTACTGACCAACTTCAATCTGACTACCTTCACTGTAACCAGCAGGAAAGAATGCAGCTTGCCATGCACATAATTTCTCTTTACTGAGAGTCATGTCATAGTGCTGTATTGCTTCGAGCATCACACCTACAACAGAGTCAACATAATGTGAAGGTGCGGTATATTTCACGTTCTCTATTCCCAGTTTCCTGGCAATGGAAGAACGTACCTGATCCACATTCAGACGTATGCCTTCAATCTCTGAAGAATAGACCACATCGTGAGTCAAGTTCTCTGCCATAGCTCGTAACTTGCTGTCAAAGCCAAGCGAGCTCAACCTGCCGTAAAGCATTCCCTGCTTTCGGCACACCACCTCCTGAAGGAGCGATACCTGAGACTCGTCCCAACGGAAGTTTGTCCAATTATCTCTTTCGTGTATATACATAGTCTATCATTATGCGACATTTAATTTTGTATATCGTCGCAAATTCTGCGACAAAATTACAAAAATAATGTCGAATCGCCAAAGGAATCCTTAAAATAACGCATATTTTGCGACGTTTTTGGTCCAAAATCGTCGTAACTCAACATTTAGCTGTCAAAAAAGTGACAGAAATAACCTTAGGGATCTACTTCACGGGATTGATAAAATTATGTTGCAAAGGTACCTGATTCTTCATGCGACACTGCAAGGACATGCCGGTGGTTCATCAAGAAATCTCCACACCGTTGGGTAGTATTTATTGATGAATCCTTGCATTGCTTGAAGAATCACCTTTGGTCATCAACATAATTTTTAATCAATCCCAGAAGTAGAAGATTCTACAGAAGGGAAATAAAAAAACAAAGCGTATGACAACGATTGAATCAATTCTGACAAGACTGACTCAGGCGGTTGGCGGTACTGACAAGGAACTCTACACCGAGGATGAACTGACCAAGTTTGCAACCTTCTATCTCGACAAGTGGGATGAGAACACGAGCGAGGACGTAATTGCTGAGTCATTTACCGATTATTGGTGGGACACAGACAGAACCTGCAGACGATGCTCAGAGTGTGGCAAGCTGATGCGTGAAGGCTATTGCGTAGATATGGGTGCAGCCTACTATTGCAGTGATGAGTGTCTTCACACTGAGTACACCGAAGAAGAATGGGCAGAAGAGTGTGATAACAATGACCAGAGCTATTACACTGAATGGTAATGATGAATATAATACACGTTTAATCATAGATCAAAACAAAGATGAACATTAACAATCCTGAAATCACATTTGCAAATATATCTGTCCCTTTTGAGGAGTTTGTGGATGCTTTAGCTACGAAAGTTGCTTTAAGAATATACCAGATAGAGAAAGGTCAACTCGAAATCAGCCAAGCGAAAGCCTTTAAGATGTTCGGGAGGGCTGACGTGGAACGATGGGTTAAGAGCGGTAAACTGATGCCTTGCAGAATCTCTCCAGGGAAGAAAAGGTATAAGTTAGCAGACCTTCAGAAACTGGCAAGTATTCAACAAAACTACCTCATTAAGTAGTTCTGATAAAGTATCTAATCAGTGAAGGTGTGGGTCTTTCATGCTCATGCCTTCACACAAACAACAAATGATATGAAGAAACTCCCTAAGCAAGTTCGAATAAGCGAAACACGAGCATACCAGCTCAGTACAAATCCTTCTGTCTTGATTGAAGTACAACTCTTCGACATTGATTTTTATCCGGAAGTGAGTGCAGAGACTCTGGCATTCATTGCCAAGTTGAGCATCAAGGATGGTAATTATACGTTCATGTATGATTGTTACAATGATGGGCAAGGTAGCTGTACAACCATTAGCCCTAATTACGTCAATTCATTTCCTTCTGATATTAAACAATGCCAGGAGATGCTAAGAAGATGGAACGCATACCTTTCTACGCAGCGTGACGATAAGTTTTATGCTGTAGCAGAGCAGATGGGATGGGATCTTGGCAATAATCGCAGAGTAGTGAGGAAAAGTGCTGAAAGCGAGGTCAATAATCTGCTTGCTGAATGGTGTGAGAAGCATCACCTATAGTATCATCATCATCGAGTGAGGGCACGTTGTCAATACGGCTCGTGCCTTCGCTTCCTTGGCAACGGTAAGGAGATACTGATGCACAAAGCTTACGTTCACTTCATCTAAAACTGATAAGAGGCATGACAATTATAACTGTCATGTTCCGATTCAAACCGTTTTGAAATCGGCAGTGTATCTTTGTACACGTTTTTACATGTACACATTTATTCACTATTTCATATACACATATAACTATGTCTGCGAAAATCATAACTTTAGCCAATTACAAGGGTGGCGTTTCCAAGACGACTTCAACGGCATCCATCGGTGCTTGTCTGGCAATGAAGGGTAATAAGGTTCTGCTGATTGATCTTGATGGACAGGCGAACCTGACGCTCTACTTTGTGCCCAATGAAGATGACATCGACCAGTGCATCTTTGATTCCCTGGTATCTGGCAACCCTCTTCCAGTCATGAAGATTAGGGAGAATCTTGACCTTGTGCCTTCATCACTTGAAATGGCAAGTGCTGAGATTGCTTTAACCAATCTCCTGGCTCGTGAACAACTATTGACAAAACTTCTTGAGCCAATCAAAGACAACTATGACTACATTCTCATTGATTGTCCTCCTTCTTTGGGCATTGTCACCACAAACGCTTTCCTTGCAGCGAACGAGATCATTGTGCCGATGACACCAGAACTCCTTCCGCTGAAGGGTATGAGAATGCTTGACAGCTTTGTTCTTTCTTTACAGAGAATAAAACCTTCTCTGAAGCTTAGTGGTGTATTCATCGCCAGATACAATCACCGTAAGCTTAACAAGGTTGTAGAACAGGCAGTAAAGGATAGATACAGTAGCATTATGCTGAATACACGCATACGCGAGAACATTGCTCTTGCAGAGTCTGCTGGCAGCGGTATGAGCATATTTGAGTATGACCCACAGTCGAATGGAGCCATTGATTACCTTGCTCTCACAGAAGAAATCTTATCACGCAACATATAAAGTATGGCAAAGAAAGACATGGACGCTCTGCTTGGTAATATCCTGGGCAGTGCCGTCATCCGACCTCAGGACAAGTATGAGGAACCTAATCAAGAAGCACCACAGAATGATGATTGTTCGACTAAGTCAGCTCGTGAAGCATCTGATACTCCATGGAAACACTTCTCCTTTATCTGTTCAGTGGAACTTGCCGACAAGGTGCAAGCCATTGCTCATAAGGAAGGCTTTACTATCCGTGCATTGATGGAGTACATGATGCGCCAAGGTATTGCTACCTATGAAACCAAAAATGGTAAGGTACGGAAAATCAAGCATAAAGGCGTGACCGATGTGATGTAAACATATAAACATGTATAAACGTACACCTGAATACAAGTACACATGTGGACGTTAAAACATGTATTCTTGTCTAACTTAATACATATAAACAATGAAACAGTATTTTTCTTTCGCCATCGTCGCTATTATGATGGCAGCTCCGATGTTCTTCAGTTCTTGTGGCGATGATGACCTTCTCCCTGATGATAGCCAGGAACAGGTCATGATGGAATGGACAGAACCTTTCCATGTCAAGAACTCATCAGTTGAAGAAGTCAAGGCTTTCATGGCTTCATCAATGAAGGGTTACAGATTGGTGGCTGAGACCTCTACCGCCGAGAGTACTCAGCTGGCATATTCCACAAACAATTCCAATGTGGGAGTGCTTTACAGTTTCTCGAACGTTTCAGGTCAACTCTATTCTGTCATTGATACAGAACTGACCACAAACAGTACGGTGATCATCAATTTTCTACGAGACCATTATGACGTTGTAAGTTCAGACAAAGCATCACTCCAGTACTGCTTTGCAACGCAAGACAAGTCAATGGTCATTACCACAGTCAAGGTATCTGACTCTTGCTTCAACATCAACTACACCTTTGTATATTGACGTTCTAAGCCATCTATAAACACCATCAGGAACAATATCTTCTGATGGTGTTTTGTTTTCTATATACGTACCCACGTCCACATGTACACGTTGATACATGTTGACATAATAAGCGAATAGATGAACACCAAACAACAAGAAACTGGTGTGGCAAGTTCATCGTCTGGGACGAAAAAAGTCACCTCAAAACATTTTGGTTATTGAAGAATACTCGTTCACTTTTATAGTCAAATATTAAAATGCTATTTTATATTTTCCGTCAAAAGTATAAAATGGTATTTTAATAAATGGAGTTTCCTGCACTTTTGGGCATTTTTTCGAGCATTTCTTATACTCGATGATTTTTGATCGGTGAGATACCAAATCTGTAAAGCTGTACTCACATCCACATGTACACGTTGCTACACGTATTAACGTAAACGTGTGGACTTGTTTCCATATAAACGTAACTACATGTATCAATGTGTACGTATACACACGAAAACGTTGATACATTAGTTCCGAGAAAATCTGCGTAAGATAGAAGCAAATCGTATTCACTTCAAACTTACGCTATTAGCATTATAAGCAGGACTCTATAGTAAGTGATCATTGGCAGGATTACCTGCAATATAGTCCTGTCTATTCCTTGTGAATATAATGCTTCGCCCCACACCTTGCAGTATTCCTGTTTAGACAAATTGAGAGTCTTGGCATTCGTGTCAGCAGAGCATGACATGAGAGCCAAGACACTCTTGCCTAAAGGAGCAAACCGGACCAACTCGCAGGCATCAAGTCAGGATCGGTGTCAGAGCCACTGATGCTGCCGAGCTGGCTTCAAGTCCGTCCGTTAGTGTTTGCTCTGGCAGAAATACTGCACCCACCCATTCCTTATTTATATACACGTGCGTGTGCGAGCGATGTTTATAGACATCTATGATGAGTTTTCTTTATGCTTAATCGTTGCCCACACCTTTGCCTAACAGACATGAGCAGTTTGCCATAGAGATATTCTGCCAATGGTCGAGTGTATCGACTATAGGCAGAACAACCCTCTGACAAAGGTACGACAAGGAGAGACTTTCAATCCATTGCCGGAAGGTATCGTGCAAAACTAAACACTTTGCTCGTTACGTTCAGTCAATTCGGCTTGAAGGACACTCCTTTTTTATGTCGTACTGGCTGCCTATGTCTATTTAGGCAAAATCCCACCCTTGATTTCAGCCCCTCTTGTACTCCCTGTTATAGGGTATGGGTGTTTCGATTTTAGCTAAGGTCATCTTGTGCTTTTGGGCTTCTTTTTCTGCGAAGTAACCGTGTCCATGTCAAACGGCAAGTCATATTTCGCAAACAATCTTCCTTTCGTAGAAAGAGTATTCTTCACGATAGACTTGCTCTAATTGCCCTGTCCACACTTCAGAAAGCAGAAAAATCTTCCCAAGCACAAGCCAAATGGCTTAACAAAAGGGAAAATAAAACTCTTTAAGTATGGCAACAATAAATCAAAATCGCCTGTTGACTCCAGAAGTCCTGGCAGCATTTGAGGGGTACGAACTGTACTCTCAGGATGGTAAGAAGAAGGATGCCAAGTGCATCGCAGTGTTTCACATCGGCAACATTCGCTGGTACTTCATCGAAGGTCAGACGGACGGCGAGGATTTCATCTTCTATGGTGTAGTGCTCGGACTCGTGGCTACTGAATATGGCTATGTATCTGCTAACGAGATGGCTTCAATCTCTATTGATGCGTCGAAGTACGGTCTTGGTATCTTGCAGGTTGAGCAAGACAAGGAGTTTGAGCCTTGCAAGCTGTCTGCTATCAAGGATGCTGAGCTCCAGGAGTTCTTGTCTAATCTTTATGATGAATAGGGTAGAGTATTCACCAATGATGGGCGGTAGTTCTTTCTCCGCTACGCTATGAAAGCGTCTAAAGCCGAGCGCATCGCTACTGTCCATCTATTAAAACTTATTGTTATGAACGAATTAGGTAACATCATCATTATCCTCATTGTCTTCCGTGTGTTTTTTGCCGTACTTGGCGTATGGTGGGAAGGCGAGAAGAAGAATGATTTCAGAAGAGATCGATAGATTGCTCTATACGAGTAATTTTAAAATTCCTGACAGAAAATCGATTTCTGCCAGTGGTTTATTGCGCAATTATCTTTGGGGATATTTGTTGCTGTAAAAAGTTATCCAATTAGTTGTATAAATGATTCTATGGTTGTGGATCTCATGGGTCACACCACTATCGTCTCGATACCAAGAATAGTTCCAACCTGGTCCCATGTCAAGATAAATGGCTTCGGTAACACCTTCATCAAGCAAAGCCTGGATGAAATCGCCGAATGCAGAAAATTGGCATATAGATATTAGTTGCGAACATAGAGGACGTATATAAGCTATAACTTTGCAGAAAAAATAAAATGTTAGACGCAGAAAGATATATAGCGGTAATTGGACTTGGCTACGTGGGATGGCCATTGTTCACATTAATCTCCAGCAAATATAAAAGCTGGGGATTGGATGCTGATACAGATAAGGTTGAGTCAATTCTATTCGAACAACCTAAATACAAGAATGTAACTTCTTCATGGGATGACATATCAAAATGTAATACATTCATTGTAGCAGTACCAACTCCTATCAATCACAAACAAAATCCAGATACTTCATCTTTGGAAAATGTATGTAAAGAATTGGTTAACATAATCAAAAAGGGAGATCTAGTTATTTTTGAATCAACCGTATATCCTGGGGCTACTGAGGAAATCTGCGTTCCTTTGATTGAACATGGCTCTGGTCTTGTTGTGAACAAGAACTTTTATATAGGTTATTCACCAGAACGGATAAATGTAGCAGATAGTGCACATAAACTTGGTAATACAGCCAAAATTGTCTCTGGATCAAATGAGGAGGCATTGTATTATATCGCTAATTTATACGAGTCTATAATTGATGCGCCTGTTGTAAAGGCCTCTTCTATTAAAGTTGCAGAAGCTGCTAAGATGTATGAGAACGTTCAAAGAGATATTCTTATTGCTCTTGCTAATGAGTATTCAGATTATTGCGACAAAGAGGGAATAGACATCTTTGAAGTAACCAAATGTGCTTCGACAAAATGGAACTTTTCAAATGTATTACCAGGACTTGTCGGAGGACACTGCATAGGTGTTGATCCATATTATTTGTTACATCGTGCTGAAAAGTTAGGAATCAAAACTCCACTTGTACAATGTGGAAGGCTGATTAACGAAACTAAAGCATCAATTGTCGTTTCAAAAATCACAGAATATATATCTGTTCATCTTAATGAAAATCCTAAAGTTCTGTTACTTGGTTTTGCCTACAAATCCAACACTGATGATATAAGAAACACTAAAGTGGCAGAAGTATATAATAGACTGAAATCGCAATACTCTGTAGTTGAGTGCTATGATCCATTTGTGAATACCGAAGTAGTAAACAAGGAATATGGTATTAACTTGTTTACAACAATGCCAGATATAAGTCATTACGACCTTGTCATTAGGATGGTCAACCATAATACTTTTATGAATATTGAAAACGTATTGGACATCAAACAGTTTTTATGATTAAACAGGTGAATAACAAATCGGTCAGGAGTTCAAATCTTCATGAACCTGACATACAATTCTTAAAAGAGTACTATAATTATTATGGTGAGTTCCCAAGATTTACACAAGTACTCATTGAAACAAGGACGGATTGCAACAATCACTGCCCTTTCTGTCCTCATGCATTCAATAACAAGCCATTAGGTATAATGACTATCGAATGCTATAAGGCCATTATTGACCAACTGTGTGAAATTGGTTATAATGGTAGAGTTGCATTGATGTTATCAAACGAGCCTTTACTTGATGCCAGATTGGAAGAAATGATAGTCTATGCCAAAAGTAAATCCCCAAGATTATTTTTGGACATTACGACCAACGGGCGATTATTGACATTGGACATGGTAGATCATTTGTTTGCTATAGGTATAGACAATATCAATATAAATGACTATCGAGGAGATCGTGATTCATTCCCTGATAAGTGGTCAACAAATCTCGTTCCGATTTACACGGCTTATAGCAATAATCCCAAAATCTCGTTTATAAAACGAAGATTGGATGAATCGCTCCCAAATTATGGAGGAAATATACCACAGGATTCAGATGGACATGAACTAGGATTCTGCAATTTCCCATTCAGAAAACTTGTAATCTCTTACAATGGTGATGTACTTCTATGTTGCAACGACTTTATGTATAACACAAATTTTGGTAACATAATGAATCAAAATATTCTTAATTGTTGGAACAACGACAATCTTAACATCATAAGACAGGAGCTACTAAAGAATCAAAGAAGTGGTCTTTGTACAAGCTGCAACGATTCACAAAACTATAATGTATTTGAGTAAAAATGATTGAGTTACCAAAAATATCTGAAGTATCAATTGACTTTTCAACAATCTGTCAGTTGAGATGTGTTGAGTGCTCAACATCAAAAGGCATTACCCATGATGGAATTGTCGGTAGAGGGCAGCTCTCTTATTACGCGTTCGTTTCTTTCATTGAGCGCAATCCTCAAATAACGAGGATGGAAATGTCAAATTGGGGAGAGATCTTTCTCAATAAGGATATAGCCCGAATGATAAAATATGCCCACGAACATAGGTTAACTCTGTATTGTGGAAACGGAACAAATTTCAACGATGTTGATGAGGAAACCTTGGAAGCATTAGTGAAATATCATGTAGAGTACATCAATCTGTCCATTGATGGAGCTACCCAGGAAACTTATGAGAAATATCGTGTTCGTGGTAATCTCGCAAAGGTTTTGTACAATATTGAGAGGTTGAACTTTTATAAGAAGAAATATAACTCTGAATACCCAAAGCTTTCCTGGCAATTTGTCATATTTGGACATAACGAGCATGAACTCATGTCCTGCCCCAAATCTTCATCTGTATAGATATAGAACAAGTTAGAACCTGAGCAGCGTGAAACAATACATTCTATGATGCTCGCTTCCTCGACCCTGAAGGGATGAGCGGAAGACGTGCCTATGCAGACAACACAGTTCTTTAGTGGCGGTATGTTGTAAGCCTCGTATTTTTCAATCAGTTCTTTCATCCATGCAACACGTTTCTGGCTGTCAAAAGCCATTGTTTTATACTCGTATGACTGCATATGCTCACATAAAAGTAACGGCTTTAAATCTTCAGCTTGAGACATTGGCGATTTTAATATTGCCCTAATGACATAACTGGCCACCTGTATCCTATTATAGTATTCTCCTCTGATGATATGGCGTGTGTAGCTACGCATAGAACTCCTGCGTATGCCAGCTTTAGCAAAGGCCTTTCTGTGCGACTTAAACTCCTTACATTTACTACGTATCTTATTATGGAATGCTCGCACTTTCAAGTATTCCTTAATAGAAGGAACTTTACCACCTGCCGATTCTATGGCACGGATAACTTTCATAGCTCGTAGGCGCGTTATATCGTGGTCAAGCATGTCCTCAGCATAGTAGTCCAGGTTCTCGAACCGTTCATCTCGCTGTTCTTCTGTGAAGCCCCAAAACGATGTATGCCAAAGACAGCACATAGCAATCTCAGCTAATGATGCTTTAACATCTTGTTCTATTATAAGTTCCTTGGCAAGAGAATGCTCCCATAAGTCTCCTTCTAAAGGATGTGCGTCTAAGTGTGGTTCTGGCCAACTCTCGTCAAGCTCACCATTACTCACCGTCGCCGTTGTCCTTTCTCCCAGTTCTGGTGTCAAATGGCGAAGGTAGTCATAGTGGATTTTATACAAAGCTAATGCATTCCAACCATGATACCGTTCTATGAATGGCACTATCTCGTCAAACGAGACCTGATGTAATAATTCTTTGTAGGTCATATGTATCTAAGTATTGTTGTGTAACTTGAATCAAAAATATATTCTATAATTGAAACAGGCTCCAAATCCTCCTTGCCTGAATCGTCAGAGTAGTAACTTTCCCTATGAAGAACCTTTATTCTTTTCTTCAAGAACTCTCTGTCTAAGTAACTCAAGCAGTCATCTGGCAATGCATTTTCGCTACCATCGATGCGAATACGGATTAGTTGTGATACTCCAATTATCCTTATATCATTCTCTTTCGCCATTTTATCCAATGACATCCAAATTGCCCTAAATTCTTCAGCGCGATTTATCCCATTGAGTGTTTTGGTGGAATACATTAATTCAACATAATCTATTATGATTACATTGAAATAGCGTTTCTTCATGGCAAGTTGAATATCCTCTAATGAAATATGAGGAATATCATTGATATAGCATTTGACATTGCCATTCCCAACAGGATCCAAATGATTAATAATTACTCTAGAGTCGTATTCCAAACAGAAATATAGGGTATTCTCTCCATGACGGCAAAACTGGTTTGCAATTTGGGTAGCAAACACTGTTTTACCCACTCCAGGCCCTGCTGCCAATATGGACAATTGTCCTTTTGGGAAAAATTCGTTGATTGTTTTGTAATCTAATCTTGTAAAATCTGAAGACTCCATATCTGATTTTTTTATGATGTTACTTAATCCCAATAGTCACATTTACTCCAATCCAGATCATCGCCATAATCATCGCTTTTATATGTATGATAGTCTATCTCTGCATGTAACTCGATATTAAAGTCTCTTACCCAAAGTAAATCGTAGATAGAAAAGTCCAGATGACTGAAAAGATTATGGAAAGCATAAGTAAGGTTCATTTCTGAAGTCAATTCGCAATCAAGTCCCTCGTTCCAATTATCACGCACCTCATTCAGATATAGGAATTCGTTCTCTGTCGCAATCTTAGGGTCATCGCTACTTATCAAGAAACCGTCAACTCCGTCCTCATGATATAAAAAGATATAATCATCAAGAGAGCCATTGAGTACTGCCCACATCTTTTTTGCCCGCATTGTCTGAACAGGGTGAATCTTCGAGTATTCGTAACCCATGAAACATTTACCAACCACCTCAATTTGTCCAACCATATCTAGCTTATAAACATTATTGTATAAATCAATAGCTCGCTTCCGCATTTCCACCATCTGGTATTTCATGGCTTCGTTGAAGTCTGCTAACAGTTGCTTGCTGTGTTCATCCATAACAAACATACTGTTGAGAATTTGTTTCCTCACATCCAAAAGGCTTCTGATAGCTTTTTTGTTCTCATCATTATACCAATGATTTCTTTCTGTCTCATGGTAGAGAGAAAGAATCTGTACCTCAATGCTCCTCACAGCTGTCGTGTTAAAAATCTCTTGTACTGTCATAATAGGAATCATTAGGTGAAACAAAAACTATGATGGTTTTCTTATACTCCACAGCCTCTTGCTCTATAGAGGTCAAAGCCCTTGAATAATCACTTCCATAGTCATGACTTAACTCAGACAAGTTATCA
>Ga0172378_10000619_pt1 | contig 31362 bp, 29 predicted proteins | sample GrowelOW332metaG_FD_119755 | JGI IMG/M metagenome (GOLD analysis project Ga0172378, IMG submission 119755) | Groundwater microbial communities from an aquifer near a municipal landfill in Southern Ontario, Canada - Pumphouse #3_1 metaG | ecosystem: Environmental > Aquatic > Deep subsurface >...
GGCTTATTTTTACTATTAGTTTGTTTTTTTGAAGTATTCTTTAATACGAGGATAATGTTGGAAATATAAAGGAATCCACCCCTAGATGAATTCCAATTTATTTATATTCTTTACCAATTTTTTCATCTACCTAGATTTTTTTGGTACAATCTGCACAGATTTTGCAAGTGTAGTTGGGTCCCATACATGGCATTCACTGATGTCTTTAAGGTTTGTAAGATAATAGCATATTTGGTTAATCTTTTTACTAATAACATTATAAATCATGGCCCTGTTCATGCCTATCAAAGCATGCACCTTCTTCCAGCTAGAGAATCGACCTTTCTTTTCGTTTGCTGTCAGCAGGTACAGAAAAAATTCCCGTACTTCAAGTTGGTTGTGACTAAGTAGCAACGGTGAACGTTCTTGAGATTTTCCTGTGCGAACTAGCTTCAAGCCTTTCCTAATTTCCCAATATCCTTACCAACAACGAATTAAATTCATCTAATCTTTTTAGCCCAAGAATTCTTCGAAACGTATCATGATTTTGAATCTCATCCTTGTTGAAAAGACGTTTGTAGAGCTTGTTATTGGATTTCCAAAAATCTTCTGTGAAAAGGCTACTCTCCACCCTCACCCTGATGTCAGAAACATCCCTGAATATTTTCAGAATCTTCTTTAAAATGCAAACTCTTATTTCATTACCTGCATTCCTGATACTTATGGTACTAGAAAACTGAAAATCCTCTATTTGTTACTTAGTTTGTCAAACTCCATAATGTTTACCTCCTAGTTCAAGTGAGACTGAATATTTCAAGGCAAAAACCTTTATGGACAACTCAGAAAGATGCCATCCTCCGTTCACATCTTACGCATACTGTTAAGTACATGGTAAGCCGATACGATGCAACCATTACCGAACTTGAGGCATAATATGACTATGAATAAGTGCTGAAATTTAACTAAATTATACAGATAAACTAATATCTTTTTCCAAACTCCACAAAGCATACAAAGGGAGATTAATCAATCCTTCTTCTTTTTTGTAATCTGCCATAGAGATACGAATGCTTATAATTGGTGAAAACTTATCTCGATAAGCTTTTAAACTCTTGGCCATTAAGTTTGTTTCTGCCTTAACTTCTATTGGAATAATTTGTTCTCCATTATCTACCACAAAATCAATTTCAGCATTATTTCTTTCATTAGTGTAATAATAGGTATTGGTGTTTTTCATTGTAACAAGTTGTTGGAGTACATATTGTTCTGTTAAAGATCCTTTAAATTCAGTAAATAACTTATTTCCAGAAATCAAGCTTTTTGAATTGAGCCCTGATAAACATGATAAAAGCCCCACATCTGAAATAAAAAGTTTAAAGGCTTTTAAATCTTTATATGCAGTGATGGGTAAATTAGGTTTATTAATACGATGGATTTTATGAATTAAATTACAATCATCAAGCCACATTATTGCCATTTCATAATCTTTTGCTCTTGCTCCATCACGAAGTAATCCATAAACAAATTTTTTATTTTCTTTTGCTAACTGGGAAGGTATACTTTCATATACCATTTTTATTCTTGGAACAATACTATTTGGAGCATGTTTAGAAAAATCTAATTCATAGGCCTCCAAAATACGTTTTTGATTTTCTTTAACTTCCAAATAATCTTTATTTTCTATAAATCTTAAAACAACTTCTGGCATTCCACCAACATAATAGTAAAGTCTTAAATAGTTCATATAGGTATCTTTAAAAGTAGTAGTCATTTCAAAATTACTTTCATTTATTAAATCAACATAACGTTCTTGGCCATTGGCAATTAGAAATTCCGGAAATGACATGGGATAAAGATTTAAAAAATCAACTTTACCTACTGGGAAAGATGTTGCTTCATGAAGCATAATTCCTAAAAGTGATTCGGCACAAATAATGTTGTATTCAGGAGCATCTTCATAAAAATACTTTAAACTTGATAAAGCATTAGGATTTTCTTGGACTTCATCAAATATTAATAATGTAGTATTTGCAATTATTTTTTGATTGCTATATATTTCTAATCCATTAATAATATTGGGTATATCAAAGCCATGGCTAAATAAATCTTTAATAGTTTGATTATTATCAAAGTTTATATATACAGTATTTTCATAGGCCTCTTTTCCAAAATATTTCATTAACCAAGTTTTCCCTACTTGCCGGGCACCTTTTATAATAAGAGGTTTTCTATATTTACTTTCTTTCCATTTGTATAAATCATTTATAGCATATCTAAACATATTAACCGTCCTTTAATATGAATATAACATGCCTACACAAAAATTGCACGCAATTTTTGTGGTATTACTACACTTTTTACCGTGAATTTTTGTAATAGAATACACTTATTACAATGAATTAAGTATTTTAAATTTAGATTAGAAAAATTCAGCAAATCTTTGAAGGGTTGTATTCATAAAAAAACAGGCAACAAGTATTTAAAACAGAAATCCTTTTCTTTAATTTCCATTCCTTGTTCTCAACTTCTAGAATCTCCTTTTGATTAAGAACCGGTTGGTCTTTATCGATTAAAAGAGTACCTTTCTTATGATTTTGAAGGATAATAATGCAACAATTATTTTTTGTTTTAATAATTTTTTTGTAATCTCGGAATAAGCATCCTTTATTAACTAACTCTTTATATTTACGATTCTTTACAACATCTTGAGATACAAATCTTGTCAAAAATTCAGGATCTGGAAGAGTTTTAACATGAAAAAAGGATTCAACCATTGGGTAATTTATATATAGTTTTCCTTCATCCGTAGATTCTGAAAAGAAAGAACACATCTCTTGTAATTTTTGAGCTGAATATCTATTATCTTGAGGATCCATATCAAAAACAAGCAGAACATCTGAAAATTTTTCTAATAAACGTTTTTTCTTTTCAGGATTATTTTCTCTTTCTCTTAATACCCCTAATAAATCATAATCTTCTGGGTGTCCATTAGAAAACATATCATCATATAATACCCAAATATTTGTGTTGTATGAAACAATTTCATAAGAAATATTAAATTGAAGAATTTCAAACAAATATTTCATAAGCTTATAGTCTGTTTTTTCACCTTCAACACATAATAAAATTTTACTCTTATTATTCATTGAATTCTCCACTTTGATATAACTTTTCTAAATTATGGCCTTCTCTTAATTCTCGTTTTGTAGAATTTGCAAAAGATTTTAAACCTCCTTTGGTTAAAATAAAGAAACAATCAGGCCTCATTATGCTATTTGATAGTAAATTTGTGTTATGTGAAGTAAAAATAACTTGAGTCTTAGTCATTTTCCCTAAAAGTTTAACAATAGCCTCCGAAAGTTCAAAATGGTAAAAGGAATCAAATTCATCCAAAAAGAAAAGAGAAATATCAGGACAAGTTTTCATCCAGTAAAAACTTGTATAGAGTGAAATAGTCCCACTAGATGCTGTTTTAAAAAAATTCAATGGAACTGTTTTATCAAAACAAAGTTCTTTTTTCCCTTCTTCATTTTCTCTAGCTACCAAATGTTCATCAATATCATTTTCATTTAAAAAATTTTCAAATTCTTTAAGATATTTTTTCTCAAAGATAAATGAATAATAATCTAATGTGTTTGTTTTATATCCAACATATCTATTATAATTAAGATTTCTTACCCATAACATATGGGATACATAATCCATAAGCTTATATAGTGGATGATCAGGCTCTAAAGATGAGTTATGAATAGCATAAGCTACTAAAGATCTTTCGTCTTTGTACTTCCAGTTTAAAGTTGGCGTAATTTCAGAAATACCGGTTAAATCTGGTTCTGTTAGATTTATATTCCGATTTATTAGAATCTTATAATTTAAAGTTAAAGTTTCTTCTATAAATTCATCTTTTGAACTTTTTACATAAAAATATTCAATAATGTTTTTATCAAATTCAAAAACATATTTAAAGGAAGCATATCTATCGAGACTATCAGCATTTAGATAACGAGAATATAAATCATCTCCAACATTTTTATCAGTTAAAGTGCCAACAATATCGAATAATGCTAAACCAAAATTAGTTTTTCCAACACCATTTTTTCCATAAATAATCATCTCTCTGATTAATTTATTTGAAATACATTGAGTATTAAATTTATATTCAGATGAATCAGAAAAATCTAAAATCACTTTATCCTTGAAATTTTTAAACCCTTGGACTTCAAATCTTTTTAACATATTCCTAACCTCTTTATAATAAATATACAATTGTTCTGAAAACAATACAAGAAATATCGTAAAAAAATTACGGATAGATTTTTTGTATATTTGGAGTTAAAAAAATCCTCTTAAACTAATATCTAAGAGGAATCTTATCATTTAATTGTTTTAATTAAAGGACTTTATAGTTTATTCTTCATCTGAAATTTCAGGAGCTTCAAAGCTTTCAATTTGTCTATCAGATTGAGACCATAATTTCTCAAGATTGTAGAAGTCTCTCATTTCTTGACTCATAAGGTGAATAATAATATCACCACAATCAATTAAGAGCCATCCATCAGCATCAGGGGATTTGTGTCTATCTGCGACTTCTAATCCCTGATCAGCTAAAAAACCCCATAATTCATGTACAACACCTCTTAAATGTCCCATACTGCTAACAGTACTAATTACAAAGAAATCAGCAAAACTACAGTTTCCTGAAACATCTAGTAATACTGTGTCCATTCCTTTTTGTTCAGTTACAAAATCACAAACTTTAGTTGCTATTTCTTTTCTATCTTTTAAATCGGTCATTTTTTCCTCCAGATTATTTTATTAATTTCCCATCTTCCCAATATTTTTTCAATTCCCTTGATTTAAGAGAAGGAACAATTCCTTTTGATTGCCAATGATTCATCATTGAGCATAACACATTTTTCCCAACTTCGTCTAAACTATTATATGAATGAAATTTCTCTCTGTCTTCCTTAGTAAGGAAGCTTCTATTTTCTTCAGTAAAATCCGCCACAAACAGTGCAAGTCCTAAATACCCCATATCAACACTTCCACAGGTATGTTCATCAATAGCTTTCAACCAAGTTTTAGGTACTTTAAGGCATCTTTTTCTAGCTATTGAAGAAGCAACAAGTCCATGAGATAGAACTATTACTCTTTTCTCATCTTCATCAAGTTTAAGATTTTCCTTCTTACAAAAGGCATATAACTGATCTTGAGTATATTCTCTTGCCCAATCATGAACAAGTCCAATGAAAGACGCAGCATCATAATTCTCCGTCTTGATTATTTCATTGTTTGTTCCATATCTTTCAAAAAGATACTCAAGCTCTTTTGTAACTCCTAGACAGTGTTTATATCTTTCATCAGAAAGAGTATTTTTTAGCTCTTTCTTTATTGCTTCAATCGTACAAAGCTTTTTTTCTGACATATTCTGCAACTCTTCTAGAAAGAAGTTTTTTATTCCCATCTTCACGAACTTGTGTTGATGAAGATTTATAAATCTCATTATCAATAAGTCGATAATTAAATCCTGGTGGAACTTCAATTCTTTCTTTGTTATCATTTCTATTGAATATTACAAATTCAACTTCTTTTTTTAATTCATCTATCTTGTACCATCGGTTTAATCCGGGAACTAAATCATCTCCCATAATTAAACCAACAAGACCCTTTAAATTCTCTTCTTTTTTTATTTCCATAACACTATCATAAGTGTAGGAAACACCTTCTCTTTTAATTTCTCTATCATCAATAATAATTTGTTTATCACTATGTTGGGGATAAAGATCATAAAAATCTTTTTTAGCAAGTCGAAGCATCTCTAAACGATCTTCACTATTTATAAAAGCTCCTTGCCGTTTAAAATTATTAATATAAACCGGGACTAGAAAAATCTTATTATATTCTGTTTTTTCAAATACACTATTTATAAGAAATAAATGACCTAAATGGACAGGATCAAAACTACCGCCGACAATTGCTATCTTATTCTTCATCTGTCCATGGTTTATCACTATAAAAAGCCTCATTATCTATACTACTAATAAACCCATCTCCATATTTTCTATCTTCATAAGAAAAATCCAAAAAAGTCTTTTCAACTTCTTCAAGACCTTCTTCAGAATAAATTGAAAGTCCAATTACTTTCTTATCTGGATACTTAGCTTTTAATTCTTTTAAACGCTCTTGGGTTCCCTCTTCATCAAGTTTTGTCCCAATAATACATTCATTTTTATCAGTTAATTCTTTTGAATAAGACTCAAGTTCTTTTTGAAGAATATCATAAACTTCAAGATAGTTATCGTCACTTAAATCAATCAAATAGGCAAGTCCTTTTGTTCTTGAAATATGTCTCAAAAACTTAAAACCCATTCCAAGCCCTTGGCTTGCACCTTCAATAATTCCAGGTATATCAGCAAGGACAACATCAATTCCTTTGTACCTTAACATACCCAATTGTGGAATTTTGGTAGTAAAAGGATAATCAGCTACTTTTGATCTAGCATTTGTAAGCAAGTTCAACAAAGAACTCTTTCCTGCATTTGGTAAACCAACAAAACCAATATCGGCAATAACCAATAGTTCAACACCAATTCTCATTTCTTGCCCAGGTTCACCAGGTTGCGCAAATCTTGGCGCCTGCCTAGTAGCTGTTCTGAAATGATAATTGCCTAAACCACCTCTTCCACCTTTAAACAAAACAAAGCTTGTCATTCCTGTCAAATCTTGAATTATTTCACCAGTTTCTGAGTTTTTTAACACGGTTCCAGGGGGTACTGCAATTTCCATATCCTTACCAGCCCTGCCGTAACAACGGGCACCTTGTCCACCATGTCCGTTCTCTGCTCGGAAAGTTCTTATTGCTTTAAGGCTCGATAATGTCTTTAAATTATTTCTTACAACAAATACCAAGTCGCCACCTTTTCCACCGTCACCGCCGTCAGGGCCACCCTTTGCAATAAATTTTTCACGTCTAAAAGAGACGCAACCATTGCCTCCCTTTCCGGAGGCAACGTCTATATATGTTTCATCAGAAAATCCAAACATCTTCTACTCTGCATCTATTCTGATATAATTCCGCTTGTTTCTTACATAAAAAACAACCGTTCCAGCTGCTTTTGCAAAAAGGGTATAATCTGAACCCAATCCTGCATTTTCACCTGGGTGGAATTTAGTACCAACTTGTCTTACAATAATTTCACCGGCCTTAACATTCTGGCCACCAAAACGCTTAACACCCAGTCTCTGAGCATTCGAATCTCGACCGTTTTTAGAACTTCCGCCACCTTTCTTATGTGCCATATCTTTTCTCCTTAAGCGTTAATTTCATTAACTTTAATCATAGAAAATTTTTCGCGGTGTCCTTGAGTCCTGCGGTAACCCTTTCTTTTATGAAACTTATAGACTTTAACCTTGTCACCTTTAATCTCAGATTCCAAGGAAGCTATAACCTTAGCACCATCAACATATGGTGCACCAAATTTTACTTTTTCTCCATCAACAACTGCAAGAACTGTAGGGTATTCTAAAGTAGAACCGACTTCTAGGTTAATTCTATCAACCTGTAAAGTCTTACCAACTTCCGCCTTGTATTGTTTTCCGAGAATTTCAACTAATGCATACATAACATTTACTTCCCTTATTTTTATTTCTATTAAGGATTATCAGAATGAATAAAACCTTTCAAGTCAATTTATTAGAAAACTTACAAAAATCTTTATTGACTACCTACCGTTTGGTAGGTAAACTAAGATTATGGAAACTTGTACAAAAGATAAAATTATTCTAGCTTTCCTTTCCCAGGCTAGCAAAGAAGGCTTAAATAATGCCAGCCTACAAAAAACTGCAGACCTTGTAAATATTAAAAAAGCCTCAATTTATTCTCATTTTTCTAATCGAGAAGATTTAGTTAATCAAATGTTTGATTATTGCCAAGCAAAAATTAAAAAAGAAAGCAAGAAAATTACACTTTCACAAAAAGACCCGAAGGAAGAGCTTTCTAGCCTTGCTTTTTGGTTTTTTGACCTTTTTCAAGAAAAAGAAATGAAAGAATATTTTAGAATACTACAGTCCAGTAAACTCTTTAATCTTCAATCTCAAACTAATGAAAAAAAATTAAAATACATGCTTACCAGCCGAAGTGAAGTCTATGTTGATTTCTTCGTTCAAACAGGCCAATTGAAAATTAAAAACTCAGAATTTGCAGCAGAACTTTTCTCTTCATCTCTTCTTCTCTTATTGGAAAACTTATTTATACAAAAAGAAAGCTTTGAAAATTCCAAAAAAATTGATTGGGAAATTCAAAGCTTTGTAGAAAAATTTGTAGATCTATTTTCTAATTAATATTACATTTTCTCCAAGAAAGGAATTCCTATTAATTTAAAAGAATTTTTCAAAACTTGAAGTACCATTTTACTTAAAATTACCCTAGATTTAACTAAACTCTTTGTTTCAGCCTTTAAAATTTGATTATCATGATAAAAGCGGCTAAAGTTTCTTGAAAGATCATATAAATAATTACATATAACACTTGGATTATAGTCCAAAGCACTTTTTTCTACAGCGATACTAAATTCTCCAAGATTTTTTATTACCTCTCGCTCAATCTCACTATCTAACAGAGAAGGATCAAACTCAATACCCTCATAATCTGCTTCAACTTCTTCAAATTTACTTAGCATGCTTGAAATTCTTGCTCCCATGTATTGTAGATAGGGTCCAGTATTTCCATTAAAAGAAATTGATTCCTCTGGATTGAATACCATATCTCGATTTGGATCAACTTGTAGAAGATAGTAGTTAATAGCAGACAAAGCAATACTAGAGCTGGTTTTATCTAAATCATTAACTGCATTCTCTCTATTTTTAGAAATAATTTCTTCTTTGGCCAAATTGCTTAAATTTTCAACAAGATCATCAGCATCAACAACAGTACCTTCTCTACTTTTCATTTTTCCATTTGGAAGAAAAACCATCCCATAAGAAAGGTGATGTAAATCTTTAGCCCAAGTATAACCAAGTTTTTCAAGAACATAAAATAAGACTTTAAAATGATACTGTTGTTCACTGGCTACAACATAAATTAGACTATCAAAAGGCCAATCATTATGTCGCTCAATAGCAGTTCCAATATCTTGTGTAATATATAAAGCAGTTCCATCTTTTCTTAAAAGAACTTTCTTATCCAGTTTTATTTCCTCAAGGTCTATCCAAATTGAACCATCTTCTTCTTTATAAAAAACACCATCTTCAAGACCCTTTAATATTCGTTCTTTTCCTAACTTATAAGTGTTTGATTCATAGTAATATTTGTCAAAAGAAATACCCATATTTTTATAAGACTCTGCTAATCCGGTCAAAGTCCAATTATTCATTTTGTTCCAAAGTTCTAATACATTAGGATCGCCCTCTTCCCATTTTTGTAACATCTGTTGAGCTTGATCACCTGCACTTTTATCTTCTTTTTCCCATTGGTTAAATTTTACATAGTAATTTCCAACAAAATGGTCTGGCTTTATTCCTGTTGATTCTGGAGTTTCTCCATTACCAAACTTTTGATAAGCCAACATAGACTTACAAATATGGACTCCTCTATTGTTGATAAGGTTTACTTTCTCTACATCAGCACTAGCAAAGCGCAATATTTCACTAATACTTTGTCCTATACTGTCATTTCTCATATGACCAAGATGAAGTGGTTTGTTGGTGTTTGGACAACTAAACTCAACCATCATTTTCTTCTTGTCATAAACTTTACTTTTTCCAAAATTACTTCCATTTTCTTTAATTTCTTTATATATTCCTCTAGCTAAATCAGAAATATCATAACGAATATTCAAATAAGGTCCTGCTAATATAATTTCACCTTTTAAATTAGGTTTTTTTTCTAGCTCAACTTTTAAGTTACTAGCTATAACAGCAGGAGCTTTATGGAGAAGTTTAGCATAAGCAAAAATTGCAAAGGCAAGATCTCCCATCTCTTTTTTAGGAGGATTCTGGGCAATTACAGAAGGAAAATCCCCTTCATAACCAACCCCATCGAGCATTTTTTTTATTTCTATGTTTATTGCTTCAGTCCATTGCTTCTTAATTTCTGATAACATAAAGCCTCCAAGCTAATTCAAATGTGAAACAATTTTACAATTTTTAGACTATCGATACAAGACCAAAAATACGATGGTAGACAATCCTTATTTAAAATTATAAACTTTAAAATATGCCAAGAATTCTTAAATATAAAAAAATAAGCTCAACAAATTCTGTGTTAAAAGATATGATCAATAAAAGCCCAATTGATTTTCCTGATACTGTTATTATTTCATACAAACAAACAGAAGGAAGAGGTCGCTTAAAAAGAGTTTTCTCTTCCCCTGAAGGTGGTCTTTATATAAGTCTTTGTTTCAAAGAGGATGAATTTAAATATCCAACAGCAACCGCAGCTGTTTACGCAATGCTTGCAATTGCAGATATTGGTGTTCAAACTAAAATAAAATGGTTAAATGATCTTTATTTTAATAACAAAAAGGTTTGCGGAATTCTAGCCGAAAAAGTTCACTCTTACGTTATAATTGGAATCGGTATTAACATTACTACAGAAAAAAGCGAATTTCCAAAAGAAATACAAAATAAAGCTATATCCCTTTTTCCAGGGGAAAAATCAAGATTAGAAGAGCTTAGAAATAAATTATCCAAAAGTCTAATAGAAAACTTCTATCAAAAAAAACCAAGTAATATTTTTTCCTTATACAAAGAAAACTGTTTCACCTTAAATACTCAAATTACAGTTAACAGTTTCGACAAAACCTATGAAGCTATGGCTATAGGTATAAACCAAGATTTTGAACTAATAATTAAAGATTCTGAAAATAAAATATGCACCCTTAGCACTGGAGAGATTATACTAAATCAACTTCAATAGCTTTTCCATTATAATCTTTTCTTATTTTAACCTTATAAATTTCGCCCTTTTTTGCTTCTAAATTAAGTCCAAATACTTTTACCTTCAAAAAATTCCCGGTTGTTCCCCACCAGAATTTTCCTTTATCTTGTTCTAAGAGAACTTCGACTTCTTTTCCAAGATAAGAGTTTACGTAATTTAAATATAATTCATCAGAAAGATCTCGAAGCTTTTTAGCTCTTTGATCTCTTATATCCTCACAACATCTATCTTTTACTCCAAAAAAAGGAGTATCAGGCCTTGGGCTAAAAGGAAATACATGAAGTCTTGAAAAATTATTTTCTTTCACAAAATCATAAGTCTCTTGAGCTTCTTCCTCCTCTTCTTGAGGAAGGCCAGAAATAAGATCACAAGCAATAAAAGGATTCTCTTTTACCTCTCTAAGACGCTTAATAATATATTTCAAATGTTCATTATCATAATGCCTATTCGCCCTTTTCAAAACTTTATTTGAAGCAGACTGGATTGGAATATGAAAATGAGGTTGTATTCTTGGATCTTTTAAAGTAGAAAGAAGCCTATCATCCACATGATCGGGTTCCATAGATGAAAGTCTAAGTCTAATATTAGGTCCCAACGCAGCTAATAATTTTTCAATTAAAGCGCCAAGCCCTTCTCTCTCATGATCATACATTGTTAGATTAACACCTGTAAGCATTATTTCATGATAATTATTCTTTTCAAGTTCCAACGCCCTTTTTACTACTTCATCACTATCAAGGCTACTAGATTTTCCACGAGCTACATGAACTCTACAGTAGGCACACTCATTATCACAACCATCCTGTATCTTTAAATAAGCTCTAGAATGATATATAAAATTAGATCCATGATAATCAAATACACTACAATCTTCAGTTTCGACAAATTTAGAAAAAGCTGAGCAGTTTTCATACAACGACATAACATCATTTTCTTTTATGAAATCCGGAAGCTTTAAAATATCTGCTTTTTTATCAAGTCCAATAACAATAACTTTATCACTAACTTTCTCGAGTATTTTTCTATTAAGTTGAGCATAACATCCTGTTACTAGAATAACTTCGCATTTTTCAGAAGAAGAAAATTTTCTTATCATTCTACGAACTTTTTGTTCTGCTTTGCTTGTTACTGTACAAGAGTTTACTATTATAAGGTCTGCATTGTTCCCATCGGTGTCCATCTCAAATCCGGCTTTGTAGAAAGAAGAGGCAATAGCCTCACTCTCGCACTGGTTCAATCTACAACCCAAAGTATATATAAAAATATTCATTACCACTCCAAAGCATTCATCGTTTCCTGTAACGCCCTTTTCAAATCCCTTCTCATATTTACTGCATAGGGATTATAATGTTGCAAATCTTTAAACAACGTCAAAGAATCATTACAGGTCTGTTCTACAATTTCCATAAGACTTTTATAGCCTACGGTCGCAAGATCTGTATAAGGAAGGTCTAGTTCTTTAAGAGTTCTTCCAAGGAAATGGGTAATTCCTTGAGAATAAGCAGCTTCTCTATCATGTCTATCAGGACTCATTTTAAAAACATCAAGCCCCCAAGAAGAAAATTCTTTTTCCCAATAGTCAACTTTTGCTCTATCAACCCTTACCGGACATATTACCAAAGGCAAATTTTTTAATCCATTCTTAGCACTGTCAGGGCCAAACATAGGATGAGTAGCCATAATCTGTATATTTTCGGGTAAGTATTTTTCCATTATTTCACAAGGGAATAGTTTTACCGAACATGTATCACAAACAACACTATCATTACTGATTTTTTTAGCACATTTTTTTATCACTTCTTCAAAGGCTGAAATTGCCACACAGAAGAATATATATTTTTGGCTTAATACTGTTTCCTCATCCGAATAAATAATACCCGGTAAATCAGTTTTTCCACTTCTGCTAAATCCATACACTTGATGACCTTGCTCAATCATTTTTGTAGCAAAGAAGCTTCCAAATCTACCCAACCCATAAATACCAATTTCCATTTTTTCCTCAAAGTGATAATAGACAATTTTATAATAACTTTCAAGCATAGAAAAATTATTCAAACTTGAATTAATTTGCTTCTAGTTGTATCATGGAAGCATCTTATTTAATGGGAAGCAAAAAAATGAAAAAAACTAAAACCGCTATTTTGATTCTGTTTGTTAGTCTGTTATCACTTTCAGTTACATTTGGCCAAATCACAGATATTAAAGCTAATCGGGAAACTGTGGATTTGAAAGATTTCTACGTTATTTCAAAAGCGATTTCGGCTGCTGATGTCCTACAATTTATGCAGGTATATGAGGCTCCAGACAGTCCTGTAGAGTTTTTCACAAATGCCAGCTATTTTGATAATGAAGAAATAGAAAAATACTTTGCCTATTATCTATCCTTTTTTAACCCACAATCTGCTTACAAATTTTCCTACAAATATTTTGCAGACCGAAAAAGTTATTTTGAGGTAATGAAGGTTATTCCTGAAGACAAAGATTATTCCATAAATGAGGCCTTTTCCAATTTTACTTCTTTGAAAAATCTTCAATTAATTTTTCCAAGTGGTATTGTAGACGGAAATATTTATGATGTTTTTAGAACTTGTAGTAGACAGCTCGCCTTCTATGTTGGATTATTCAGCCCAGATGGAAGAACTCCAGACTATGAGCTATGTGAAAAAAACTTACAAGAATATTATCAATCTTTGGAATTGGACTTCCAAACTGCCATGGAAGAAGAAGAAAAGTTAAAGAACCAACAGTAATTATAAATCAAGGATTATTGATTTAATATAATAATTAGTTTTAGGAGAAACAAATGACATTCGCAGAAGAAATGAAGTCAAGAGCAATTGTGCTTCAAAAAAATCTGGTACTTCCTGAGGGAACTGAACCAAGAACTCTACAGGCAGCTCGCAAAATTTTAGATGAAAAAATAGCCAAAAACGTAACGTTGCTAGGAAAAAAAGAAGAAATTGAAAAATTAGCAGCAGAACTTAAGGTAAATCTTGAAGGTATTAAGATAGTAAATCCAGAGACAAGTGAAAAAAGAGAAGCTTATGCAAAGGAATACTTTGAATTAAGAAAGCATAAAGGAATGACTGAAGAACAAGCTTACAATGGTATAGTTTCTCCTCTTCATTTTGGAGCCATGATGACTAGAATGCAAGATGCTGATGCTATGGTAGCTGGTGCAGAAAATACAACCGGTGATGTCCTTAGAGCTTCTTTTCAGATTATTAAAACAAAACCAGGCATTAAATATGCTTCTTCCTGTTTTGTTATGGCAACTGATAAAAAAGAATTTGGATTTAATGGAGCTTTTATCTTCGCTGATTGTGCTACAATTCCTGATCCCACAAGTGAACAGCTTGCTCAAATAGCAGAAGCTTCTGCTGTTTCCTGCCAAACTTTCTTGGGTACTGAACCAATAGTTGCAATGCTTTCTTACTCAACAAAAGGTTCTGCAAAAGGTGACTTGGTTGATAAAGTAGCTGAAGCTACAAAAATGGCTAAGGAAAAAAATCCTAACCTAAAAATTGATGGCGAACTTCAAGCGGATGCTGCAATGGTAGAAAAAGTGGCTCAGCAAAAAGCACCGGGTTCAAACGTAGCAGGAAAAGCAAATGTTCTGGTTTTCCCAGATCTTCAAGCTGGAAATATTGGTTATAAACTTGTTCAGCGTCTTGCTGGAGCTCAAGCTTATGGACCAATTCTTCAAGGTTTTGCAAGACCAGTCAGTGATTTAAGCCGTGGATGTAGTGTAGAAGATATTGTAGTAACAGCTTCAATTACTCTCGCTCAGTCAGCTTCAATGTAAGGTTTTTAAATTATTAAAAATTAATAAACACCCCGTTATTTATAAAGAATAATGAGGTGTTTTTTATAGTTTAAGGTCTCCAAAAAAACTTAGTAAATAATGCAAATACAGTATAAAGTTCCAGTCTTCCGCAAAGCATCAAAAATGAACATACCCATTTTATAGAAGAAGGAAAAAATGCAAAATTACCTGTTGGACCTACTTGTGAAAAACCAATACCAATATTACCAAGACATAAGAAAGAAGCAGAAAAACTTGTCATCATATCAGATCCTGATAAAGATATAAGAGCTGCCCCAATTAAGCCTGTGGCAACATAAATTGCAATAAATCCACTTACTGAAAGTATTACAGATTCTTCAACAACATTTTTCCCAATCTTTACTGGGAAAACACCATTTGGATATATTCTTTGCTTAATGTGAGCCAGACCAGCTTTTATTGCTACTAAAATACGAACAACTTTGATACCACCTCCAGCTGAACCAGCACACCCACCAACAAAGAATAGAAGAAGTAATATCATCTGGGTAAAAGTTGGCCACAAACAATAATTTGCTGTAGCAAATCCTGTTGTAGTTATAATTGAAGCATTTTGAAATGCGCTATATCGAAGGGCGGTAAGAAAGTTAGAATAAACACCTTTATAGGTTAGATATCCTGCAACTAGCAGTGTACAGATTGAGAATATTGAAACATAAGTTCTCAGCTCGCCATCTCTTAAAACTGATTTAATCTTACCCGTCATAGCTTTGTAATATAATGCAAAGTTGGCCCCACCAATTAACATAAAAACTGTCACTACAATATCAATATAAGCACTGTCAAAGGTTCCAATAGAAGAGTTTTTAACACAGAAACCAGCTGCAGCCATCGTTGAAAAGGTAACTGTTACCGCCTCGTATAAAGTAACTCCACCAAACAAAAGCATTATAGTTTCAAGAACAGAGAAACCAACATATATTCCCCATAGAATCATTGCAGTATTTTGAATTTTGGGTGTCAACTTATCTTTTGTAGGTCCAACGGATTCAGCACCTACTAATCGATTACCCCCTGCACCTATTTTCGGTATCAAAGCTACAAACAAAACAACAATACCCATACCACCAAGCCAGTTAGTAGCAGAACGCCAAAAAAGAATTGACATAGGATTATCTTCAATTTGTGTTAATACGGTTGCTCCTGTTGTTGTATAACCACTCATTACCTCAAAATATGCACTGGCATAATCAGGATAACTACCACTTACGAGAAGAGGAATTGATGAAAAAGCAGCCCCAAGTACCCAAGAGAAAGTTACAAATAAATAACCATCTCTAGTTCCAAGCTTTTTATCTTTATGGCCCCAAGTAAAAATTGCAACAAAAGAACAAAACAATGCAATAGCTAAATAGGCATATTCAAAGCCAATCAAAGCTTGACTCTCTCCATGATTATAAGCCATAGAAGTCGGTATTAACATTAGAAAAGCAATAAAAGCTAAAATATAGGCAAGTAGTCTTAAATCTTGTTTGATATTCATCTCTAACAGGCCTTTGTGAATAATTTTTGGATTGACTTAACTTTACCAACCGCAACTGATACAAGAACAGAATCGCCTTCCTGTAAAACGTAATTTCCATTTGGAATTATCTGCTTTGAATTTTTAGTGGAAACAGCTGCAATAATTCCTTTATCCTTCATAGGGATATCAGATAATTTTTTATTGCACACAGGGGTATTTTTTTCTATCTTGAATTCATAAACTTCCATTGTTCCACCAAAAATTGAATGAATACTTGAGACATTCGGGCCTCTAAGCTTGCTTAGGACTGTTTCAACTGTTGATTCTGTTGTGGATATGATTGAATCAATTCCAAGATAACTAGCCATGGTTAAATAGTTTATATTTTGTCTAATAAGAGCAATTGATCTTACAACTCCAAGCTTCTTTGCATAGGTTGCTGTGATTAAATTAAGTTCATCGATTTCAGTTAAAGCAATTAACAAATCATGATTTGTTAAATTTGAATCTTTTAGAATAGTATCATCTGTTATATCCGCATTTAATACTAAAATCTGTGGAAAATCAGCTGAAAATTCATTACATATTTTGGCTTTCTTCTCAATCAAAGTTATATTCTTTAGTTGAGCCGGATTGCATAATTTTAGAAAAAATCTGGTAATCGTTGAACCACCAACTAAGATTATCTTCAATTTCTCTTTTTGTTTTGTTGAGACATTAGTCAATAAAGTCGAAAGCTCTTTTGGTTTTCCTACTATTGAAAGCACATCACCATCATTAATAAGTGTTGACCCATTTGGAACAATGGTTCCTTTTTTATTTTTTATGGCAGCAACAATGTAATCATAAGGGGATTCTTTTCTAATATCACTTATGGTTTTGTTTACAAAATTGTTAAAACGACCAACTGGATAATTATAAAGAATAAATGAAGAATCATTAAAGGTTATTACATTATTATAAATTCCATTATTGATAATATTATATAAGGATTTTGCAGTAACCACGTTTGGGTTTAATATTTCTGAGATTCCTAGAAGTGAACCCATTATTCCAGTTTTACCACTCCACCCTAGGTTCTTTATTGCTGCAATTGTTTTAATTGAATGAAACTGGCTTGAAACTATACCACATGAAACAATATTTATTTCATCATTTCCTGTTACTGCAATAAAAGCATCTGCTTCATCACATTTAGCCTCATTTAATACTTTAATATCAGTCCCACTACCAAGAAAACCAATGCAATCGAATCTTAATAATACATTTTCTAATCGAGCTTTATCTTTTTCGATAAAAGTTATTTCTGCTCCTTCGCTACAAAGCTTGAATGCAATTCTAAAACCTCTTCGACCTGCTCCAACTATGACTACTTTCATTATATATCCCCAATTAAATTATGCTTTACAATTTAAATTCAAATTGAACTTTAACTAATCAAAAAAACATTAGTACCATAATACTCTTTTTTAAATTAAGCAAGTCTAAGCGAAAATACTACAACCTGAAATTTACCATCATCAGTTTTAATTATTCTGTATTCTTTTTAGGGTTTCAGCAAGTTTTACTATCTGTTTAACAGTTAGGTTTTCCCCCCTCTCTTTCAAGGGTATTTGGCTTTCTTCTAAGCAAGAATTTATTTTTTCAAGCGTTAAAAGTTTTCCAATTTTTCCATGTTGAAGATTATTTTTAATTGTCTTTCTTCTTTGAGCAAACAAATCTCTTATTAAAATTAAAAATATAGGTCTTATATCCTCATCAACAATTTTATTCTTTCTCCTTTCCATAATAATAACACTACTATCAACATTAGGTTCTGGATAGAAAGAACTTCCAATAATAGTCAAACCGATGCTACATTCATATTCAGTTTGGCAAAGAATAGAAAGTGAAGACCAGGACTTATCTCCAGGATAACCACAAATTCGATCAGCAACCTCTTTTTGAATTGTAAAAACCATCCTCTCTGGAAGCAAAGAATTTTCAATTAATTTTGCTATACAGATTGAGCCAACATTATAAGGAAGATTCCCACAAATAACATTAGGAATCTCTTCTTGCTCAAAAAGAGTTTTAAGAGCATCTCCTTTAACTAAAGAAAAATTTTTATCATCTTTAAAAGCCTGTTCTTCAAGAATTCTACAAAATCCATAGTCAATTTCAAAGGCTTTTACCAAAGCTCCACTATTTATCAATAGAATAGTTAATGCTCCTAACCCTGGACCAATTTCCCAAACTTTATCGGAACTTTCAACTTTAACCAAAGAGAAAAGCTTTTCTCTTATGTGAGAAGAAATCAAAAAATTTTGACCAAACTTCTTTGACATTGCTAGTCCTTCTTTATCAAGAAGTTTTGTGATTTCCTTTGGAGAATCGTAAATAAAATTCCAGCTCATTCTTTCCTCTCTTTGTCTCAAATCTCTTGAGAGTGTACTTTATTGCAAGCATTGCCGTCAACAGACAAACCAACATTAAAATGTAGCTTGTCCAACCAGTTATAAATGCAAAATTAGTGGCAAAATTGGCTGACCAGCTAAACAAACCTTCAATTGTAGAATAAAGAGCTTCTAGTATCAAATTCAAAAAAAATAATCTAGAAAAAATAAGAATCAATAAACTAAAAAACATATAAATAAAAATCAAAAAGGCAGAGGATGGTCCAATTATTATTGAGAAGGGATTCCAATAAGAATAAAAAACTAAAGAAATAATTCCAGTAAAACAAACGGCTGAAAAAGATGCTGAAAATATTGAACTTTTAATCATTGGTATAAATGAAAGAAAATGATTTTCAATAAATGATGAAAAAAGAACAATTGCTATCAAAGCAAAGTAACTAAAAACTGCCCCAATAGAAAATAAAGAAAATGGAAAAAAAATCATTTGAATTAATTCCGTCAAAAAAATAAGAAATCCATTTTCTTTACAATCTTTTTTCCCCAATAAAATAAAATAGTATATTAAAGCTCTTAGAAGTGAAGATTTAGGGCCAACAATAAATACAAAAAATATTAAAAATGAAGAAACTATAAACTTCTTAATAATAGGCATTTTTTTCAATATTAAAAAGGAGGAAGAAAGGAAAATAAAAAAATGAAGATGCATTCCTGATAAAGCTAATACATGGTATACCCCTGCGTTAATTGCCAACTTCTTAAGCGGAAAAACAGGAACTTCCAATCGACCAAGTAATAACATAAGAGCAAGTAAAAAAGGATAGTCCTCTCTTTTATATTTTGTTTTATAAGGGCCTAATAATCTTTTTTGGATTATTCTAGTTATTCCAGAGCGAAACCGAAAAAAGCTAGAAGGAAATTTGGTTACTTGAAAAGAATCTGATATGAAAAGACTTCTATTATCGTCAGTTTTAATCAATTTTCCCTTAAAAAAAATGCAACTACCAGATTCAATGAAGCAATCACATTTTAGAAGAACACTTAATAGTCCCTCAGCACTTGCCTTATGACCAAATCGACTTTTGCATGAGACTATTTTCAAGCTAATTAAAAAATTACCTTCTTCAGTAATTATACTATCTCCAGTTGTTTTTCCTTCAACCATAACTATTTCATTTTCGTTGACTCCATAGGCTAAAACACTTCTTCCTTTAATCAGAAGAACAGTCAAAGAAAAAATTAAAATTAAAACCCAAAATAAAGAAATCTGTTTAATATAATTTTCATTAATTTTGAATTTAAAGAATATAAAAATTAAAAGAATAGTCAATATAGAAAAAATAACAAAAAAAATCTTTGAAATATTTTTAATTGAACATTGCAAATACAACAAACTAGCCAAAGATAAAAATATCTGAAAACAAACAATAATTTTATATAAAGTCTTTCCCACAATAAAGGAGCATAAAAACTTTAAATTCTGACGTTTTAATTATTAATAATAGTTTCTTCGCATATAATACTTAAAGCTAAAAGGGCAAGGTCTTGATTTTTATTTTGGCCTAAATTTACCAAATAAGCACTGAGACGAACATTTTCATCAGCATCTCTTCTTGCTTCTTTAATCTGATCTTTTTTATAATAAAGCTTAGGAAATTTTACCTTCAATGTATAATCTACCATATCGGTAAATTGTCTGTCAGGAATTTCACCTAATGGCTCAAGGTCTCTTCCGTGACATTTTATAATCATATCTGAAAGAGTTAAAGAATTAACACTTCTTAAATTATCAAGATAATTTTCGACGGTTCCAACAAAAGGTGAAATCTCGGAACTAGCTTCACTTATTCTACTTTTAAGTTCAAGTTTTTTCTTTAAAGACATTTCCCCTTGGTTGTTACGTTTTTTCAAATACCTCCAAGTACCCCAAGTTGCTATTGAAGCAAGTCCAAGTTCATCTAAAATTGGAATAGGATCACGAATAGCAAAAGACATTACAAAATAAACGACAATAAAAACACCCGCACTCATAAAAAGCCGTGAATAATATTTTTCTTCTTGGCTTTCAAGGTTTACACCTTTTTCGATTTGCAAATAAGCAATATTATCTAATTCTTTTATTTGATTCGCTTCTACCATACCACTAGAAATCCATTGAACTTTTTCTAACATTTCCCATTTAGGTGCTTCTTGTGGATTCATAAATGGACTTAAAATTAAGTCCTCTTTGTCTTCTCTTTGTATATAATAACCTGTTTTCATAGATTATCTTACCACCCTTTTTACCAACTTGTCCACATTATCAACAATATAGGATTCGTTAATTCCAGCATTCATCAAATCAGTCTCATTTCTAAAGCCCCAGCCGACTATAATAGTTTCAACACCACCCTGTTGGCCTGTCTTATAATCCACTTCACTATCCCCAATATAAATACATTCATCTTTGTTTAAATTATTTAGTTTTCTAAAATAGTCTAATCCTTCACAGTCTGGTTTAGCTTTAAACCCACCGCCCATTCCTAAAATAAAATCAAATTCAAAACTAGGGAAAACTTTTTTTAGTATTACACGTACCAGTTCATCTTTTTTATTTGAAAAAATACCAATTATGAAGTCCTTTTTTTTCAACAAATCAAGCATCTCAAAAACCCCTTGATAAGCATAAGAGAAATCAGAAGGATGAAGGGTGTAATACTCCATTAACAAGTTATACATGGTTTTTATTTCACTTTCTTTAGGATTAAGTCCTTTTACAAAAAGTGCAGTTTTAACCAAATTTTTAAGTCCATGACCAACTGATTGACGGCACTCATCTAAAGAAATTAAGTTCTCTTCATTTCCATAAAAAGTACTTATTGCGTAATTCAAAGCTTTTTGTATATCCTCCAAGGTAAAAACCAAGGTTCCATCTAAATCAAATAGAACACCTCTTTTCTTCATCCGAAACTCCCCATTACTTCATAATTCTTATTACAAAACCCTTCAAATATTCACTTTCAAGAAAAGCTAATCTAATAGGATGGTCTGATCCCTGTCCTAAAGAACTAATAATTTGACCTTCAACTTTGGCATCTTTACGTGCCCAATTCAGAACAGCCTTAAATTCCTCTCCAGAAAGAGCCCCACTACAACTGAAGGTAATTAGAATACCACCATCTTTAATTCTTTCCATAGCAAGCCTATTCATGTCTTTATAAGCTCTTTTTGCTCTTGGAAGATCTCCCTTAGTAAATGCAAGTTTTGGTGGATCAAGAATTATTACATCGTATTTGTTTTTTTCAATATGACGCATGTGTTCGAAAATATTAACTTTCTCAGTTATAACTTTTTCACGTGAATCACTTGAAAGTTGTCCATTTTCAACATTAATGTTAACATTGGTCAAAAGTTGATGAAGTGCATCTTCACTACTGTCGAAGGCATCAACTTCCTTTGCCCCTGCTCTTAAAGCATGAAGGGTAAAACCTCCTGAATAACAGCATCCATCAAGAACAGTTTTATCTTTCAAATATTGTTCTACAAACTTTCTGTTTTCACGTTGGTCACAATAAAACCCACTTTTCTGTCCAGTTCCTGGAATTATTTCATAAACAAGATTATCTTCTCTGACACGTATTGGTTCAAATTTTTCTTCAGGATAGAATTGAATTCCTTCTTTATAGTATTCAATTACTTGTTTTAATTGTTCTACTGAACAATAAGAAGCATCAGTATTAAGAACAATCATTTCTGGTTTTAATAGTTTTTCTAATATTTCAATGGTTGCATCTTTAAATTTCCAAGCCAATCTTGAACTAATTATTACACGAACAACTTTTGAATAAATATCAATCACCAATCCACCAAGCATATCTGCTTCAGAATGGACTACTCTAAAAACTGTAGTTCCTGAAGAACTTCCAGCTTCAAAAAATTCTTTTCGTCTTAATATTGATTCTTTGATTTTTTCTTGCCACCAAAGCTGGTCAACCGTTTCACTTTTATCCCAACTCATAAGATGCAAAGGAATATGACTTTGACTGTCATAGTACCCCCAAGCCAAAAAGTGGCCATTTGCATCCATTACTTGGTCTATTTCTCCGTCTTTACAGGAAGCATTTTTAATTGCTCCTGAAAACACCCATGGGTGATTGTTTAAAGGCTGTTTTTCTTTGCCTTCATTTAAAATTATCATAATTATTTATCCTGAGTTTTTCTCTTTCGTCTGTTTCGAATCTTTTCTTTTCTTACGCGTTTCTCTGAAATTTCCCTTTGGTTCACTTCCCTCTGAACAAAACGGTTTTTCTTGTCTGAAAGAATAAACATACCAATCATTGCTACAATCAAACAGGCTCCTGCCAAAAAAGCCCATGCAAAGGGATTATTTGCCAGAGGAAGTTTTATGTTCATTCCCCAAAAACTTGTTATGAAAGTTGGAAACATTAATGAAAGAGATATTAATGTCAACCTTTTCATAACAATATTCATATTATTTGAAATAACATTGCTAAAAGCATCCATTGTTTCATTTAAAATATTTGAATAAATATTAGCCATTGCAACAGCCTGGCTATTATCAATTATTGAATCAGAAAGGAACTCCCTTTCTTCTTCATTGTTCATTAAAAAAATACTTGTCTTTTGTAGTTTTTCCATTAAAGCCTGGTTGCTTGCCAGACTTGTCGAAAAATAGACCAAGGATTTCTGAATTTCCAAAAGTTGCATCAATTCAAAGTTCATAACTGCTCCATGTTTTTGGAATTGATCTTCAACTTTATTTTTTTGCCTATTTACAGTTTTCAACAACCGAATAAAAACCTGAGTAGCCCGTCCAAGGATACTAAGAACAAACCCTTCCTTTGTAGTTAAGGGGTACTGTCGATATCTATTTTTTTCTAAATCTTCAAGAACAATACTATCATTTTGACAAATTGTAAGAATTTTATCAGCATAAAGCATTATCCCAAGGGTTGTTATAACTTGAGAATTGTCATCATCTTCATCAGCTTTTACAGGAAGTTTTATAATAAGTTGAATATGATCATCCTCTTTTTCAATCCTAGACTGTTCATCTTGGTCAAGTACATCAGCAAGGAATTCACTATCAACCCCGAATTCTTCAGTTAACCGAGTTATATCATCTCTTGTAATCTCTTTAGCATCTATCCATGAATATGGGGCTTCTATTGGTAATACCCCAGGATTATTTGTAATCAATAGTTTTCTATGTGAAATCATCACGTCCTCCGCAATTTCCCATCCTTCTTAGCTATTAATCAAAAATAATCAAAACAAAAAAAAGAAGGATGAATCTTTATATATAATTTTATTAGACCGCCTAGGCCCAGCATCGTCTGAAACAGACATAGCATCCTCCTCTTAAACTTGAATTTTCACTTTACAACTCTACCACTAATTTCAGAAAACGGAAACCCTAGAAGTTTAAAAAAACAATAATTTTTTTGCACTTATTTTAGTCCAATTTAGTTTTGTAAATTTTTTGTAAATTTTTACTTTAAAAACTCTTTATTCTATGATAGTATGTAGTTTTAACTGAGGTAAGCATGATTAGTTTTAGAATACATTCCAGTCAACATCTTGAAATGAAATCTTTATTTCCCGTTCCTACAAAGAAATCGTGCCATAGAGATTTGCATTACTATTTCTTTACCCCTAGTCAACTTAATATAAACAAAGAGTGCATAGATTTGTCAAAATTAGGAATGAAATTAACAAGCCATGCTCGATATTCTTCTCCCAGTTTTTCAATCCCAGAATTACTAGATATAAATAATAAAATTAGTCCTTTAACAATTCTAAGAGAATTTGTTGATAATAAAACCAATGTATCTCCTTCTTCTTTAATTCATGAAACACAGAATCTAGCTAATGCCTACCGCCATGAATCAAAAAAAACTTTATCCTTATTAAAACAAAATTTTGAAAATAAACATAAGAGTATTAACCATGATCAAGTAAAAGAATTGACAGTAAAATGGTATACAAATACTAATGCGCTTTTTAAATCTTATAGAGAATTGCTGAAAAGTATTGAAGAACGTTTTTCTGAAGATAATCTTATTAGAACTGCATTTCTTTGGGCGGATGAATATATGAGTCTTTCAGCTGAAAAAGACGGACTAGAAATATATTTTCTCCTTGAACCTGATTATTCCGCCTTTAATATTTTGATGAGTCAAATTATGAAAGTTGTTAGAACTGAGTCTTCCCACAGACAAGAAATGAAATATGAAACAGGTGAAAATACTAGTTCTAATAATTCTGAAGAAAAATATACTTACCGAAAAAGTTCTTTAAAAAAATGGGCACAAAGTGTTTTATATCTAATACCAAAACAATCAATGGCACCTCAAAGAATAAATTTTATCTTAGCAGCCATTGCTGCTGGAATTGCAATGGCCTTTGCAATAATGACCGCTTTATATGCAACTTTAAATTTGAAAGAAAATACAATGTCATGGGCTTTGTTTATGATTATGGCATATGTTTTCAAGGATAGAATTAAGGAAGGCCTTAAGGCAGTAATAAACGTAGTTTTACCAAAGTTAATGGCAGACAGAATCTTCATCTATAGGTCACCTCGATCAGAAAGAATACTTTGTAGGAACCGGCAAAAAATTAACATTATAAGTTCTGAAAAAGTTCCCTTTACCATTAGAAATATTCGAAAAGATAGTAACAATCCTTTTAGAAAGATGATGCCATCTGAAGATGTTGTTCATTTTTCTAACTATTATAAGTTTTTTAAATTCAAAAAAAAGTTTGAAAAAGCAACTCCTTGGGTTGAACAACTAGCCATAATAACAAGACTTAGAATGGATGATTGGTTAAAAGAAATGGATGATACACCAAGTGAAGTGTTTGGTACAGAAGAAGAAAACGAAGAGACCAATAAACTAATAGCTCAACGAATTTACCATATTCACTTGGTTGTAGAAGATCACTATGAAAGTGATAACACCAGTGTTTATTACCACTATCTTATAGTTGCAAAAAAAGATGGAATTGTCAGAATTGAAGAACTTCCAATTGTTAATACTTAATAATATCCACTTTGTACTGGTCATCAAGATTTTTTATTCGTTGGTCAATGTTTTCTAGGGAGAAATCGTAATTTACTTTATCTTCAATTTTAAAAGTCTTTTTTACATTTTCACCAAACAAAGCTTTCAATTGATCATCTCCACAGAATTTTTTAAGTTCCTTAACAAGTCTTAAAATATTTGCAAAACCTGCTATTCCACAGGCTCCTTTACTTTTATCAACAATAGTATGAGGAGCATGGTCCGATTCCACCCAGTCAATAGTTCCTTTTTCTAATTCTTCAAGCATTTTCTCTTGCTCTACTCTACTGCGCAAAGGAGGGTTCATTCTTAGATTTCGGTTTTCACCTTCCATATTGAAAAGGGCATGATGGGCTGTTATTCCACAGGTAATTTTAATCTTTTTTCTTGCTGCTTTTACAAGATTCAAAGCCTCAGGAGTACTGATATGACAAATATGCAGATTTCCTTTAAAGCCAGTTTCTTTAGCAAATTTAATTTGATTTCTTACAGCATCAACCTCTGCCTTCGAGGGTCGTTTTAGACTATTGTTATATTCATTTAAGTTAAAAAAACTCTCATTTTCACAATGAACTGCTAAAACTCCAGTATAATTCAAAGCTTTAAGTATACAATACATCTCTTTTTGATTCTCTAAATTCAATATTCCCATATTACCGGTGGAATTTGAAACAAACATCTTCAGCCCTATTACCCTAGGGAAGAACTCATTATACAGTTCAACTGCTTGTTTGATTTGATCTTTATCGAAAGTTAAACCTATGTAAAGGTGATAATAAGTTTTACTTTTCTCGCATACCTTTTCCCCTAGTTTTAAACGTTTAATAACTTCATCCCTGTGAAGAATAGGAGGATCTGTATTAGGCATATCAAAAAGACAATCAATTCCTGCTGAAAGAGCTTGATTAATTCCATGTTCAACCGTTTCCTTGTCACTTTGATTCCAATCTCTAAGATGTACGTGAGGATCAATCATAAAACATTCTCCTCTAAAAGGTATTCATAGGTCATAAAAGTACCCCACTGACAAGTCAAGCGTGATCCACAGGCACACTCTCCACACAACCCAATTCCACACATGCTATTTTTTTCCATTGATATATAAATCCTACTTTCTTTTATGCCCTGTTTAGAAAGTTTTATAGCAGCTTTCTTTAGAAAGATTTCTGGACCTACAATATAAACTGCTGTATTTGATAGATCTTTATTTTCAATATTAATAGAATCTAAAACTCTTCCTGGCTTTCCATCATCAATAACTGCTAAATAGGGACCAAATTTCTTAAGATCTTCAGAAAGAATTCCACCTTTAGAACTAGTTGTTCCTACAAAAAAAGACATTGTAGTTCCCTCTTTTTTTAACTTCTCAGCTAAAAGAGTAAGCACTGCTTCTCCGGTACCTCCAGCGATAAGAATAGCCTTAGGGGTTTTTTCATTTTTGACTTCACTTCCATAAAGTCCTCTTGAATAAACAATATCTTTTTCTTGTAACTCTAACAAAGCATCAGTAAACATTCCTCGTCTTTTAATTATGAAAGTAAGTGGATTATTTTTTGCTACTGAGAAAGGCTTTTCTCCGAAATCCGGATGCCAAAGAAAAGCAAATTCACCTGCTTTGCAATTCATAGTACCACTTAAAACAAGAATCGCTGTATCTTTATCATGCATTCTTTTTTCAAGTATAGTATGTGAGGTATAAGAGGTACTTATTCCTTCTTTTAAAAAAAAGGAACTAGGTTTAATATTTGCTAAGCTTTTACCCTCTAAAAGTGTTTTACCTTCATTCTTAACAGAATCTAAGAAGTCTGCCCAATCTCTTTGGTCAACCTTTGCCAAGACACTTCCCATTCCAACAACATCCGCACCAGCTCTTATCATAGCAGCTACTTCATGTCCTGAAAAAACTCCCCCCATGCCAATGATGGGGACATCATCTCCAATTGATTCCCTTATTTCTCTAATGGCTTTCAGAGCCTTCAAATGGACCCAACGTCCACTTTTTCCACCTTTGCCACCAAGATTATTGTTAAGGATTGGTTTGCCTGACTCTTGATTTATATGTATCTCAGGACCAACGGTGTTTATTGCAACAATTCCATCAGCACCTTCTTCAATTACCTTCTTGGCAATTTCACCAATATTATCAACATTAGGAGTAAGCTTAACAAAAATAGGTGTATTTATACCTTTAATTGCCTTTTTTATTCCTTTAACATATTCACCTGCGATTTTACCCGAAGACCCAATTGAACTCCCATACCCAACAGAGGCATGAGGACAGGAAAAATTAAGTTCTATCATTGAAGCAAAAGGACTAAAATTCTTTATTAAAATCACAAAGTCCTCAATGGAAGAAGCAGACAGGCTTATGTTCAAAAATGCTTTTAAATCTTTCAATTTTTTTAGGTCTTCAATACCTTTTAACATACCTGGATTACGAAGTCCTACAGAATTACCAAAGCTTCCATTTTCCATTTCACAGATAATTGGTTCTCTGTTTCCAGGGTTTTCATTAACTTGATAACTCTTAGTAGTAATAATATCAATTGCTTTGATTTCTTTATCGAAAAAATTTATTAGTTCACTTTTAGTTGAAGCAACTCCACTAACTGTGCAAAGCATTACTTTATTTTTTAAATGATTATGAGAAATTCTATCTAACATCTAAATCTCCAGTTCTTTTAAAAGTGCTTTTATATTGGTGATACACAAATCAAGGGCGTTTTCTATAATTACTGGTTTTTTCCAAGGATGGGTAAGTTTACTTGAACTATTTACCCTAGCCAAGTAAAGTGGATAACCATTTTCCTTTAAGGTTCTTTTTACCTCTAAGGCACTTCCTCCTTGGCTCCCTACTCCAGGAATTAATAAAGGAACATCTTCTTTTGCAAATTGTCCACTTATCCTAGCTAATTCTGCCATGTTAGTAGCTCCTGCAACTGCACCTAAGGAGGCATTTTTGCTTATTTTATTCCATTCTACTATTTTTTTTGAAACATGTTCATATAGAGTATTCCCATCTTCAATTATAAGATTTTGAAAATCTTTTCCACCATTATTACTGGTTCTATTTAAAATATAAGCACACTTATTTTCTACAATAAAGGGACTAATACTATCAACTCCCATAAAAGGTGAAATTGTAACAGCATCTGTTTTCCAACAATCAAAAGCTTCTTTGGAGTAATTTAGACTACTTCTGGCAATATCACCTCTTTTAGAATCTAAAATAACTGGAATACCAGGAAATTCCGCTTCTAATAAATCTAGAACTTTTGCCAAAGCAATACTTCCTTGGAAATTCTGTTCCCTAGGTTTATCAAGAACACTGTAATAGCCAATATTAGGTTTAAAGGCGGAAGGATAAAGAGAGAGTTTTTTCATAAGCTTAAAAAGACTTTCAAAATATGGAACAATTTTTTCAACCTCGAATATTGGGTCTAAGCCAAAGCAAGCAAAATTTCCAGTTTTGTCACTACTAATTTTTAATTTTTCAATATAATTCATTTCTTACTCCCAAATCCATTATTATATCCCCATTCAAAAGGAGCATTTCTCCAATTTTTAAGAATTTCAAACTCTTTTTCTTTAATATAGGAAGTCTCAACTGCTCTTTTTAGGATATAATCATAATCCAAAATTGAATGATATTCACATATAGGGTTTAATTCTGAAAAAGCCTCATTGCTTTTTTCAAGGCCATAAGAAAAAATTGCTAAACAATAAGGGCAAGCCCCTTCACTATTTCTTATTGCTTCAACAGCTTGAATACTACTTTTCCCAGTGGATATTAGATCCTCAATTAAAAGCACAGATTTTCCTTGATAACTTTTTGAAATACCAAGTCCCTCAATCGCTTGATTAAGTCCATGATCTTTTCCTTTTGATCTTACATAAGTTAGAGACTTTTTCATTATATCCGCCAAGGTAGTCGCATGCGGAATCCCAGCAGTTGCTGTCCCAGCAATATTATCAAAAACAAACTTTAGTTCTTTGCAAATAATTTCAAAAGCTCTAGCTATCTCAGTTCTAGCTTCCCAGTCAACTAAGAAACTTCTGTTGTCATTGTATATTGGCATATAATATCCACTAGCCCATAGAAAAGGCTTATCACAAGACAACCTTACTGCTTTTAATGCTAGAGCTTTATCTGCAAGTTTATTTCTTAATTCTAAAAATTCTTTATCATCTGTTTCAAAAATCATCGTTTTGTCCTTTATTTATTGTTCTTCCATATTTCTTTAAAAGTGTGCACCTTTCCACAATAGGAACAAACATATTTATCATCCAAAGTTCGATAAAACATTGCAGGTACATTCTCACTTTGACTCTCATTTGAAATACAATTTTCATTGGTACACATCAAATCATCAAAATTATAAATTCTAGGTGGAAGTTTAGTTCTAAACTTTTCTTCAACTTTTCCATCTTTAATAATATTTAAAGTACAACCTGGAGCAACTGCTGCTAATCTTTTAAGTTGTTTTCGGTCAAAAGTAACCAAACTAGGACGAAATATTATTCCTTTGTATTCTTCACCTGAGGTAGATACCCATTCTCCACCTTTAAGTCCATCTAATTTCATAACTCTACATATGAGTCTCATATGTTTTCTTATTTCTTCTGGTTCTTCACCTTTAAGAATATGGTCAATAACTAACCCTTCTTTTATAGGATGAACTCCTTCACTCACGGTTTTGATTTTTTTATTCAGAGTTGCTTTGTCTACACTGCTGATGTATTCTTCATCAGTTCTATTAGAAATATTATTTTTTTCAAGCTCTTTATAATCTTCTCCAATTTTTCCACTTAATAAGCCTAGAAGAACAATTCGTGTATACATTCCATTTATTGATTGTCTTTCCCATGCATTATAAGGAGTTTTATCTAAAAAGGTTGGGATTACTGGGTGTTCTTTATGCCGTGGAAGAGGATGATAAAATTTTGTTTCAGGTTTTAATTTATCCATAAATTCTTGCCGGAAAGTAATATAAGATCTTAATTCTTCTTGGCGTGACAAAATTCTTTCTCCCATTCTTTCTAGTTGAGGTCTTGTAAAATACCATTTATCAGCAATATCTTTTTGTTTTAAATATTCTTCAATTGAACCAAATTTTCTTATCTCATATCCATTTTCAATCATTCTAAGGTAATAACTATCAGGCATTTGAAGAACCTCTGGAGCTATTAAATCAACTTTAACCTTTTTGAAAATCTTAAGCCCATCAGCCTTTGAATGCACTGTTCTTCCATGAAAAAGGTCTCCAACCACGGCTAAATGAATTGACTCAAAGGACCATTTATTATCTTCAAGGAATGTAAATTCATCTAGTAGCTCTTGAGTTGGGTGTTCATGTTTCCCATCCCCAGCGTTTATAAATACAGGAGCAAATTCTAAATTATTCCTTTGGGAAAATTCTCGACATTCTAAAGATAACCACCTACAAACTCCTTCAATTTTGCTTCTAATAATAAAAATTGTATTATTATAACCAGAAAGTGTATTGAAAGTATCTGAATAGCTTTCCCCTTTATTAAAAGAAGAACTGTCGCTACTCATTTCAGTTAATTTTATTTTATGAAATTTGGCTGCATTCCTAAATGATTCTTTTGTTCGGGTGCTATTTTCCAAAAAAACTTCATAAATTCCAAAATCTTGATTGTTAATTCTA
>Ga0172378_10000620_pt1 | contig 31298 bp, 32 predicted proteins | sample GrowelOW332metaG_FD_119755 | JGI IMG/M metagenome (GOLD analysis project Ga0172378, IMG submission 119755) | Groundwater microbial communities from an aquifer near a municipal landfill in Southern Ontario, Canada - Pumphouse #3_1 metaG | ecosystem: Environmental > Aquatic > Deep subsurface >...
GCGATTAAAAAACTAGAGAGAGTATCTACTCCTGGTATGCGTAAGTATACAGGTTATAAAGAGATGCCACGTGTAATTAATGGGTTAGGTGTTGCAATTATATCTACCTCTCAGGGCGTGATGACAAATAAGGAAGCTTCTGATCTTAAGATTGGTGGTGAAGTATTATGTTACGTTTATTAAAAAAAGGAGGATAAGCAATGTCAAGAATAGGTAATTTACCCGTAGCAATTCCTGCTGGCGTTACATTTAGCCAAAAGGATAATGTCATGACCGTAAAAGGTCCTAAAGGTGAGCTTAATCAAAGTGTTGACCCATCTATTATTGTTGAAGTAGCAGATGATCACATTAAGTTCTCTCGTTTAAACGATGAAAAGCAGACTCGTGCATTTCATGGTCTGTATCGTTCTTTGATCAATAACATGGTTATTGGTGTTTCTGAAGGTTATAAAAAAGAACTCGAACTTGTTGGTGTTGGATATCGTGCATCTAACGAAGGCAATCTTATTGAATTGTCTTTAGGTTATACTCACACGATTTTTATTCAATTGCCGGAAGAAGTTAAAGTTGAAACAAAATCTGAAAGAAACAAGAATCCACTTATTCTGTTGGAATCTTGCGATAAACAATTACTTGGTCAGGTTTGCGCTAAGATTCGTTCTTTCCGTAAATCAGAACCTTACAAAGGTAAAGGTGTTAAATTTGTTGGTGAAGAAATCAGACGTAAATCTGGTAAAACTGCCGCTGCTAAGTAAACAAAGTAAATTCGCATTATTATGATTACAAAATCAGAAAGAAGAACTAAAATTAAATATAGAGTACGTCATAAAATCTCTGGTACTGCAGCTCGTCCACGTATGAGCGTTTTTCGCAGTAACAAACAGGTTTACGTACAAGTGATAGACGATATTACTGGCAAAACAATTGCTTCTGCGTCTTCTTTAGGTATGGAAGCTATGCCTAAGAAAGAACAAGCTCTAAAAGTTGGTGAAATCGTTGCAAAGAAAGCTATGGAATCTGGTATTACTACTGTGTCTTTTGACCGTAATGGATATCTTTACCATGGTAGAGTAAAAGAAGTAGCAGACGCTGCTCGTAACGCAGGTCTTAACTTTTAAACACTACAGCTCATATGAACAATAGAGTACAGAATTCAAATGACGTCGAATTAAAAGATCGTTTGGTTGCAATAAACCGTGTTACTAAGGTAACAAAAGGTGGACGTACGTTCAGTTTTTCAGCAATTGTTGTTGTTGGAGATGAGAACGGTGTTATCGGTTGGGGTTTAGGTAAAGCTGGTGAAGTCACTGCAGCAATTGCTAAAGGTGTCGAAGCAGCTAAGAAAAATCTTATCCGCGTGCCAATTTTAAAAGGGACTATTCCACATGAACAAAAAGCTAAGTTTGGTGGCGCTGAAGTATTTATGAAACCTGCTTCTCATGGTACCGGTGTAGTTGCCGGTGGTGCGATGCGTGCTGTCTTTGATAGTGTAGGTGTAACAGATGTTTTGGCTAAATCTAAGGGATCTTCAAATCCTCATAATTTAGTAAAAGCGTCTATCGCTGCATTAAGCGAATTACGCGATGCACGTATGGTTGCCCAAAACCGTGGAGTGAGTGTAAGTAAAGTATTTAACGGATAAATTAGAATAATCATTATGGCAACAATCAAAATCAAACAGACTAAGAGTCGCATAGGTGCTCCTGCAGTTCAGAAGAGAACCCTTGATGCTCTAGGTTTACGTAAGATGAACAAGGTAGTAGAGCACAATGATACTCTAGCTATTCGTGGTATGGTGCAGAAAGTGAAGCATCTAGTAACCGTTATAGACTAATCATTAACGTAAAGTAAATCATTAAGATATGAACTTAAGTAATTTAAAACCCGCAGAAGGATCTACTAAAACCCGTAAAAGAATTGGTCGTGGTACTGGTTCTGGTCACGGTGGTACATCTACTCGTGGACATAAGGGTGCCAAGTCAAGATCTGGTTACTCTCGCAAGATTGGTTTTGAAGGTGGACAGATGCCACTTCAACGCCGACTTCCGAAATTCGGATTTAATAACATCAATCGTGTTGAATATACAGCAATCAACCTTAACTCTATCCAATCTCTAGCTGATGCTAAAAAGTTGGATAAAGTAACTAAGGCTGATTTTGTAGAGGCTGGATTTTCTTCAGCAAAAGATTTGGTGAAAGTGTTAGGTAATGGTGCGCTTACTAGCAAACTACAAGTTGAAGCTGATGCTTTTTCTAAGAGTGCAACAAGTGCTATTGAATCTTTAGGTGGTACCGTAGTAAAACTCTAATTGAACAATGAGAAAGGCTATAGAAACAATTAAGAACATCTGGAATATAGAGGATTTGCGCAAGCGTATCCTTATTACAGTTTTGTTCGTTGCAATTTATCGTTTTGGATCGTTTGTCGTATTGCCAGGTATTAATCCTGCAATGTTGACGCAGTTACATAAACAAACTAGTGAGGGTCTTTTAGCGTTGCTAAACATGTTCTCGGGTGGTGCTTTTTCTAATGCATCTATTTTTGCGTTGGGAATCATGCCTTACATTACAGCTTCTATTATCATACAGCTATTAGGAATTGCGGTACCGTATTTTCAAAAACTGCAGAGAGAGGGCGAAAGTGGACATCAAAAGATTAATCACTATACACGACTCCTGACTCTTGCAATTTTGTTGTTTCAGGCTCCTTCCTATTTGATCAATCTGCGTATGCAAGCTGGAGGATCTTTAAGTAGTGCGCTAAATTGGAATGTGTTTATGATTACATCAACCATTCTTCTTGCAGCCGGTAGTATGTTTGTACTTTGGTTGGGAGAGCGTATTACTGATAAAGGTGTTGGTAATGGAATATCTTTCATCATTTTGATTGGTATCATTGCCCGTCTTCCAGGAGCATTTGGACAAGAAGTTGTCTCTCGTTTGTCTGAACAGGCAGGTGGTTTGGTAATGTTCTTGTTTGAACTTGTCTTTTTGTTAATCGTCATTGCGGCTGCAATTATGCTGGTACAAGGAACTCGAAAGATTCCTGTTCAATACGCAAAGAAGATGGTAGGTAATAAAGAATATGGTGGTGGCGCTAGACAGTACATTCCTCTTAAGGTGAATGCTGCTAACGTAATGCCAATCATTTTTGCTCAGGCAATTATGTTGATTCCGTTAACATTAATCGGTTTTTCCAACGTTGATAATCAAGCGAATCCAATCATTCGTTCTTTGGTTAGCAATACTAGTTTTGGATATAACTTTGTTTACGCGCTATTGATTATTCTGTTTACTTACTTCTACACTGCTATTACAGTTAATGCAAACCAAATGGCAGAAGACATGAAACGTAACAATGGTTTTATTCCAGGTATTAAGCCTGGTAAAAATACTGCAGACTATATCGATGAGATTATGACACGCATTACATTGCCTGGATCTATATTCCTTGCAATCGTTGCTGTCTTACCAGCATTTGCTGGACTCTTTGGTGTACAAGCTCAATTTGCTCAGTTCTTTGGAGGTACTTCTCTTATAATCTTAGTTGGTGTTGTCCTTGACACTCTACAACAAGTTGAAAGTCATTTGTTGATGAGACACTATGATGGTTTGATGTCTAATGGTCGTTTGAAAGGACGTTCAGGAATGTCGGCATACTAGTTATTATCACCTAAATGATATTTCTAAAGACGGAAGATGAAATTAAGTTGCTTCGTGAAAGCAACCAATTAGTGGGGAGAACACTGGCGGAATTGGCTCGCCATATTGTGCCTGGTGTTACCACACTTCATCTTGACCAAGTAGCGGAATCATTTATTAGAGATAATGGTGCTGAACCTACTTTTAAAGGTTTTCCCAATCACAAAGGGAAACCATATCCTGCTTCTATCTGCACTTCAATTAACGAAGTTGTTGTGCATGGTATTCCAAATAGTCAGACACTTAGAGAAGGAGATATACTCTCTATCGATTGTGGTGTTAAGATGAATGGGTTTTGTGGGGATTCGGCTTACACATTTGCTGTCGGTCAAATCAGTTCAGAGAAGCAGCAACTCTTGAAAATAACTAAAGATGCATTGTACAATGCCATCGATGTAGCTAGGGTTGGTAACCGGATTGGGGATATAGGACATGTAGTCCAAACTCTTTGTGAAAGTTATGGTTACGGGGTAGTGAGAGAGTTTACTGGTCATGGTATCGGTCAATCGATGCATGAAGATCCTTTTGTTCCAAATTTTGGATATAAGGGGACGCGTGAACAACTACTTGTGGGACTTTGCATAGCAATAGAACCCATGATTACCCTCGGAAATCGGAATATTAAGATGTTGACTGATGATTGGTCCGTTGTTACAAAAGATAGTAAACCAGCAGCTCATTTTGAGCATACTATTGCTATTACACAAAGTGGCCCAATAATTTTATCTTCGTTTGAAGAATTAGAGAATGTATTAAGAGAAAAAGCTTAAAAAGAAATAGACAAATGGCAAAACAATCTGCAATAGAACAAGATGGTACAATCGTCGAAGCATTATCAAATGCTATGTTTCGCGTAGAACTTGAAAATGGACATCAGATTACTGCACATATTTCAGGAAAGATGCGTATGCATTATATTAAAATATTACCTGGAGACCGTGTAAGAGTTGAAATGTCACCTTATGATTTGACAAAAGGAAGAATTGTATTTAGATATAAATAAACAAAGATATGAAAACAAGAGCATCAGTAAAGAAGCGCACCCCGGACTGCAAAATCGTTCGTAGAAAAGGTCGTCTTTTTGTTATCAACAAGAAAAATCCTAAGTTTAAGCAACGTCAGGGTTAATATTGTTATCAACCGAATAAAAATAATTAGTATATGGCTATAAGAATAGTTGGTGTAGATTTACCTCAAAATAAGCGAGGTGAGATAGCGTTGACCTACATATATGGTGTTGGACGCAGTAGTGCAGGTAATATCTTAGATAAGGCTGGCATTGATAAAGATATTAAAGTAAAAGATTGGACAGATGATCAAGCGGCTCAAATCCGTGAAATCATTGGTGCTGGTTTTAAAGTAGAAGGTGATCTTCGTTCTGAAGTACAGCTTAATATTAAGCGATTGATGGATATCGGTTGCTATAGAGGTGTACGTCACCGTATCGGTTTGCCATTACGTGGTCAACATACGAAGAACAATGCGCGTACTCGTAAGGGAAAGAAGAAAACAGTTGCAAATAAGAAGAAAGCTACTAAATAATAGTTGATATGGCAAAGAAACAAGCAGCAGCTAAGAAGAGAAGTGTTAAGGTTGAAGCTACAGGACAACTCCATGTACATTCATCTTTTAATAATATCATTGTCTCTCTAGCAAATAATGAAGGACAGATCATCTCATGGTCATCCGCAGGAAAGATGGGATTTAGAGGATCTAAGAAAAATACTCCTTACGCAGCTCAAATGGCTGCACAGGATTGTGCAAAAGTAGCATATGATCTTGGCCTTAGAAAGGTTAAAGCATATGTTAAAGGTCCTGGTAATGGACGTGAATCAGCTATTCGTACCATTCATGGTGCAGGAATAGAAGTTACTGAGATCGTAGACGTAACTCCACTACCACACAATGGTTGTCGCCCTCCTAAGCGTCGTCGTGTGTAATTGTTTTCTTTAAAACCGCTCTGCACTGCTGGATGCAAAATGAATTGCTTCTTCCCTCAGTAATTGCGGCTGCGTAAAAGGAAGTGCAGACACATTAAAAATAAAAAGAAATGGCTAGATATACTGGACCAAAATCAAGAATTGCCCGTAAATTCGGAGAAGGAATCTTCGGGCCAGATAAGGTGTTGTCAAAGAAGAATTATCCTCCTGGACAACATGGAAATTCTCGTCGTCGTAAGACTTCTGAGTATGGTGTACAATTGAAAGAAAAACAAAAAGCTAAATACACTTATGGTGTTTTAGAAAAGCAGTTTAGTAATTTATTCAAGAAAGCATCTGCTTCTCACGGTATTACCGGTGAAGTATTGCTTCAATTGCTAGAAGCTCGTTTGGATAATGTCGTATTTCGTTTAGGAATTGCTCCTACTCGTTCTGCTGCTCGTCAATTGGTTAATCATCGTCACATTACTGTTGATGGTAAGGTGGTTAATATTCCTTCTTTCGCCGTGAGACCAGATATGGCTATCGGTGTACGTACTAAGTCAAAATCACTTGAGGTGATTGATGCTGCTTTAGCAGGATTCAATCATGCTAAGTATCCTTGGCTAGAATGGGATGATGCTTCTAAATCTGGTAAATTATTACATATACCAGAACGTGATGATATCCCAGAGAATATCAAAGAACAGTTAATCGTAGAGTTGTACTCTAAATAATAAGTAATCATATGGCGATATTGGCATTTCAACAACCCGACAAAGTAATCATGCTCGATTCAGAGCCTACGTATGGAAAATTTGAATTCCGTCCGCTAGAGCCTGGCTTTGGCATCACAGTGGGTAATGCTTTGCGTCGTATCCTCCTCTCTTCTTTAGAGGGTTATGCTATCAATACCATCAAAATTGATGGTGTTGAGCATGAATTTGCAACAGTAAAAGGTGCAAAAGAAGATGTGACCAACATTATCCTTAATTTAAAACAAGTTCGTTTTAAAAAGGTCGTAGACGAGATTACAGACGAGAAAATCAGTATAACTATCGAAAAGTCTACTGAGTTCCGTGCTGGTGATATCGGCAAGTACCTCACCGGCTTCGAAGTGTTAAATCCTGAGCTAGTTATTTGTCATTTGGATGAGTCTGCTACTTTGCAGATAGACATTACAATTAACAAAGGTCGTGGTTATGTGCCTGCAGACGAAAATCGTGAATTCTGTACAGATGTAAACGTATTACCAATTGATTCGATTTATACTCCCATTCGTAATGTGAAATTCGCAGTAGAAAATTTTCGTGTAGAGCAAAAAACTGACTACGAAAAATTGGTACTCGAAATAACAACTGATGGTTCAATTCATCCAAAAGATGCTTTGAAAGATGCAGCTAAAATTTTAATTCATCATTTTGCTTTGTTTTCTGATGAGAAAATTTCTCTTGAGACTTCAAGTGATGAAGAAAATGAAGTTTTTGATGAAGAGGTATTACGTATGCGTCAACTTCTAAAACAAAAACTTGTTGAAATGGATTTATCTGTTAGGGCTCTTAACTGCTTAAAAGCTGCAGATGTAGAGACTTTAGGAGATTTAGTTCAATTCAATAAAAATGATCTGCTCAAGTTCCGTAATTTTGGTAAAAAATCATTGTCAGAGCTCGATGAGCTTTTGGCAAATTTGGATTTACAGTTCGGTACTGATATTTTAAAATACAAATTAGACAAAGATTAAGATGAGACATAATAAAAAATTCAACCATCTAGGTCGTACCGCTTCTCACCGCAAAGCAATGCTATCAAATATGGCTTGTTCACTGCTAAAGCATAAGCGTATTACTACAACTGTTGCTAAAGCAAAGGCTCTAAAAATATTTGTAGAACCATTGCTAACAAGAGCTAAAACAGATACAACAGCTTCGCGTCGTATCGTATTCCGTAATTTACAAGATAAATTCGTAGTTACAGAACTTTTCCAAGAAATCTCTCAAAAAATTGCTGAGCGCCAAGGTGGTTACACTCGTGTAATCAAAACTGGACATCGTTTGGGTGATAATGCTGAGATGTGTTTCATTGAATTAGTTGATTACGATGAAAACATGGCAAAACAGGCTTCGGCTAAAAAACCACGTACTCGTCGCTCTCGTAAAGCTAAAGATTCTGAGGTAGAAAATGAAGCTCCAGCTTCTGACATGCCAAAAGAAGAAGCATAAATTTTACTTTTATAAGTAAAAGTGAAGGACATTCCTACTAGTGTAGGAATGTCCTTTTACTATGTTATATCATGTATTTTTTTAAGCCAATTGAACCTGTTTCTTAAACTGAACTGATACATTTTTTCAAAGCCTAAAAAAGGAATAGTAATGATTGCAAACTATACTATATTTCAGTATCTTTGTTTTCTATAATTACTTAATATAATAAATAAATCTTTTTGAATTATGAAACAATTTTTCAAAATGGTGTTAGCCGTAATAGTTGGCTTGCTAGCAACAGGACTTGTCGTTTTAGTAATTTCAACAGTTTTTGCTGCTGCGATTATCGGCTCTGCAACTAGTCAATCATCAGATTCTTTAGTAAAGAATAGTGTATTGAAAATTGATTTATCAGGTGCTATTCAAGAAAGAAAACTTGATGACCCAATTAGTCAAATTTTGAATCCCAATGACAAAACTCTTTCTCTACAAACTCTTCTAAAAGCTATAAAAGTCGCAAAAGAGTCTGATAAAGTAAAAGCCATTTATCTTGATAATATTGCCCTTTCTTCTGGTTTCTCAACTTTAACAGAGTTGCGTACTGCTCTTGAAGATTTTAAAAGCTCAGGAAAGCCAATTTATAGTTATGCTGATAATCTAACGACTGGTTCTTATTACTTGGCTAGTCTTTCTGATTCCATTTATTTAAATCCAAGTGGATTAATTATGTGGAGCGGTTTAGGCATAGATATCATGTACAAAAAAGGACTATATGATAAATTAGGTGTCAAATATCAAATATTCAAAGTAGGGAAATACAAAAGTGCTATTGAACCTGATAGTCGTACCGATATGTCTGAGCCTAATCGTCAACAGTTGCAATGTATGCTCGATGATTTATGGGGAGATATAGTGAACAAGGTATCAATTTCCAGAAATATTTCTGCAGATTCTCTTATGTCTCTTGCTGATTTGCCTATGACTTTTCAACCCACAGAAGCTGCAGTGACATCTGGCCTGGTTGATTCTCTTGTTTATCGTATGGATATGCATGATTTGTTAGCTAAAAAGTTACATTTAGATGATTCAGACAATATACATTTCGTTTCTCCTTCCAAAGTTGCCAATCAAAAAGCAAAGGAATTGGATATGAGTGGGGATGTCATAGCTGTATATTATGCTTCTGGTGTTATAGATGGACCCACAAGCCCTTATAGTGACAACGGTATTGTTTCTAAAGATGTTGTTAAAGATCTTAAGAAATTAGCAGATGATGAGGATGTTAAAGCCGTTGTTATTCGAGTTAATTCTCCTGGTGGAAGTGCTTATGGTTCTGAACAAATGTGGTATGCAATAGATCAATTAAAGAAGCAAAAGCCAGTTGTTGTATCTATGGGTGATTATGCTGCATCAGGAGGTTATTACATGTCTTGTAATGCTGATAAAATATTTGCAGAACCAACTACTGTAACTGGATCTATCGGCATTTTTGCAGAGATACCAAATGCTCAAGAACTTGCAACCAAATTAGGAATTACATTTGATGGAGTAAAAACAAATAAATTTGGTTCTCAAAATTCATTAGCTTTCTTAGCACGTCCTTTATCAAATGATGAAACACTGCTATTGCAAAGTTATATTGATAGAGGATATCAACTGTTTTTACAACGCTGTGCTGATGGACGTAATAAAACAAAGGAGGATATTCATGAAATTGCTCAAGGACGAGTTTGGACTGGAGTTCAAGCGATTAAGATTGGGTTGGTAGATGAACTAGGTGGTTTAGATGATGCTATTGCTTATGCAAAAGAAACGGCCAAATTAGATGGTTTCTCTTTAATCTCTTATCCTCAGCAAAAAACGATGATAGAAAAAATACTTAAAGATGGTCCTTCTCTTTATCTTCGTACTCAGTTATTAGGTCAAGAAGTCTCTAATTTTATGTATCTTTTCGATACTGCTGGTCAATTACAAAATCATGATTGTGTGCAAGCGCGCATGATATACACTTTAAATAATCAATAAATTTATGCACTACTCTTGGATCAGATCTATTGTTTTGTGGCCTTTTACAATTCTTTATAGAACTGGCGTATGGATTCGTAATGTCTTATTTGATCTTGAATTTCTTAAGAGTAAAAGCTTTGATATGCCAATTATTAGCGTAGGAAATCTAGCTGTAGGCGGGACTGGAAAAACGCCTCATATAGAATATCTTATAAGACTTTTGCAAAATACAACTTCTCTTGCTGTGTTAAGCAGAGGATACAAAAGGAAGACTTCTGGTTTTCTATTAGCTGATGGTAAAAGTACTTCCAAACAAATTGGGGATGAGCCTTATCAGATTCATTTAAATTTTCCGAATATACCCATTGCAGTTGATGCCGATCGAGTACACGGCGTTGAATGCCTATCCAAGAGTGATGATATTAAGATAGATACCGTTTTGCTTGACGATGCTTATCAGCATCGTAGAATTAGACCAGGTCTAAACATTTTATTAACGGATTACAATCATTTGTTCGTATTCGATCGCCTCCTACCATTAGGACGACTTCGTGAACCTTCTGGACGCAAAGATAGAGCTGATATCGTTATCGTAACAAAAACTCCTGATGGCGTCTCTCCTATGGATTTGCGTGTTATTTCTAGTCAATTAGAATTGCATCCTTTTCAGAAATTGTTTTTTTCTACATTTGTTTATGGTGATTTGATTCCATTTTTCAAACAAGACGATGAAGAGATTAATAATATTCCTTTCTCTTCACTAACGGATGATGATACTATTCTATTGGTCTCTGGTATAGCTAATCCTGATATGCTAATTGATGCATTGAAACGGAAAAGTAAGCAACTAACCTATTTGTCTTATGACGATCATCATCAATTCACCAGTGGTGATATTAATCAAATCAAAAAGAAATATCAAACATTAGCTGAAGGAGCAACTAGATGCATAATTGTTACTACTCAGAAAGATGCCGCTAGATTTAGTGCTATGACTCTTCCTGACGAAATAAAAATATCGCTATATGTCCTTCCAATTGAAGTGAAATTTCTCAACGATAATCACGAATTGTTTAATCAAACTATTATTAACTATGTTAGAACTAATAAAAGAAACAGCATCTTTTCTAAAAAATAAGATGACAACACATCCAGAAACAGCCATTATTTTGGGTTCTGGATTAGGTAAACTAGTAGATGAAATTACTGACAAAACGGAAATCTCATATACTGATATCCCAAATTTTCCTGTGTCAACTGTAGAAGGACATTCTGGAAAATTAATTTTCGGAAAATTAGGAGATAAAGATATCATGGCCATGCAAGGTCGTTTTCATTATTACGAAGGATATGACATGAAACAAGTGACTTTCCCAGTACGTGTAATGCACGAATTAGGAATCAAAAACTTATTTGTTTCAAATGCAGCTGGTGGAACTTCTCCTGATTTTAGAATTGGTGATTTGATGATTATTAAGGATCATATCAATGCCTTTCCTGAGCACCCACTACGTGGACATAATCTATATGGAGATCGTTTCCCCGATATGAGTGAAGCCTATGACTCGAAATTGATTGCTATGGCAAAAGAAATTGCTGCTGAAAAAGGGATTAAAGTTCAGGAGGGTGTTTACTTAGGTACATCAGGTCCTACCTTTGAAACTCCTTCAGAATATCGCATGTTTGCCCTTTGGGGTGGAGATGCTATTGGTATGTCAACAGTTCCAGAAGTGATTGTTGCTCATCATGCAAAAATGCGTGTATTCGGTGTATCAGTTATCACTGATTTAGGTCTTGCTGGTAAAATTGTAGAGGTGTCTCACAAAGAAGTACAAGAAGCTGCTGATAATGCTCAGCCACATATGACTGCAATCATGAAAGAGCTTATTGCTCGTATTTAAATAATTAAATTCGCAACGTAGCAATTTACTTCTTGAAAAGTGATTGCTACGTTGTTTACATATATAACTATTCATATTATATCTATCATGCATACAGAAATAGCCACACTAGGTGAATTTGGTCTTATTAGACACCTAACAGATAATCTTCCAGTATTCAATAATTCTACAAAGAAAGGTGTAGGCGATGACGCTGCAGTTATTGATAATCAAGGTGAGATGACTCTTGTTACGACTGATTTGATGTTGGAAGGAGTTCACTTTGATCTAATTTACTTTCCCCTCAAGCATCTAGGCTACAAGGCTGCCATGATTAATTTTAGCGATATATATGCTATGAATGGATTTCCTAAGCAAATAACAGTTTCTTTAGGTATCAGCAAGAGATTTTCAGTTGAGGATATGGAAGAGCTTTATAGTGGTATTCGTCTAGCGTGCGAAGAGCAAAAAGTAGATATTATTGGAGGAGATACTACATCTTCTGCAAATGGATTAGCGATAAGTATCACTTGTATTGGTTCCGCCAAACCAGACGAAATCGTTAGCCGTTCAGGAGCTCAAGAAGGCGACTTAATTTGTGTTAGTGGTGACTTAGGAGCCGCTTATGCTGGATTGCAAATACTAGAACGCGAGAAGATCGTTTTTCAGAGTCAAGCTAAGGAAGCAGCCCAGAAAAGTAATACTGTACTTATCGAAGAAGAGATTCAGCCTGATTTTGCAGGTAAAGAATACCTCTTAGAACGTCAATTAAAGCCTTCTGCACGTAGAGATATTATTGAGATACTTAGGAAAACTAACCTTCTTCCTACATCGATGATAGATATCAGTGATGGATTATCAGGTGATATGTTGCATATATGTGAAGAGAGTGGAGTAGGATGTAGAATATACGAAGAACATGTACCTATTGATTATCAAACGGCAGTACAAGCTGAACAGTTCAATATGAATTTAACCACATTTGCTTTAAATGGAGGTGAGGATTATGAGTTATTATTCACTCTACCAATTTCTGCTCATTCTCAGATAGCAGAAATTGACGGAATCAAAGCAATTGGTCATATTACTAAAAAAGAGCTGGGTTCATTCCTTGTTACACGAGATGGACAAGAATTTCCACTTGAAGCTCAAGGTCATAAAAATGGTTCTGAAACTACCAATATCTAAACAAAAACAAGTTATTTGTTTAAAAAAGTTCTTCAAAGTTTGCAAATATGAAAATATTCTATACCTTTGTACCCGCAATCAACAAGGTGCCATAGCTCAGTTGGTAGAGCATAGGACTGAAAATCCTTGTGTCCCCGGTTCGAATCCTGGTGGCACCACGTTAGATTTAGAGAATTACAGAAATGTAATTCTCTTTTTTTTATGTGTTATTTTAAACGAAATGTATTCTTATTGTTTCATGTATCATGTTTTTCTGAAGAATAGTGCTTTAGCTTTAATCATTGATTAAAAATCTTGCCTATTCTATATCTCTTCTGTTAGAATTTCATGATGAGTCAGTATAAATTTTGCAGATACAAAAATATTCTATACCTTTGTCTTCTGAAAATAAAAGGTGCCATAGCTCAGTTGGTAGAGCATAGGACTGAAAATCCTTGTGTCCCCGGTTCGAATCCTGGTGGCACCACATAAAAGAGAGATACTTAATTGTATCTCTCTTTTTTTATTATCTAGTAAAGTGAGATCTAGGATAATTTGTTTATAGGAACCAGTTTAAATCTTGTTTATCGACACTTTACTAAAGGATTATAATTATAAAGTAGGAAAGAGCCCAACATGGGTATAGCGAGTAAATATAAGAGACTATAGACATTGAAGGGCACATTTAGCTGAGGGTATTGATTACACTGCTAGCTTTTCTGTCTGAATGTATTTACGTAGTAAAAAAGAATATTTACTTGAACGTTTTATCTACATAAAAAAAGTGCAAATCGTATTTAAACGATTTACACTTTTTCTGTAGTCGAAGCGGGAATCGAACCCGCACAGCCATCACTGGCCAAGGGATTTTAAGTCCCTCGTGTCTACCAATTCCACCATTCGACCGGCCTTTAACCGAACTTACAATTAAATTGTAAATGAAGTTGAGCGAAAAACGAGACTCGAACTCGCGACCCTAACCTTGGCAAGGTTATGCTCTACCAACTGAGCTATTTTCGCGTTAACGGGTGCAAATATAGGAGGTTCTGTAGAAAATTCCAAATTTATTAGCTGTTTTTTTTGATCAGTATTATCTTTTCTTTGAAGTTCGCTAAGTATCTCTATGTTTAAGCTCTATTTGCCCCTAATGTCGAACTCATCTGATTTATTGAATTCGCATTAACTTTTAAGCAGTGCTTTTTCAGCTTGTTCAACATTCTCAAAATGAAATTTATCAAGTATACCCTCCATAAGCGCATCTACTTCGTCTTGACAAGGATTTCCTATGCTTCCTTCGTGAGTGTGAGAGATAGTACGACTAGGAGTGAAATTACCGGCTTCTATTGCTAATCCTACTTGTTTATATGCATCTCGGAAAGGGACCCCTTCGAGAACCAATCGGTTTACTTCCTCTACCGAGAACATGAAATTATAACGAGAATCTTCTACGATATTTTTTTTGATTTCTAGCTTGTCTATTATATAGGTAGCCATAAGTAAACAATCTTTCAGCTCTTCAAAGGCTGGAATAAAGACTTCTTTTATTAGTTGTAAATCTCGAAAATATCCAGAAGGTAAATTGTTTGCAATCATCATGATTGTCTGAGGAAGTGATTGCAATTTATTGCATTTTGCACGAGTCAATTCAAATACATCTGGATTCTTTTTGTGAGGCATGATACTTGAACCAGTAGTACATTCATCAGGTAATTTGATAAATGCAAAATTTTGACTGTTATACAAACAAGCATCGTAAGCTAATTTACTTATTGTTCCTGCGATACCAGCAATCGCAAATGCTACTGTACGTTCCATTTTACCACGTCCCATCTGAGCATATACTACATTATAGTTCATGCCATCAAAACCAAGTAATTCAGTGGTCCTAGCTCTTTTGAGAGGGAATGAACTGCCATATCCAGCAGCAGAACCTAGTGGATTACGGTTACATATTCGATAGGCTGCTTCGACCATACGTAAATCATCTACCAAACTTTCAGCGTAAGCCCCAAACCAAAGTCCAAAACTTGAGGGCATCGCTACTTGTAAGTGAGTATATCCAGGGAGCAAAACATCCTGGTATCTTCTACTTTGCTTTTGAAGAACATCAAATAATTCTTTTGTATCTTGAACGATATTTTTAATTTCGTAACGACTATAGAGTTTCAAATCAACCAGTACTTGGTCATTTCTAGATCGGCCGCTATGTATCTTTTTTCCGATATCACCGAGTTTGCGGGTAAGCATTAATTCTACCTGTGAATGAACATCTTCTATACCCTCTTCGATAACGAATTCTTTTTGTTTACAAGTCTTGTAAATGTTTTTCAACTCTTCTAGAAGAATTTTTAATTCTGAAGATTCAAGTAATCCGATTTCTTCAAGCATAGTGATGTGAGCCATGGAGCCAAGAACATCGAAAGGGGCTAAGAATAAATCTAATTCTCTGTCATGCCCTACGGTAAATCGTTCTATTTCGTCAGACATCTGTACATTCTTCTCCCAAAGTTTCATACTTTTTTTCATTCTAATATGGATATAAAAACAGCATTGATTTTTATCAATGCTGTTTTTGGTTTATTTATTATAAGGGATTAACGCTAGCATATCTGCCAATTTTTCTACACCCTCTGTTAGAGGCTTTGAAGCTATTCCTTTTGTAAACATGTTGAGTTCAGCATCAATTGTCAATTTCATACGAGTCAGATTCTCATTTCCTGGAAGCAACTGTATCCATAATTTGAAAGCTATAGGTGATTTTGTTGACGAGAACTTTATAACTTTATCTACTTCTTTCTCAACTATTTCTAATTGAATTTCGCCAATAGGAGAAATCGAAAACGAAAGTGTATCTTCTGTGAAATTCAAATTTTCAATTTTTCCTTCTGGAATACGGCTTTTTATACGTTCAATATTTGATAAATCTGATAATGTGGTATACACAGAAGAAATAGGAGCATTAATAGTTTTAATCTCACTCTCAAATTTTGTCATATTATAATCTTATTGTTATTGATCATATGATTAGCGATCCCAATCAGATGGATTCTTTCTCCATTCTTCAAGAGTTCGAATATCTAAATTATCGATTCGTCCTGTAGCATTGGCTACTTTTATTACAGCTTCATAATTGGTAAGAGTGACCAATGGGACATTTGCTTTCTTAAATGCATCTTTGGCTTGAGGAAATCCATATGTAAAAGCTGCAATCATACCTACTACATCACAGCCATCCATTCGAATAGCTTCTACAGCCTTGAGACTACTCATACCAGTCGATACTAAGTCTTCAATTACTACTACCTTCATTCCTGGTCTAAGTTCTCCTTCGATTAAATTTTCGAGACCATGATCTTTGGGTTTGGAACGCACATACACAAAAGGTAAGTTTAGTAAGTCAGCTACTAGTGCACCTTGAGCAATAGCTCCAGAAGCTACTCCAGCTACAGCATCTACTGTTCCAAATTGCTCGGAGATAACGCGAGACAATTCAATTTTGATGAAAGTACGTAATTCTGGATACGAAAGAGTTTTTCGATTGTCACAGTAAAAAGGTGATTTCCAGCCAGAAGCCCAAGTAAAAGGATTTGCGGGTTGTAATTTGATCGCTTTTACTTTGAGTAGCTTTTCAGCAAAAATTTCTTCTAATTTTTTCATTGTCATCTGTTTTATAAGTTATCCGTCGTTCAAATTCGGGCGCTAAGATACTGACTTTTGAGTATTTTTTCCACTTAATTAGTCATTTTTTCCACATGTTCTAAAACAATATCTAGTTCATAACCTCTTCCAAAAGCAAATCGAATGAGCTTTTGTTTGCGTTCGTAGTCGTCCTTTCCTTTAATAGAACGCCATTTCTGTCCAAGTATATATTCTAAATTAGTAATATAAGTTTCGTCATCAAAGTCTTCTAATAGAGCTAGATAGGTACTTTCTTTAATTTTTTTGAGACGTAAATGCATGGCTATTTTAATTTTTCCCCAACGATTGTAAATCATCTTTTCGCGAATGTAGCTAGAAGCAAAACGCGCATCATCAATAAATTTCTCTGTTTTCAATCTTTCAATTATTTTATCGATTGATTCCAGATTTTCTAATCCCCATACACTTAATTTTTCTCTAACTTCGTGCGTGCAATGTTCGGCTCGTGAACAATAATACATTGCTTTTTCTAAAGCTTTTTCCTCACTGATTACTTTAGGTACTCTCTTACGGTAGCCTTCGGTATCATACGATTTCTTTTGTGCCATATTATTCAATCTTTTTGTGCCACTATAAATCGGTCATTGTGAAATTGGTCTTTATAAAGGCAGACATTATGGTAATCCATACTTTCAAGAAGCTGTTTAGTTTCTAAACCAAATTGTTGATTGATCTCAAAAAATAATTTTCCACCTTTCTTGAGCATCTTTTTACCATGCTTAGCGATTTCCCTATAAAAAAGAAGCGCATCATTATTATCTACAAATAAGGCTAAATGTGGTTCGTGTTTGATTACATTGTTATTCATATTAACCTGTTCTTGTTCGCAAATATAGGGTGGGTTGCTGACAATGATATCCAATTCAGAAAAGAGAGTTGATTCATTTTCTTCCAATTTTTGTTCGAGAATGTCTTTTTTGTGAAAATCAATTTTGACACTGCACGACAGAGCATTCCTTTTAGCTATTAACAGTGCGGTTTCCGAAATATCTATTGCTATAAATTTTCCCTGAGGAAATGTCGTAGCTAGAGCAATGATTATAGCACCACTTCCGGTTCCAATATCAAGAATTTTATAGTCTTTCGATTCCTTCTTATTTTGAATGATTTCTTCCTCAATTAGCTTTACCAATTCTTCTGTTTCTGGTCTAGGAATCAATACATTCTGATCGACGTACAAGCGATGTCCATAAAAATAAGTGTATCCTAATACGTATTGTATTGGTTCCGCATTGCCTAATCGAATGAGCATTTCATTAAATACAGCTCGTTGTTCTATAGATAATTCCGTATATTTGTCACAGTAATAGTCAATATCTGAAATTGCTAACCAACTAGTTAGAAGTTGACGTTGTATTGCCTGTATTTCTCTAGTGGAATATAGCTTTTCTAGCGCGTTACGAATTTCTTTTTTTAGTTCTTTCATTTCTGCAAAGATAATGATTGCAAGTGATTACACCAAGGAGATGAGTAGCTATGCTGATTGTTGTTTCTAAATATAATGAAATAAGTTATGAATACAGATATTTCCGATGAACAATATATGTCTCGTTGTCTATTTTTAGCATCTCATGGATATCGTAGTTGTGCGCCTAATCCAATGGTCGGGGCAGTGATAGTTTGTAGAGGTAAAATAATTGGCGAAGGCTATCATATTCGAGCTGGTGAACCTCATGCAGAAGTAAATGCCATCAATTCGGTTAAGGATAAAACGCTACTCAAAGATTCTACTATTTACGTAAGTTTAGAACCTTGCTCACACTATGGTCGAACTCCCCCTTGTTCTGAATTGATTATTCGTATGAAGATCCCTCGCGTTGTAGTTGGCTGCCAAGATCCATTTCCTGAAGTATCAGGACGCGGGATTAAGATGCTAAGAGCTAGTGGTATTGAAGTCAAAGTCGGAGTTTTAGAAAAATCTTGTCTCTATATTAATCGTCGATTTATCACTTTCTACACCAAACATCGCCCTTATGTGACTCTTAAATGGGCGCAATCAGCCGATGGATTTATTGACCGCAATCGAGAGATGAATGAACCGGCTACTGTCATATCGACTAAGCGATCTTCATTATTGAGTCACAAGCGACGCACAGAAAATCAGGCAATTTTAGTCGGGAAAAATACTGTTTTGATGGATAATCCTTCTTTGACAGCTAGATTATGGTATGGAAGAAATCCGACTCCAATAGTATTGGGAGATAAAAAGACTTTGCCAAATCATTTGACCCTATTACAGGAGGCTTTAGAATCACTTCCTTTACCTCTATTTTATAATCGTGAATTACTTCCTCAATTGATGCAATCACTCTATAAAAAACAAATACAAACTTTGTTAGTTGAAGGAGGAGCAAAAGTACATCAATCGTTTCTTCTTACTGATTATTGGGATGAGGTCTGGATTGAACTGTCACCTATGTTAATACATGAGGGTGTAGTAGCTCCTACTTCTCCCACAAAGGTGAAAAAAGAGTATCTTTCATTCATGGGGACTAAATATTTACACATTATACGCTTATAATGAGTTTTTACCTATAAATTATTATAATAAACACTCATATAGTGGGATGGTTTGGAATTTGTTCCTATTTTTGCATCTCTAAGAATTAAGTAAGAAATCGTATTACAATGAAAATAAAGCAATTTGCAGCATTTGTATGTTTTGCTCTTTTGGGGTTTACAGTGGTTAGTTGTTTAAATAGTGACACTAAAGAAACTGATTATTCCCAATTTGCAGTAGTCACTTCTTTTAGTTTAGATAGTACTCGACTAGGAGGATTAACCCCAATATTTACAATCGATCAAAAAAATCATCTCATATTCAATGTCGACTCACTCCCCAATAGTGTGACTGATTCGTTAAAGAAAATATTAATGACGATGACCTACAATGGCTATTTAGCCACTGTAGATGATTTATTTCTAGATCTTACAGATTCTTTGGATTTGTCTAGTACGATGGAAACCCCTTTCCTTTTTCAAGCCTATTCTCCAGGTTTAGATATAAAAAAAACATATTCTCTGACTGTTAATATACATCAGCAGGTTCCCGATTCTTTACATTGGGTTAAAATGACTGACTCTTTTAGTGGAGGATCTGTAAGCAGTCCTATTGAGGGTGTTGAACTAAATAGTATCCTTCATGTATACACAGCTGAAGGTGTACATTATAGCAGTGCAGATGCTCAGACATGGAATAGGACTTCTCTTGAGGGATGGCCTGTGGATGCTGTCATATCGTCTATTCGCTCATTTAATAACACTTTGTATCTGATTGATAAGGTTGGTACTCTGTATTCTTCAATTGACGGGATTACTTGGAATATAAAAACGGTTGATTATCCAGTTTTACAAATACTTGTGGCTTTGCCGAATCAGTTATCTTTAATTGTTGATATGTCTGGTGTGAAAACTTTTGCTACTTTAGATACTTCTTCTGTTTTGACAATTGGAGATGTCGTTGAGGATGGTTTCCCAACCGAAAATATAAATGGTCAATCTTTTCAGAATAAGACAAAACAAGATAAGGCAATTATCATAGGTGAAGCTGATGCTAGTGATGAATATTTGACACCATGGTTTACTTATACTGGTTTATCTTGGGCTATTTCTGAAAATCGAGTAACTTCTTTACAGTTACCAATTATCAATAAACCGAGTATCATAAATACTGATGATAGTTTTATGGTATTTGGTCAGACTTTAGATTCAATTTATTCCTCTAAAGAAAGCCTTACGTGGACTAAAGCAACGAAATTAATTGTTTTCCCTGAGGAGATGAATTCGACTCAGACTTACGCATTGATAAGAGGTGAAAATAATTTTTACTATATCATTCATCCTGCTGTTAATGGTCAATCAGACCGAGTATATCGTGGCCGTGTAAATAAATATGGCTTTTAGCAGGCTAAAATAGATTTTATATGACAATTCTAAAGATAGATGAGACTAAAATGCCTAAGCATGTTGCTATTGTAATGGATGGCAATGGGCGCTGGGCAAAAGCTCGACATCTGGAACGAACTGTTGGTCATCAAGAAGGTATCGAATCGGTAAGGGAAGTTGCAGAAGCTGCGGCTCGTATGGGTATTCAATATTTAACATTATATACTTTCTCGATGGAGAATTGGAATCGTCCTATCGAAGAAGTGTCCGCATTGATGGGGCTTTTAATGTATGAACTCAATGATAAAATCTTTAAGAAAAACAAGATCCGTTTTGACACTATTGGTGATTTAAGTCGATTGCCAAAACAAATTCAAGAGCAAATTCAGTCAGTTAAAGATTCTACAATTACTTTTAATCGCATGACTCTGGTTTTAGCTTTGAGTTATTCATCTCGTTGGGAGATAACTAATGCTGCTCAGCAAATAGCTCAAGAAGTTGCTTCAGGAACTTTGCTCCCTGAACAAGTAAATGAAGCTTGTATTAGTAATCATTTAGGTACTTGTTTTATGCCTGACCCAGATTTGTTAATTCGTACTGGGGGAGATTTTAGATTAAGTAATTATTTATTGTGGCAATCTGCCTATACCGAATTTTATTTTAGTGATATCTATTGGCCAGACTTTCGTGAAGCACAATTTCGTGAAGCTATAGCTAACTACCAAAATAGGGAGCGTAGGTTTGGAATGATATCGGAACAGATACAAAAATCATAATTGATTATGAATACCATTAAATATATGAAATCTTACATTGCATTTGCAATATGTCTTTGTTGTATGATGTTATTATCTACACAAACCTTTGCACAGCAGAGTACCAAAACTACTGAGAAGACATTGTCGGATAGTGTAGATAACGCTGCAAAACCAGTTATAATGTATTCTGGTACTCCCACACAGTATACGATTGCTGATATCCAAGTAGATGGAGGTGGTGACTATGATGATTACGTTTTGGTAGGCTTGTCAGGATTAGCAGTAGGCGAAAAAATACGTGTACCTGGTGATGACATAACCAAAGCTTTAAAAAGGTATTGGCGTCATGGATTGTTCAGTGATGTAAAAATTACAGCAGAAAAAATCAAAGAGGATAAAATATGGCTTAAAATATGGCTTAAACAGCGTCCTCGTATCTCAAAAATAAATTATCACGGCATTAAAAAAAGTGATAAAGAAGATTTGCAACTCAAGTTAGGTTTAGTTGAAGGAAATCAAATTACACCTAACTTGATGAATAGAGCTAAGATACTTATCAAGAAGCATTATGATGAAAAAGGCTATAAGAATGCTGACGTAATCATCAACCAAAAAGAAGATAAATCGAGATCCGGTTACGAAACAGTTGATATATATGTCGACCGTAAAGATCGAGTAAAGGTAAAGCATATCTATATCACAGGAAATAAAGCTTTATCAACTGGTAAGTTAAAACGAACAATGAAGAAAACTAATGAAAAAGGTAAACTTCTGAATTTGTTCCGTACTAAGAAATTTGTTGAAGAAGAATATGATAAGGATAAAGACTTAATTTTATCAAAATACAATTCTCTTGGATACCGTGACGCACATATCGTTTCAGATAGTGTTACAAAATATGACGATAAATCAGTGAATGTGTATTTAAATATCGAGGAAGGTAAAAAATACTATCTTCGTAATATCTCTTGGGTTGGAAATACAAAATATACTGCTGACCAATTAGCCCAAATCCTTAAAATGAGGAAGGGAGATGTTTATAATCAGAAACTTTTGGACGAAAGATTGACTTCTGATGATGATGCTATTGGCAACCTTTACTACAACAATGGGTATCTATTTTATAATTTGCAGCCAGTTGAGGTAAATATCGACAGCGATTCCATTGACTTGGAAATGCGTATTTATGAAGGTCAACCCGCTAAGATAAATAAGGTTACTATCAGTGGTAATGACAATGTATACGAAAATGTAGTTCGTCGTGAACTTCGAGTAAAGCCAGGACAGCTATTCTCTAAAGAGGATATTATGCGTTCTGCTCGTGAGCTTGCTCAAATGGGGCACTTTGATGCCGAAAAAGTACAGCCAGATATCACTCCTAACCCTGAAGATGGTACAGTAGATATAGGTTGGCCATTAGTTTCAAAATCTAATGACCAGATAGAATTTTCTGCAGGTTGGGGACAAACGGGTGTCATCGGTAAGTTAAGCCTTAAGTTTACGAACTTCTCTATGGCTAATCTTTTTCACCCTGGTAAGAACCACCGTGGTGTATTACCTCGAGGTGATGGACAGACTATGACTATTTCTGGCCAAACTAATGCTACGTACTATCAATCATATAGTATCAGTTTTATGGATCCATGGTTTGGTGGGAAACGACCAAATTCATTTTCAGTATCTGCCTTTTATTCACGTCAGACAGATATCAATAGTAGCTATTATTCATCAAGCGCTTACAATAGTTCATATAGTAATTATTACAGTGGTTATGGAGGTTATGGTAGTTATGGTAGTAGCAACAATAGCTATGAGAACTATTATGATCCAAATAAATCCATTCAGATGTATGGCCTTTCTATAGGATGGGGTAAACGTCTTACTTGGCCTGATGATTATTTTACGTTGTCTACAGAATTAGCATACCAACATTATATCATGAAGGATTGGTTATATTTTCCTGTAACAAATGGAGAGTCTAATAAAATAAGCATTGGTATCACATTAGCTCGTAACTCTACAGATAATCCTATTTTCCCTCGTAGAGGTTCTGATGTATCATTCTCTTTAAGTGCTACTCCTCCTTACTCTTTCTTTGATGGTGTTGATTACTCGAAATACAATACATATAACACTTCAGATATGAATAAGATGCACAAATGGATTGAGTATCATAAATGGAAATTCAAATCTAGCACTTATACTGCTCTGACTTCAGGAACTAAATGTTTCGTACTTCGTACACGTGCTGACTTTGGACTATTAGGAAGTTACGATAGTTATAAACGTTCTCCATTTGAAACTTTTGATGTAGGTGGTGATGGTATGACGGGCTATTCTAGTTACGCTACTGAGAGTGTTGGTCTTCGTGGATACGATAACTCTTCATTAACAAGTACATTGACTGGAAGCCAAGGATATGCTTATTCTCGTATGTCTCTCGAGTTGCGTTATCCTTTGATGCTAGAAACAAGTACAACAATCTATGCCTTAGCATTTGTTGAAGGTGGTAATGCTTGGAGTCGAATCTCTTATTTTAATCCATTTGAAATGAAGCGATCAGCTGGTATCGGTGTTCGTATTTTCTTACCTATGATTGGTATGATGGGAATCGATTGGGCTTATGGATTTGATGATGTGAACGGTTCTGATCAATATAGTGGTAGTCATTTCCACTTTATTTTAGGACAAGAATTCTAGTTAATGAATGGCAAAATATTAGCTAATTCAAATAAATTAATTACATTTGTATTTATAAAAATAGTTATAACAAGTAGTTATAACCACAGAAGAACGTTTACTTAAGCTTGCCCTTTTGATTGAATTCTTGCTTAGTAATCTTGAAAAACAAGAGTAATATTAACTTAAATAATATAGTCGAATGAAAAAACTTTTACTTACAATACTTTTAGTATTGCCTATGACAATTGCAGCACAAGGTTTAAAGCTAGCCCATTTAAATTCAAATGAGATTTTAACCGTAATGCCTGAAACAACAACAGCGCAAAACACATTGAAATCACTTCAAGAAAAATACCGTACTGAGATTCTAAAAACTCAAGACGAATTTCAGAAAAAAATGGCTGATTATCAAAAGGCTGTTCAAGAAAAAACATTGCCAGAAAACATTGCAGAGCGCCGTCGTAAAGAACTAGAAGATATGGCTTCACGTGCTCAACAATTTCAAAAAGATGCTCAAACTAATCTTCAAAATAAAGAGCAAGAATTAATGGCTCCTATCTACACTAAATTAGATGATGCAATTCAGAAAATTGGTGCTGCTGAAGGTTATACTTATGTATTTGATTTAGCTCGTATGCCTGTTGCTTATGTAAATACAGCTACAAGTATTGACTTAACAGAAAAGGTTAAAGCTTCTATGGGCATTAAATAATCGCTCCTAGAATTGAATCCTTTTATTACACATTATAAAAAGGGTATCTAAGTTTAAACTTAGATACCCTTTTTCTTTTGTATTGATTTTCTCTTTATAGCTATACGTTCAGACGTATTCTTTTGGGAGCTTAGAAGTTAAGAACTCCTACCGTTATACTTGTTTGTAAATAGTCCAAATCATTATCCTCGCTATTTGTTTGCTTATACATTGCTTTTATGTATCCTATAAGTTTGCTAGAACCCATAGAGATAGGAAAACTATAATTCAAATCGACTTTATAGTTGTATGCAGATAGGTTATAATAGACTTCATTAGCACGAAGAACAAGTCCTGCGTAGTCATTGTTGTTTACTAAAAGCATGCTTTGATCTAGTGGTGTTACTATGCCTCCTCCAACTGAGAACCATACCTTATGTTGGTTCTTATTGTATAGACGAATGCTATAATATGCATCAGCTGTTGTATTAGTCATATCATGCTTTGATGTAGGTAACAAATATTTTCTTTCAAAATGATGCATCGCTCCAGACACTCCAAATTTCATTGAGTAATCTTTCGCATCTACATCACCTAGGTATAAGTCATACGATGCAGAAAAGTCATAGTTGTTATGAGTATATGTCTTGTTCTTATACTCTGTAACCCATTTCTCGGACACATTACCATATTCATCAGTACTTTGTACATACTTCTGTACGTATGCTGTATTTGAGCCATTTCTGTAAGAAGCGTCAGCTCCAAAGGCATGCAACATATTTGAGCTTTCCCAAGTTACTTTGGTGATTGCTTTGAACTTGTCCTGAGTATACGTTCCTGGGATACGTCTCTCACTTCCAGTCATCTTTAAATCATGGTGAGACATACCGATTGAAGATGTCCAAGTCCAGTTATCTGAAGTCAGTCCATACTGCAAATCTGCACCTAAAATATGATCACTGTATATACGGAAAAATCCACCAAAATCAACTGTTGTATAGGCATTGTCTAGTCCAGTTGTAAAGTAGTATGTATAATTTTTATCATCATTCACCTGGGTTATATTTGTCATCCTTTGTTTTTCAAAACGATAAAATGCGGACAAGCCAAATCGGTTAGATTCATTTAATTTATATGTTACGGCAGGTGTAAGCTGATATTGAGCAGCCAAAACACGTGGACGCGGGTCAAGGATACGCGAAAGATCACCAGCTTTGTAATCAATTCCCATACCAAAATTCCAACTGTTTAGATCGATAGTTGCAACCTTAAAGTTTAGATCGTACAGGTATTGATTATATTTTCCTTTGCGATTTGCACCCATTACATATGCATTTTCAGTTGGGAAAATAAGATCATAATACGCTCGATCATTTTGATGACTGTAGTTCAATCCAAAATGGCCATAAAAACGAAATGTTTCTCCAATTTTTTGGAACATAGATGCGTCGAACATCAATGCGTTCTCCTGTCCAGCGTCTTCAGCTAATTTATAGTCCCCACTTTGGTGGTCTATTTTTAAACTAACTTGATTACCCTCACTTTGTGTAGAGAATCCTATGGCTGCTGGGGTCGGCATTGAAACCCATGGATTTTGTACCGTTTCTATGTCTTCTTTTTCTAGACTATAGGTTCCTTTAGTAGTTGATTGTGCATTAAGTACACAATTGCCACTTATTAGGGTTAAACCAGCTAGGGTATAAAGTATATTCTTATTAAGCATAAGCATTTTATTCAAAAGCGAAAGTTATTTTAAAATCCAATGTTGCCTACCAACTTTTGGTAGGTACATTAGACTCATTAAATATGCTGAAATATAAATTATTCAGTTACAGTTTCTGGTTCTATCACAGTAAATTCTGTCGGAACCAAATTTGTTGTCTCTGCAAAATCAACTGCTGAATTATTTGTATCTTCAAGTACTACTCGTCCATCCACAGTTTCCTTTACGTGTAAATGCAATACCTAAATAACTTGCATTTTCTTCAAGATAAGTGTACGTATCCACAAAGTCAGGGGTGCGCTTGTATTTAGCTGCATTTTCAGTATCAAAAGCACCTGCATCAGTTAAGCTATATTTAGTCTGACATACTCCATCGAGTATTATTCCAGTTGGTACTTGTTTGAAGTATTGTTTTGTAGTTTTTGTCTCATCAGCAACGATGTTAGGTAACCCATCAACATCATCAGAAGAGAAAATAACCATATTTAGTCCTCCTTTTGCAAATGCAGTCATACTCAAATAATTGAGTGTTGCAAAAGCAGTATAGCTCAATTCTAAGTTAGGAACGACATTACTTTCCGGAGCATATTTATCAGCTGTGGTACTAGGTGTAGCACGAATCTCGTAATCAGCATTTTCCAAATTGACAGACGCGCTAGCTGATGCAGTATGATCTATTGCTTGTAAGCAAAAAACACGTGACGATCCTGGTGCTAACATTCCATCTCCCAATGGGGTGACATATTGCATATACATATAATCTTCAATATCAGCTGCAAATGGATTAGTCGAGTACTGTTCAGCAATCCCCAAATATTTATTATTCAGATCCACCTCTGCATCGCTATTGTTGTAAATAGTGAAGTAATAGTCATATCTATAACTCTTATCGTTATCATCTTTAACTCCATTTGCATAGAATTTTGCAATAACAAGACTAGAGACAACACCAGCTTTTAACACTACTGCAGCAGATGCATTTTCTGCATATACTTTAAAGTCACTTACGTTACCCGCTACAATTACTTCATTTCCTGCAGGATTATCAATCATGGCTTCGCGTTCTGAATCTGTAGCTTCATGTGAAATCGATACACTATAGACTCCTGGAAGTACATCTAAGAAAGTAGCTTTACCAGAGGCATCTGTTGTAGATGAAATAGTCGTTTGAGTCGTTGTATTGACCAGATCTAGTGTTTGATTTGCGTATTGAATAGTCTCAAACTGCGAATTATCATAACTTATCGACACTGTCACTCCATTGAGTAAACTGATTTCATCACTACTAGTGCAAGCTGTAAAGCCTAAAGAAATCGTTGCTATAAGCATCAATAAAGCCGTGCTCTTTATGAATTTTTTGGTTGTTTTTCTCATCTTTTTTTAATTTTAATAGTTGTAAATTGATTTAATAAAATCACTTATAGTGTGACTGAAACTTCTACTCCGAAAGAAAAGTTATTCGTATTCTTTTCTGATTTTGTACTTGTAATATTACTACTAGTCCATGGCTGATAGTAATTTACATTATTGGCATAAAATGAACATTTGAGATATTTAGAAACATCTTTAGTTAATCTAGCATTCATTACCCATAGTGGGGTAGACCAGACTCCACGATTGTCACTCGTCTCTATTATCTGATTCTGGAGATTGTATCCATCTATAGAATAGTTTGCATCTGCTAACATAGCAGGAGTTATATTATGGGATTCTAGATTGGTATCAATATATCTATAAGGTACCGAACGGTTATTTGTCCTATTACTATATGTATACCACACCATCTGACCGGTTAGAGAAGCTACCATAGCCAACTTGGGAATATGACAAACAGCCTCAAATTGATTGCTGAAACGTTCACTTATCGTTTTTTGGTCACTTAAGTCGCGTACGAATTTGATTGGTGAAAGGTCACTATCTCCCACATATTCTATCGGGTTAGAATAACTATCACCTCCTGTCCAAGTTGTACTTCTCGCCCATGCACCACGGATATAAAATGAAGTATAAATAGCTTTTATACGGCCTAAACCCATTGAAAATTCAACGCCCTTATTTTCACTTGCTGCATTATTGGCAGCAAGCCCTGCAGAGATCTTAGACACTAAGACTTGGCTGGGGTTATTCCAATCGATGATTGGTGCTCCACTAGCCTGAGGTTGTACGCTACCATTGTCTAGACTATACAAATTGTAAGTATATAATCCATAGTCTGCAGATGAACTAAATCCATTGGTATTCCTGTCAATATAACCTGTCAATGAGATAGTATGTCCTTTCCACAAATTGAAATCTAAACCACCTTGTATTCTATTAGTGATACTATTTTTAAGCTTTGTGTTATTTGGTTTCTTGATATATGTTTGATAGTAGGTATATTGATCTGTTCCATTATTATAGGTAGAGATAATTTTATCAAAATATCGATAATCAGGATAGAGATAACTTAATCCAGGTGCTTTAGCATTCATACCATAACCGATTCGTAAATTCAGCCATTCGATTGGCTTCATTGTTAGATTCAATCGAGGTGATATTGCTGAAACAGATTCCTCTTTTCCTGGCTGTGAAACTTGAGCTCGTAGTCCTGCCCGCAAATCTGTAGGCATCCACTCCCAACCTAAATGAATATTATCTTCTAAATAGGCCGATAAAGTCGTTAAACCGGGTATATCTACATATCTTCGAGGTCGAGCATCGGATATCGTAATTGGCAATGCATCGTTATCATTGTATTTACCTATACCATAATTTTTGCTATATCGATATTCCACACCCATTATGATACGTTGTCTTACCAATCCCGTCTTAACAAATAGACTATTGCTAACCTTTCCATATAGATTGAGACTTTTTCCTTTTGAACCCCCTTCAGCCCAATAAGAAGAAGGTAATATGTCTCCTAAAGTGATACCTTCTTCTCGGGAATTGAAAAGTACTCGACCAGTACCTCCTGTGGAGACTATCTTTTTTTGATAATCATTACGGATGCTATAGTTTGCTCCTAACGTATATGTCAATGTTCTTGAAAACCATTTGTTGATAGCAAGACGACCATCATGACTTAGTCTCATGCTATAACTACCACTTTTACTTTCTGTTCCTCTATCAGCTTCATCCGGGTCAATTTTACTTTGATCGATTACTCCGGAATAAGATAGTCGGACATTAGGACTCCAAATACCTATTTTTTACTCCATCCTAAATTTGTTGAGATGCGGTCAAAAGCTTCGGTACGCAAACGAGGATCTCCTGATGAATTTGCATAGTCAAAACTAGCATTCATGATACCCAAATTACTGGGTAGTCTGAAACCCTTACTCACTGATGTTTGCAGGACAGAAGGGGTTACTTTCATACGAGCGCGTAAAGGTGTTGTACCTGCTTTAGTATGCACTATTACTGCTCCAGAAGTCATCTCTCCATATTCGGCAGATGCTACGCCGGTAACTACCTCTACATTTTCGATATTGTCAGTGGCTATTGAACGCATATCTACACCTTCTCCAGCTGACAATCCATTTAAACTACCAATAGCAGCTTCGTCATTTATTGGCATACCATCCATGATGACTGATACTCCATAAGCATTGTTTTTATCATAACCGACACTACGAATATTAATTCGTTCAGCTGAAGTCATGTCCTTGTTGTCAGGAAGTAAACCTCCAGGAAGTAGTTGCATGACATCTCCAAGACTCGTTGCTTGTATATGATCCATCGCTTGTCTACCTATAGATTCTGTCGTTCCACTACCCGCAGTATTCCTTTTTGCAGTGACAACTACATCATCTAGAGTCAGTGATTCTTCGTCTAGACGAGTAATAAGTTGCAAATCTTTTGATACAACAACATGGGTTATCCTTTCTTTGAAACCTAATATTTTTGTTACTATTTTCCACTTACCAAAAGGAACATTCGGTAGTTTTACGATTCCATTAATATCGGCCATACCAAACACACCAATTTCATCAATTTTACAGATGGCACCAGGAAGAGATTCATTGGTCGCATTATCTATCACACGTATTGTAATAGTAGAAATCTGTTGTTTATCTTGTGCATGAATCGATGAAAAAGGATTCATGAAAATAGCTATATTTAGCATGGTATACAGCAACCATAAGTTACGTACTGTTCTTTTTTTGCAGCTAGTTTTTCGCATAATGTAAATATCTAGTTAGTTTCTATATTCCTATTTTATATAATCCTTTTTCGCATAGATATTAATCACCCAACGAATGTAGGATATGTCGGTGGAGATAGATCGGTTGGTTCCTGTATATACATAATCTGAGACGGTTCCTTGCCACATACTATCAAAGTTCAATCCAACAAGTTCTCCATGAGCATTTAACACTGGTGAACCACTACTTCCAGATGTCGTATGTGCATTAGTCATAAAACAGATGCGCATACTCCCATCAGGATATGCATAGCCATCCCACTTTTTGTTTGGATTAGCCAATCCATCTTCTATTAACGAATTGAAACGCTTAGAAAGGGCATAATCATTGTCTCCTATATGAATAGCTGCTCTCTGTTTCAAGCCTTTCATATCAGTATAGTAACGATAAGTAATGGCTTCTTCAGGATGAGCATCACTTACTTTTCCATAACTAAGACGTTGTGAATTGTTTGCATCTGGCCAAGACATAGTCTCCTTACTTCGCATAGACATCAATCCTTGCATATAGTTTCGGTACGGGTCAATTTGTTTACTTTGAGCAACTTGTAATTGTCTATTAATCTTGTTGATATATACTTTATAGAAGCCGATAGCTATTTGATAAAGCTTATCATCAGTAATTCGTTTAATATCTCTTGTTTTTCCCGGTTGTAAATAAGCAATTACACTATCCGGATGAGTCATCAAAGAATGTTCAAAAGCATCCTCTATTAGACCATCGACATCTCCATTGTATGCTTTTATGTATGCTACTGTTTTTTCATCCCAAAATTCATTTGACATATTTTGGTAGTA
>Ga0172378_10000621_pt1 | contig 31295 bp, 24 predicted proteins | sample GrowelOW332metaG_FD_119755 | JGI IMG/M metagenome (GOLD analysis project Ga0172378, IMG submission 119755) | Groundwater microbial communities from an aquifer near a municipal landfill in Southern Ontario, Canada - Pumphouse #3_1 metaG | ecosystem: Environmental > Aquatic > Deep subsurface >...
CCCTTTTTACTATCGGATACGGTTGGCTTTATTAGAAAACTACCAACCGATTTGGTGGACTCTTTTAAGTCGACATTGGATGAGGTGCGTGAGGCGGATATACTACTCCATCTTGTAGATATTTCTCATTCCGATTTTGAGGAACAGATTACCGTGGTGGAACGTACTCTAGCCGATTTGGATGTTGCGGATAAACCATCTCTGCTTATCTTTAATAAGATAGATGCTTATACCTATGTCAAAAAAGAGGAGGACGATTTAACACCTGTGCTCCGAGAAAATTGGCCATTGGAAAAGGTGATGCAACTATGGACAGAAAAGACAAACGGTAATTGTATGTTTATTTCTGCTAAGGAGAAATTGAATATGGATGCGTTTAAAAAAGAGCTATATAGTAGGGTTAAGGAATTGCATATAAAGAAATATCCCTATAATAATTTCTTGTTTGAACAGTATACGGTAGAGGAGTAAAAACCTGCTGCTATTAGCTGTATAAAGGAACTAGGAGCCTAATTACAGGCTCCTTTTTTTGGGCTAAACAAAATGGTATGCATTGTTGTATATATAGTATGTAGACTATGCTATATGTGCTATACAGCTTTGTTTAGTGCTACCACAAAAACTATACCCTATATATTGTAGGACGAAAAAAACTAAACTTACTAAAATGAAAACTTACAGAAAACTTACAAGCAGTGAGATCTCTCAATTGGAGACGCAGGCTTGTAACTCGGACAACTGGGCCCTTGTTGAAGTGGACAGTGCCTTTACGCCTTCTCGTGTACATCATGCCCATTTCTCTGGTGTGGTTCGTCTAGGACGGTTTAACGATGTGTTTACGCTGCCTGGTAGCATTGTGAAAGAAGCTGGACTAAGGCATGTGACGCTGCACAATGTTACCGTAGGGGATGATTGCTGTATCGAGAATATCCAAAACTATATTGCTAATTACGAGATTGGAGACCATTCCTATATAGTGAATGTAAATGCTATTTTTGTTGATGGCGTTTCCAAATTTGGTAATGATGTTACTGTTACGGTCTTAAACGAAACAGGTGGTAGAGAGGTCTGGATTAGTGATAAGCTATCTGCTCATCAGGCTTATATCATGGCGCTTTATCGACATCGCCCTGAACTAATTGCAAAGCTACGCGCTATTACGGCGTTTTATGCCAATAAACATGCTTCCGCTGTTGGAACTATTGGACAGCATGCTTTTATTACCAATACGGGGTCTATTCGGTCGGTTCGTATTGGCGATCATTGCCGCATAGAGGGGGCATGCCGATTATGTAATGGTAGTATCAATAGTAAGGTGGAGGCTCCTATCCGTGTTGGACATGGTGTGATTTGCGACGACTTTATTCTCTCTTCTGGCTCTAGTGTGCTAGATGGTAGTATGCTGTCTCGTTGTTTTGTTGGGCAATCGTGCCAACTAGGTCATAATTATTCGGCCTCTGACTCTCTTTTCTTTAGTAACTGTCAGGGGGAGAATGGCGAGGCTTGTGCCATCTTTGCTGGTCCTTATACGGTGACACATCATAAATCGACATTGTTAATAGCGGGTATGTTTTCTTTTATGAATGCTGGCTCGGGTTCTAATCAAAGTAACCATATGTATAAACTAGGACCTATCCATCAGGGCCTGTTAGAGAGAGGTGCAAAGACGACTTCCGATTCCTATATCTTGTGGCCGGCACGCATTGGTGCTTTCTCACTTGTGATGGGCAGACATGTGAATCATGCGGATACTACAAATATGCCCTTCTCTTATTTGATTGAGCAGAAAAATACGACATATTTAGTACCTGGGGTTAATTTACGTAGTGTGGGAACCATTCGTGATGCGCAGAAATGGCCTAAAAGGGATAAACGAACCGATCCTAATGTTTTGGATTTTATCAATTATAATCTGCTGAGCCCCTATACTGTTCAGAAAATGATGAAAGGACAGGAAATTTTAATTAATCTGCGACGTATCTCTGGTGAGGTGTCGGATACCTATTCTTATCAATGTGCCAAAATAAAAAGTAGTTCTTTATTAAAGGGGATTGAGCTCTATGGAATTGCTATTCATAAATTCTTTGGGAATTCGATTATTAAACGGTTAGAAAAATGTGCTTGCCACACAGACGAAGAGGTGCGCCGTTGTTTGTTGCCATCTACAGATATTGGAACAGGAGAGTGGTTGGATATTGCTGGTCTACTAGCTCCAAAGAGTGAGATAAATCAACTAATAACTGCTATTGAAAGGGGAATTATTACTCGTTTAAAGGATATCAACACGGAGTTGTCTTATATGCATAGACAGTATTATGAGTATGAGTGGACTTGGGTGTACCAACAGTTGGAAACCGTTTTTGGTGTTCATCCTGCCACAATCACTAAAAAGGAGCTGATTGCTATTGTGCATCAGTGGCAAGAATCGGTGATTGGATTAGATAAGATGGTGTATGAGGATGCTAAAAAAGAGTTTTCGCTTTCCTCTAGAACTAGTTTTGGTGTGGATGGCTCTAAACAGGAGAAACAGGAGGATTTTGAACAAGTGAGAGGGGATTTTGATAGTAACCCATTTGTACAAGCTGTCTTGAAACATATTGATGTGAAAAGAGCATTGGGCGATGAGTTAATCGCTCGTTTAAAGAAAAATTAAATTTCTATAGTGAGTTTTAATAGCTGCTTAGTCTGCCATTTTATCGTTTCGTATGGCCGTTTTTACGATATAATTCGTAACTTTGCACTACCGATTAATATGTTTTATTCAATTAAAAAATAAGTTATGGCTGCACCTGAGTTTAAGTATCAGGCTCTATTTCCATTAGGAAAAGATGAGACGGAGTATTATTTGCTTACCAAAGATTATGTTTCTGTAAGCGAGTTCGAAGGACATCAAATTTTAAAAGTAGAAAAAGAGGGATTAAGTCACTTAGCAAATGCTGCTTTTCGTGATGTCTCTTTTTTACTTAGACGCTCACACAATGAGCAAGTAGCTAAGATATTAGCCGATCCTGAGGCAACGGATAACGATAAATTTGTTGCTATTACTTTCTTGCGCAATGCAGAAGTAGCGAGCAAAGGTCAGTTACCCTTGTGCCAAGATACAGGTACTGCTATTATTCATGGCGAGAAGGGACAACAAGTTTGGACCGGTTATTGCGACGAGGAGGAACTCTCTAAGGGCGTTTATAAAACCTATACAGAAGAAAACCTTCGTTATTCTCAAAATGCTCCACTAACCATGTACGATGAGGTAAATACAAAATGTAACTTACCTGCTCAAATAGATATTGAAGCAACTGAGGGTGCAGAATATAAATTCTTATTTGTTACAAAGGGTGGTGGCTCTGCCAATAAAACCTATTTGTATCAAGAAACAAAAGCTTTGCTTAACCCGGATACCTTGATCCCTTTTCTCGTTGAGAAAATGAAATCATTGGGTACTGCAGCTTGTCCTCCTTATCACATTGCATTTGTTATTGGAGGTACATCAGCAGAGAAGAATTTATTAACCGTAAAACTAGCATCTACGCATTATTATGATGCACTACCAACCTCTGGTAATGAGGGTGGACGTGCTTTCCGTGATATTGAATTAGAGGATAGATTGTTGAAGGAAGCACATAACATAGGCTTGGGCGCTCAGTTTGGTGGTAAATATCTAGCGCACGATGTACGTGTGGTTCGTTTACCTCGTCATGGTGCCTCTTGTCCTGTAGGTATGGGCGTTTCTTGTTCTGCCGATAGAAATATAAAAGCGAAAATTAATGCAGAGGGTATCTGGTTAGAAAAACTAGATGATCAACCTGGTACATTGATTCCTGAAGAATATCGCAAAGCGGGCGAGGGTAATGCTGTACAGATCGATTTGAATCAGCCTATGGCTAAGATCTTAGAGAAATTATCGGCTTATCCTGTTGCTACACGCTTATCACTAAATGGTACAATCATTGTAGGACGTGATATTGCACACGCACGTTGGAAAGAACGTTTTGATAGAGGAGAGGGATTACCTCAGTATCTAAAAGACCATCCTGTTTATTATGCAGGACCAGCTAAGACTCCAAATGGAATGCCTTGTGGTTCATTAGGACCAACAACAGCGAACCGTATGGACCCTTATGTAGATCTATTCCAGTCCAATGGTGGTAGTATGATTATGCTAGCTAAAGGAAATAGAAGTCAAATGGTAACGGATGCTTGTGCTAAACACCATGGTTTCTACTTAGGTAGTATTGGTGGACCAGCAGCCATTTTAGCTCAAAATAATATTAAAAGTATTGAATGTGTGGAATATCCTGAATTAGGAATGGAAGCCGTTTGGAAGATTGAAGTAGAGAACTTCCCTGCATTTATCTTAGTTGATGATAAAGGAAATGATTTCTTTAAACAGATAAAACCTGGTTGTATGGGTTGTTAAGCTTAGCGCTTATTATTTTTTTTTATAGAAAAGCCCGTTTCTTCTCGCAAGAGTTGAAACGGGCTTTTAGTTTTTCTTGATTTGAAGTTCCATGCTCTAATCTACCTGTTCTCTACTAGACATGAATTGATGTGTGTTATTTGCACATATATGGTGAGCAGCTTTAATCTCTCTTTTTCTTCTCTTCTCTTCTAGTTACAACTTAAACAGAGCTATTGAAAAGCATGCAGAGTGTAATTACTCTAGTAACCTCCTCTGTATTTATCTTCGTCATGATCCTCGAGCATACTCAAATAGGAGGCATAACGCGACTCGCTTATTAAGTGGTTTTCAACCGCTTCTTGTACGGCGCATCCAGGCTCGCGTGTGTGTATGCAATTATTATATTTGCATTTCTTAGAGAAGCTGAAAATCTCTCTAAAATAGTGTCCCACCTCTTCCTTTTCCATGTCGAACGTTCCAAATCCTTTTATACCTGGAGTGTCTATAATATAGCCACCTGTTGGCAATGGAAACATCTCGGAGAAAGTGGTGGTGTGCATTCCTTTGTTGTGATGGGAGGATATCTCTCCTACTTTTAAGCTTAAATCGGGTAGTAGTGCATTGATTAGCGTTGATTTACCTACGCCGGAATTGCCCGATAAGAGGGTAATATTGTTTGCTAGTTCTGCTTTTAATTCCTCTACGCCCTCTTTGGTTTGAGCCGACACCTTTAGGCAGCTATATCCGATATGCGTATACAAGTGAATAAGCGCTTCTAAATAGCTATTGTCCGCATCTGTATACCGGTCAATCTTATTAAAGACCAATTGAACAGGGACACGATACGCTTCGGCAGAAGCTAAGAAGCGGTCAATAAAGATAGTGGAGGTTACCGGATAATTAACGGTAACAATCAGCATGCATTGGTCTAGATTAGCTGCAATGATATGCGATTGTTTAGATAGATTAGATGCTCTACGGATGATATAATTTTTTCGCTCTTCAATCTTATTGATAAAAGCAGTATCTTCATTATTACAGATAATACCAACTCTATCTCCCACTGCCAGTGGGTTAGTACTCTTAATATCCTTTAAACGGAAGTTGCCTTTTATTTTGCACTCTATCTCTTTTCCCTCGTCCGTTTTTACTAAGTACCAGCTCCCTGTGTTTTTTATAACTAATCCGTTCACATTAAAATTGTAAAGCCACAGGAACTACCAAAAGTACCTGTGGCGTATATAAATTAAACAGTCATGATCTCTTTTTCTTTTGCAGCTAACAAATCATCTATCTTTTTGATAAACTGGTCGTGTAGCTTTTGAACGCTATTCTCCGCGTCTTTTTCTGTATCTTCAGGAAGACCATCTTTAAGTCCTTTTTTAAGTAATTCTATCGCATCTCTTCGCGCATTACGGATACTAATTTTAGCCGTTTCACTCTCCCTATGCGTTTGTTTTACAAGTTCTCTTCTTCGTTCTTCTGTTAGAGGAGGTATGCCGATACGTATAACATCTCCATTATTCTCTGGCATAATGCCGAGGTCAGAATTAATGATAGCTTTTTCGATTTCTGCAAACATACTCTTGTCCCATGGCTTGATAGTTATAGAACGTGCGTCTGGTGTAGAAATGGCAGCTACATTGCTGATAGGACACATACTACCATATGAATTTACGCGGATACCATCTATTATACGTGCGTTTGCTTTTCCTGCACGTATATGTGCTAACTCCTCATCTAAGTGCATGATAGTCATATCCATACTATCCTTTGCTTCGCTCAAACAATCTTCAATATTAATCATCTTTGTTTATTTTGGGTTACTTATCTTTTTTTTCGTTTTTGTACGTCAAGCAGTGACGTAACAGGCTAATCGATGTTACAATTAGTTATGTACTAAGGTTCCAATGTTTTCTCCAGCCATTACTTTCTTCAAGTTGCCTATAGAATCCATATCAAAAACAATGATAGGTAAGTTATTCTCTTTACACATAGTTGTAGCCGTGAGGTCCATCACTTTTAAGCCCTTGTGGTAAATCTCGTCGAATGTTATTTCATCATATTTAGTGGCCGTAGGGTCTTTTTCTGGATCTGCTGTGTAAACACCATCAACACGTGTTCCTTTTAGCATCACATCGGCTTCAATTTCTATACCTCGTAGAGAGGATCCAGTATCTGTGGTGAAATATGGATTACCCGTACCAGCCGACATAATAACGACCTGTCCACTTTCTAAATAATCAATGGCTGTCCATTTATTATAAAATTCGCCAATAGGCTCCATGCGTACTGCTGTAAGCACTTTCGATTTTACACCAACAGCTCCTAGTGCAGAGCTCAATCCAAGACTGTTAATAACAGTGGCTAACATACCCATCTGATCGCCTTTAACACGGTCAAATCCTTTGGATGCACCACTTAAACCTCTAAAGATGTTACCACCACCAATCACAATACCAATTTGAACACCCATTGCCTGAATCTCCTTAATCTGTTCCGCATATTCAGCCAAACGATTTTCATCGATACCGTATTGTTGTTTACCCATTAAGCTCTCTCCGCTTAATTTTAATAGTATTCGTTTATATTTTGTCATATATAATCACAGCTTTTATTTATGCAAACATACAAAAATATGTCTAAATATTTAGACAATATACAAATATTATAGCTCTATCAAAGTATATAACTCACTTCTTTAAAAGCGTATGGATGTAACCTCATGGACCGATCGTAGATAAGCAATTGTCCCAATGGATTGGTTCCTACTATTTTTCCCTCAAAAACGCCGTTTTTATCTTGAAAAGAACGCCATTCCTCTCGTGCAAAAAGTAAGGACTGATAACTCTCGTCGAGCAGGGTATACGATGCACGTTTTAGTTCATTATAATGTGTTACTACCTGTTGTAATATGCGGGTCAGTAGTGTTCTTCTAGCCATTTTTTTTCCTATGATTTGTCTTAGTGACACAGGGTTGGGTGCACCACTATGAAAGGCTGTTTGGTTTACATTTAATCCAACCCCAATAATACTACTTGTGAGCTGTGTGCCCTCTAGCTCATGTTCAATTAATATGCCCGCTATTTTTTGTTGGTTCCAATAGATGTCGTTGGGCCATTTTATGGTAACCCCCTGTAGATAGTGGCTTAGCACCTCTTGAATAGAAACGGCAATAAGTTTTGAGATATAAAATTGCTCCTTTGCAGCTAGGAAAGAGGGCTCCAGTAGAATGCTAAAGAGTAAATTCTCACCCGATGTTGCTTCCCAGCTATTACCCCGTTGTCCTCTTCCCGCAACTTGATAGTCCGTAGATACCACTGTGCCATCTTTTAGTGCGAGCTTTTCCCTGTTCTCTTGAATAAATAGATTGGTAGAGACGGTTTCTGTTAGGTGAATATGGCGTCGAATGCCAATAGGTGTACTATAATCCTTCATATTCTTTTTGTTCCTTTTTCGTCATTTTCTTGAGGGTTTCTTCTAAGGAATGATCAATTAGCTGTTGCACAAGTGCGTCACTAATTTCTCCTTTTAGTAGGATTTGGTTCCAATATTTTTTATTGAAATGATAAGCTCCTTCAATACAGCTATACTCCTCCCTGAGGTCTAGTGCATAGTCTGGGTCACATTTCAGGCAAAGATGTTTGTCGTTGGAGAGTGTTACGAGTGCAAACATCTTGTTCATAACCTTAAACACTAAACAATTATCATCAAAAGGCATACATTCTGTGGTACCCTTTTTAGCTAAACAATAGCTTCTTATATCTTCAACATTCATAACCAAAACTTTTATTGTGAACCATTAGTAGTGTTACCAAATTGGTGGATGAAAGGCCTCTTTAATATGTTCAATGGTAGGATTCTCTATGGAGCCTACGATACAAATAATATCAAATCGAACGGGTTTGTCTATTTTGTATTTTAGAAGATAAGCACTTGTTGCTCCCACAATATGCCGTATCTTCCGGTTGTCTACCGCCTCTTCTGGACGTGCATATGCACAATCCTTTCTGCTCTTAACCTCCACTATAATAATCTCGTCGGCAGTCTCTGCTATAATGTCCAGTTCTCTTCGTCGGTGTCTCCAATTCCGATCTCGAATGGTATAATGATGGGCTAAAAGATATGCAGCAGCTATCTCTTCTCCTTGCTTTCCAAAAATATTATGTGCTGCCATAAGCTGTTTTTACAAAAATAATGAATATATTGCTTGTAAATAGCAAAACGTGAATTAATTTTGCAGCAGAATGAGAAAAACAACAAAAAGTAGAGATAAAGTATCTAGTAAAGAGGAGAAACGGAAGTCGCGTATCGTCTGTTTGGTTAGTGAGGAGGAGAATAGAGTCATTGACCGTTATTTAGATCATTATAAGATTTCAAACAAGTCGCGATGGTTTCGAGAAACGATATTAGAATTTGTCTGTAAGAATATGGAAGAGGATTATCCCACTCTTTTTAGTGAACACGAAATGCGTCGATAATGTTAGATGACACCTATTTTATGAAACAGGCCTTGCAAGAAGCCAGAAAAGCGTATGCGCAAGGCGAGGTGCCAGTGGGTGCTGTTGTAGTGTGTAAAGAGCAGATTATAGCGCGTGCACATAACCTAACCGAGATGTTGCACGACGTAACGGCTCATGCCGAGATGCAAGCCATAACTGCTGCTGCAGAAGCCTTAGGAGGGAAATATCTAAATGCATGTACGCTTTATGTCACCGTAGAGCCATGTGTGATGTGTGCCGGTGCCATTGCTTGGGCGCAAGTTGGCCGTTTAGTTTTTGGAGCCTCCGACGAGAAGAGAGGGTATCAGCGCTATGCTAGTCAAGCTCTACATCCTAAAACAGAGGTTGTGTCTCATTTGTTGGCAGAGGAAGCCACTCTATTGATGAAATCGTTCTTTCAGGCACGTAGATAACTCTTTTATCTCACTCTTTTATCTCCTCAAAGTCAACATATTCCCCCTCATTTTCTTCAATAACATGTGTGTGTGCAAACTCCTCTCCACTTGTATTTGTAGGAGCTTGTCTTCTTGAAGTATTTTTTGAGCTGTTGTGTTGCGTATATTGAGGGCCCTGCTTTGCATTGCCTTGTTGTGTGTATGTTCCCTTAAAAGATTGTTTTGTTTTGAAAAACAATCGGGCAATAGTACCTGCAATTGATAAAAAGATACCAAAAACAAAAACGAGAAATACGATAAGTAATAAAAATAGTCCTTTAAACATAAAGTGAGGATTAATTGTTTTATTATGAATGAACAAGAATCATGCCAAAATAACTATCCTTTCTTTTTCTGTGTTAAAAGAGAAAGAATAATATACCAAACAATGATGGCAGCCAATCCGCTTACTTTTAATACTAGCAGAAAAACAAGTGCACTAATCAAGAACAGAAAACGTATTTTGTTTTCTTTCCAAGTTAGGTTTTTAAATTTCAAGGCAAACATAGGAATCTCTGCTACTAGTAAAAGAGAAGAGATAATTACCATGATAAAGAGATAAACAGCATTAAAGCAGCTGCTTGTTAAAAACGAATGAGCACCTACCGCTAGTGAGCTCCAAAAAAGGGCATTAGCTGGAGTAGGTAGTCCTATAAAGGAGCTTGTTTGTCTTTCGTCTATGTTGAATTTAGCTAATCGTAAAGCAGAAAAAGCGGCAATTAGAAAAGCCGTGTAGGGGATATACTCTTTTAGACCCATTAAAAACGCTGGGTATTGTACCTCTTGGAATAGGGAGAAAACGATAAAAGCAGGCGCTGCTCCAAAGCTTATGTCATCTGCTAGGGAGTCTAGTTCCTTTCCCATAGGCGAATAGCTCTTCAGCAGGCGAGCACTCATCCCATCAAAAAAGTCGAATACCGCTCCAAGAACTACAAAAAAGATAGCATATTCATATTGGAACCGAAAGGCCATGACACATGCAATACACCCAGAAACCAGATTCATACAAGTGATGGTGTTGGGAATATATTTTTTTATCGAGAAGTTCATCTTATTTATTTTAGTTTTGCAATGACTGTTTGGTCGGCTGTGGTTAAATCGCCTAAAGAGACGAGCACCTCTGTGCCAATAGGCAAATAGATGTCCACTCGAGAACCAAACTTAATAAAGCCTAAATGTTCATCGATATGACATTCTTGTCCAACTTTGGCATATGTCACTACACGACGTGCCATGGCACCTGCCACTTGGCGTACCAATACTTTGACCCCTTTTGGCGATTTTATAACGACGGTAGAACGTTCGTTTTCTGTACTTGCTTTTGGCAAATAAGCCTTTGCATAGTTGCCATTTTGATGGGATACATGTGTAACCACGCCCTCCATTGGAAACCAGTTTGCGTGTACATTTAAGACGCTCATAAAAATGGAGATCATCATCTTCTTTTCATGAAAATATTCTTGTTCGTCTACCTCTTCTACTACTACCACTTTACCATCTGCGGGTGCAACAATAACGCCCTCTTTATCCCCCGTAAAGGTACGAACAGGACATCGGAAAAAGTTAACCAGAGCTAAATAGATGCCCAAGCATAAAACAGAAGAAATAATAAAAGGAATTTTAGTGCTAAAAGCCCAGAATAGGAATGCGTTTAAGGCAAGAAAGATCATAAAACCGCCCACTAACATGTGAGTGCCTTCATAATGTAAACGTGTTTTTTTTAGTTTTTTTATAGGGGCCATAAGTTTAATCTGATTATTTTAAAGTACAAAAATAGTTCTATTATTTTCAATTTGCAAATAAATGCGAACGTAATTAATTTTTTACTGATTAAACATAAAAACAAATTATGTTTCCCTATTTTTCTCATTTCAGCTTTGTTTCTTCGGGCAAAGAGAACTATCTTTAGACCCATGTTTACGAATCAGAAGAAAAGAACCACATAATGCAAGATTTTATACACCTACATGTCCATTCACAGTTTTCTATATTAGATGGTCAAGCAAGTATACCTAGGTTAGTTGATAAAGCAATGGCAGATGGTATGCGCGGTATAGCCATCACGGACCATGGCAATATGTTCGCTATAAAATCTTTTTTTAATTATGTAAAAAAGAAAAATAGTGGTACCAATACCGCCATCAAGGAGTTAAAAAACCGTTTAGCCGCTCTAACAACAGCCGTTGAAGCAGGTCAAGATAAATCGGTTGAGTTAGCCACCTGTCAAGCAGAACTAGAGGTACAACAAAAAAAGCTGTTCAAGCCTATCTTTGGTTGCGAAATGTATGTAGCGCGTCGGACCATGAAAGACCGCGAGGGAAAGCCCGACCAAGGTGGTCACCATTTAATTGTATTAGCAAAGAACGAAAAAGGCTATCATAATCTTATAAAATTGGTCTCTCATGCTTGGGTAGATGGCTTCTACAGCCGCCCTCGTACCGACCGAAGTGAACTAGAGAAGTATCACGAAGGATTGATTATCTCTTCCGCTTGTATTGCCGGTGAGGTACCCAATAAAATATTGAAAGGTCGTATTGACGAAGCCGAAGAAGCGGTCTGTTGGTTTAAGAAAATTTTTGGAGCCGATTACTATTTGGAGCTTCAGCGACATAAAGCTACTGTTCCCCGTGCTAATCATGAGGCCTATCCACTGCAACAAGAGGCCAATGCGCAGATGCTTATCTTAGCGAAGAAGCACAATGTAAAAGTGATTTGTACGAACGATGTACATTTTGTAGATGAGGAGAACGCCGAGGCACACGACCGCTTAATCTGTTTGAGTACCGGAAAAGATTTGGACGATCCAAAGCGTATGCTTTACTCTAAGCAAGAGTGGCTAAAGAGCAAGGCGGAGATGAATGCCATCTTTTCCGATCTTCCAGAGGCACTCTCCACTACCATGGAGATTTTCGAAAAAGTAGAATATTATTCTATTGACCATGCCCCTATTATGCCTACCTTTGATATTCCCAAAAGTTTTGGAACAGAAGAGGAGTATCGCAAGAAAATTACAACCGAACAACTCTTCGATGAATTTACACAAGATGAGAAGGGAAATGTTGTGGTAAGTAGAGCAGAGGGTGAGAAAAAAATTAAAGCCTTAGGTGGATACGATAAGTTATATCGTATCAAACTCGAGGCCGACTATCTAAAGAAAATCACCTTTGATGGTGCCAAGAAATGGTATAGCGACCCCATTGATGAGGAGGTAAAAGAGCGACTAATCTTTGAGTTGCACATCATGAAAACAATGGGTTTCCCTGGTTATTTCTTGATTGTACAAGATTTTATAGCAGCTGGTCGACGGATGGGTGTATCTATTGGTCCAGGTCGTGGGTCGGCAGCTGGTTCAGCCGTAGCCTATTGTCTAGAGATTACCAAGATAGACCCTATAAAATACGATTTACTATTTGAGCGTTTCTTAAATCCCGACCGTATCTCTTTACCCGATATCGATGTCGATTTTGATGACGACGGTAGAGGACAGGTCTTGCGCTGGGTAACGGAGAAATATGGAGCAGAAAAAGTGGCACATATTATCACCTATTCCACCATGGCAACTAAATCTTCGATAAAAGATGTAGCGCGTGTGGAGCGGTTACCACTATCTGAGTCCGACCGATTGGCCAAACTAGTGCCCGATAAGATTCCCGATAAGAAAGTTAATCTCTCCAATGCGATAGCCTATGTGCCCGAGTTGCAGGCTGCAGAGGTGTCTAGCAACCCACTCATCAAGGAGACCATCAAATATGCACGTATGCTCGAGGGCAATGTGCGTGGTGTAGGTGTACATGCTTGTGGAACCATCATCTGTCGAGATGATATCACCGATTGGGTGCCAGTTAGTACGGCCGTTGATAAAGAGACCGGGGAGCGTATGTTAGTAACCCAGTACGAAGGCTCCGTTATTGAAGATACAGGATTAATCAAGATGGACTTTCTTGGGCTCAAAACACTCTCTATCATCAAAGAGGCGGTAGAGAATATTCGTTTGAGCCTTGATGAGAAAGTTGATGTAGATACCATCCCTTTAGATGACCCTGCTACCTACAAACTATATAGTGAGGGGCGTACGGTTGGTACCTTCCAATTTGAGTCGGCTGGTATGCAGAAATATCTTCGCGAACTTGTACCTACCACTTTCGAAGACCTTATCGCCATGAATGCGCTTTATCGTCCGGGTCCAATGGATAATATCCCCGATTTTATTGACCGTAAACATGGTCGTAAGCCCATCGTCTATGATATTCCCATCATGGAGAAATATCTAAAAGACACCTATGGTATTACGGTTTATCAAGAGCAAGTGATGCTTCTATCGCGTTTAATAGCCAATTTTACGCGTGGTGAATCGGATACACTTCGAAAAGCCATGGGTAAGAAATTACGCGATAAACTAGACCACTTAAAACCTAAATTTATTGCAGGCGGTAAGAAGAATGGACACGACCCTGCTGCTTTAGATAAGATTTGGAAAGACTGGGAGAAATTTGCTTCGTACGCCTTTAATAAGTCGCACGCCACCTGTTACTCCTGGATAGCTTACCAAACAGCCTATCTAAAAGCCAACTACCCCTCACAGTATATGGCGGCAGTGATGAGCCGAAATCTCTCGAACATAGATGAGATAACCAAGCTGATGGGCGAGTGCAAATCGATGGGCATCAAGGTACTTCCTCCCGATGTGAACGAGAGTAATCTCAAATTTACCGTCAATAAAGCTGGTGACATACGCTTTGGTATGGTAGCTGTAAAGGGCGTTGGAGAAAATGCGGTACAATCCATTATTGAAGAACGGAAAAATGGACCCTACCAATCCATTTTTAATTTTGTAGAACGAGTAAATCTGAGTGCATGCAACCGTAAAAATATTGAAAACTTAGCCCTGTCTGGCGGATTTGATAGTTTCCCCGAAGTGAAACGCGAATCTTTTTTTGAGAAAAATGGAAAAGGAGATTCTTTTGTAGAGGTATTAATAAAATATGGTAATAAGTTTCAACTCGACCAACAAGAGCTCTCTAATTCTCTTTTTGGTGGTATGAATGCGGTAGAGATAGCCCAGCCTCCCATCCCCGAAACGGTGCCTTGGAGCTCTTTGGAACTACTGAATAAAGAAAAAGAACTCATTGGTATCTATCTGTCGGCCCATCCATTAGACGATTATGCCATTGTACTAAATGAGATCTGCCATACCAAGATGTCTCAGTTAGGCGATTTAGAGGCGCTAGCCAACACCGATTTAATCATGGGTGGCATCGTTTCTGGTGTGCGAGAGGGTACGAGCAAAAAAGGAAATCCCTATGCTATCATGCGCTTTGAAGATTTTACCGGTTCGGTAGAAATCCCTTTTTGGGGTACCGATTTTACCACCTATCGTAACTTCCTTTCCGAGGGTATGTTTCTCTTTATCCGTGCTAGGTGTCAACCCAAGCGATGGAACCAAGAGGAGTTTGAGATTAAGGTCAATCAAATAGAGCTCCTTTCTGAAGCAAAAGAGAAACATATTAGCAAAATCACGCTCTTTATCCCTCTGACCGATCTTGACGATCAATTTGTACTCGATTTAGAGTGTATTATACAGAAAGAGGGTAGCGGAAATGTAAACCTAGAGTTTCAAATAACAGATGGTGAGATGTCTGTTCATCTTGTTTCTCGTGCACCTAAGATAGCTCTACAAAAAGAGCTTCTAGATTATTTGCACCGACATGCTATACAGTATAAAATTAATTAATTATTCACCCCATACATTATTCAATTATGAGAAGAAAATATCAAGTTCTGGCTACTGTTTTCTGTGCCTTCTGTTTGCAAGCACAAGCACAGTTGCCCACCAACCCAACAACTGGTGGCATTAGCCCCAAAATGTTGCAAACCATTAAAAAAGGGTACAAAGGTACCACTAGTGATATAGCTATAGGCAATGCCATTCGCAATGTTGACATACGTACGTTGGCCACAGTAAGAGATAATCGTGCTACCTTAGACGATAACTTCTCTAATCGTGTCAACTCTAAAGGTCTTACTAATCAATACTCTTCTGGTAGATGCTGGTTGTTTACCGGACTCAATGTGTTTAGAGCGCAAGCTATAGCTCGTTTTAATATGGGCGACTTTCAGTTCTCACAAACTTATCCCTTTTTCTTTGATCAGTTAGAGAAATCGAATCTCTTTTTGCAAGGCATTATTGATACCCGTGAGAAACCAATGGACGATAAAATGGTGGAATGGTTGTTTAAACATCCACTTAGCGATGGTGGACAGTTTACAGGTGTATCCGACCTATTAAGTAAATATGGTATTGTGCCAGCCGATGTGATGCGCGAAACCTATAGCACTAAAAATACCTCTCGTATTGCTCGTCTTATCGCTTTGAAATTAAAAGAAAATGCATTAGACCTACGCCAAATGGCACAAAAGGGGGCAGCTATGTCAGAGCTATTAGCACAAAAAACAACCATGCTTTCTACTATTTATAGAATGCTTGTTCTTGGCTTTGGAGAGCCTCCTACGGAATTTACTTGGACACAGAAAGATGCTAGTGGTAAACCCGTAAGTACGGAAACCTATACGCCCCTTTCTTTTTATAAGAAATATATCAATGACGATTTACAACAGAACTATGTGATGTTGATGAACGACCCAACACGTGCCTATAATAAGCTTTACGAGATTGATTATGACCGCCATGTGTACGACGGACACAACTGGACCTATGTTAATCTACCTATCGAAGAGATCAAAGAGATGGCCATTGCTTCTATTAAAGATAGCACCATGATGTATCTCTCTTGTGATGTTGGTAAATCTTTTCAACGAGAAGATGGCACATTAGACCTAGGCAATTTTGATTATTCCTCTTTGATGAATACCACCTTTGGTATGGACAAGAAAGAGCGTATTGCTACTTTTGCTAGTGGTTCCTCTCATGCCATGACTTTGATGGCCGTAGATATTGCTAAAGATGGTAAAACAACCAAGTGGATGGTAGAGAATAGCTGGGGCGCAGGTCCTCACGATGGACATCTTATCCTTACCGACCAGTGGTTTAATGAATACCTGTTTCGTTTAGTTGTGCAAAAAAAATACATCACTAAAAAAGTTGCTAAAATTTTGAAGCAGAAACCTATTCGCCTACCAGCTTGGGATCCAATGTTTGCTGAAGAGGATTAAGTGTTTTCCACCTAATTACTTTTCTTTGTTTTTTGCTTTAGTTAGACAGAATATAAAAGTTTTTATGTAAGTTTGTAGTCGCAAATGATACAACCTATTAAATAAATTGACTTATGGTTACGACAGTTACAAATGAGAATTTCAAAGAGTTATTATCAGCTAATCAGTTATTAGTAGTAGACTTTTGGGCTGAATGGTGTGGACCTTGTAAAAAGATAGGCCCTCTAGTAGACGAATTGTCAGATGATTATGCAGGTAAAATCTGTGTTGCCAAATGCAATGTAGAAGATGCTGATGAGGTAGCTTCTGAGTTGGGTATTCGTAATATTCCTACCCTTTTGTTCTTTAAAGAAGGTGTAGTAGTAGATAAACAAGTTGGCGCTACCGACAAAAAAACGATAGCTGCCAAAATGGATGCTTTATTGTAATATTTCCAGTATATACCCCTAATAGAGTACGGTATGAGTTTAGACGACGATTTTTTATTGCAGGATGCAGATGACGAGAAAACAATTGAGTTTATCAAAAATTACCTGCCACAAGATTTAAAAGGAAAATTCACAGATGATGAATTCTATTATTTCTTGGATGTTATAGCAGACTATTACACCACGAGTGGTTGTCTAGAGCAGTCACCCGATAAGGATGGCTATGTAACAATAGACCAAGATGCTATTGTAGCATATGTGGTAAAAGAGGCTAAACACGATAAGATAGGCGATTTTGATCCAGAAGATATTCTTTTTGTGGTACAAGGAGAAATGGAATATGGCAACTCAATAGGAGAAGTAGAGTAGTACTCTATTTTCTTAAACGAATAGAGATAAGGGCAACTATATAGTTGCCCTTCTTTGTATAATAGATTTACTTGTAGAATTTGAAAACAAAAACGATACCTCTCACAGCACGTCAGCGATTGCAGACCGCTCCTATTGGTCCGCTCTTGTTTCAGTTTGCCCTGCCCGCTATCTTAGCAGGTTTAGTGGGAGCCCTTTATAATATTGTAGACCAGATTTTTATTGGTCATGGTGTAGGTGTGTTGGGCAATGCAGCCACCAATGTAGCCTTTCCACTGGTCACCATCTGTACGGCACTTGCCCTATTAGTGGGGATTGGTGCCACAGCCAATTTTAGTCTCTTCTTAGGTAAAAACGAACTACGAAAAGCCGGCTTTACCATTGGTAATGGGTTGAGCTTACTCCTCTTGATGAGTCTAGTTATTCTGGTGTTGGTACAACTCTTTTTGAAGCCTATTGCTTTAGCCTTTGGTGCTACACCCAACGTGTTGCCCTACGCCCTTACCTATCTCCGCATCACTAGTCTTGGTATCCCCTTTTATATGCTGCAGTTTGGTTGTAGCTACCTTATCCGTGCCGATGCCAGTCCGCGTTACTCCATGCTTACCCTCTTGAGTGGTGCCATTTTAAACACCATACTCGATCCTATCTTTATTTTTGTGCTCGACATGGGCATTGCAGGTGCCGCTTGGGCCACCATAATGGGACAAGCCTTAGCAACCCTTTTTGCCCTTTATTATTTTAAACACTCCTTTCAATCGCTCCGCTTGCGCCGTGTTTATTTTGTGCTGCGCTGGTTTATCGTTAAAAAGATGTTTGCCTTAGGCATTACTCCCTTCATCTCCAATCTCTCGATGATGCTTGTGCAAGTAACCCTTAACAATGCATTGGTCTATTATGGCTCTCGGTCAGCCTATGGTGCAGATATCCCCTTGGCTGTGGCAGGTATCATTGGTAAATGGGAGTTTATCTTTATGTCGATAGCACTAGGGTTTGTTAATGGTGCACAGCCCATCATTGGATATAACTATGGTGCCGCTTGCTACGACCGTGTGTTGGCCACCCTTAAACGTGTTATCCTAGCCGTTGGTGTGATTGGTGGGGTAGCCTTTCTTAGTTTTCAATTTTTCCCTCATACGCTCATCAGCTTCTTTGGCGGAGGTACCGAAGCCTATTACACCTTTGCTATACATTATTTCCGCATCTTTATGTTTATGATATTTACCAATGTCTTTCAGCCGGTATGTGGCAATTTCTATTCTACCATTGGAAAACCGGTCTATGGCGTGATTGTAACCCTTTCTCGTAGAGTACTCTTTTTGATTCCCCTACTCTTTGTTTTGCCCTATTTCTGGGGGATTAGTGGTATCCTATATGCCGGTCCGATAGCCGATTTTGTGGCGGCCCTATTGGTGGGTTGGTTCTTAGTACGCGCTGTTTTACACCTGCAAAATTTGCGAACGAAACAATATGCAAAAGAGCAGCTTGCTCAACAGTAACAATAACTTGCTGATATACTAATTCTTTATCTATTAGCACAGAAAAGAAAACAACAACAATAAATTTAACTTTCGTTAGGTGAATGAAATTTTTGATGATTAGATTCTTACTGTATATTATGATAAATAGACTCACGCATAAAGCTAGTTTTTTTTAATGTAAAAAGGAGAACCTTTTTAGAACTAAAGAAAGAATTAAAATTATATAAAAAAGAAAAGAGGAAAACAGTATAAATTTTATAATTTTGTAGAATATGCAGTGGTGCACTTCTAAATGATTAAATATAATAAATTGATCCACAAACCGAAAATCGCAAAAAAAAAGTGCAATTTTTGCAAACGATTAAATGAGATTTATGCAATATCATGACTAAAGAGAAAATAGAAAAGAAGGATGATATCTTGTTACAAGACATTTGGAAGATTCATACTGATGTTCAGGAACAGATGTTGCAATTACGCTCAGCACCAGTTAGAGTTGTTCCTGAGTCAGCAAAAATAGTAGGTGAAAAACTTTATTTGAGAGTAGATGAAAATGATAAAACAGATAGGTTCTTAGAATCAATAGAAAAAGTATTCAGTATTGGTTCCAATGATATTAATATAACTGATGGATATTTCTACGTTGATATAAATAAGGCACAAGAGGTCAGCAGTCACCAAAAAAGTGAATTAGCACAGAAAGCATCTGCAAACTTTATTGAATTCTTGCCAAATCCAATTATAGATGGGTACGTAAATAAATTAAAATCTCCGATTAGTGATTTACAGGATTTAATGACGAAATCAAACTTTGATTATGATTTTGATAGAAATGGAAGGTTACAAATAACAATTAAGGATTTAAAGTCTTTAAATAGAATATGTTCTGATAATAGTTTTAATGTTCAAATTCCTGAAAAATCAAGCATAATTATCCCCGTCTATCCTAATCCACTTTTTTTCATAAAGAGAGAGTTTCCTTTTTTACCTGCAACATATAAAACAAGAACATACAAAAGGAAAGTAAATGAAAATGATATTTCTTGGAGTAGGACAATTGAAATATCAGAAGGATATCTAAAAGAGGATGTTGCAGAAAAATTTAATAAAGAATTTGGGTTATTTCTCATTGGTTATGATTTTGTTTTTTACATTAATCCTAGTGTAGTAAGTAAATACAATCCGAAAGAATCCTCTTATGTTTTGCCCAAACTGAATAAGGAAAATAACTCTTTTCTTTTTCACACCATTCTCAACGTTAATTCACAAGACCGAGAAATGCTAATAGGATATAACGAGGAGAAATGGGATTTCAATTTAAAATATTCCCGTTTAAATAAGTTTTTCATTAACTTTTTTGGTTCAGAAAATGTACGATTTGAGTCAAAGTTCATTTATGCTTATGATTCATATAAGTTTACAACAGAATTTTTACCATCAATAGAGTATGAAAACGAGGCGTTTTGGCAAGAGATATATAACACAATTTTCACAGATAAAGTTTCTGTAAGTGAAAATACAGAAACCATCGGTATTGATTTTGACTGGCGAAATGAAAACATCGAAGATATAATACTTAACACAGTTAACCAGTGTCCAATCTTAAACTTTCATCTTTTTAATAACCATCGGTGTAATATTGATTTTCAAATTCAGGATATTTCATTATATGAAACAGAAAATCAACTGCGAGAAAAGTTCCCTTCCATTAAGACGAAACGTGATAATAGAAACGGAACATTATATTTTTATCAAGAGTATCAATCAATTGAGCAAGCAATTATGCTTAATGATATGATTCTATCTGAATTGAATGTTTTTGACTCTAATGTTTATGATATAGAATTATATGACATTCCAAGGAATAAAGAAAAATATATGCTCTTCGTTGATAATTTAGCAAAAAAAGAATCACAGATAGCAGCAATTAAAGAAATTAGAGGAGCTGATTTTAATGTTAACGGGAGTCATTTAGGGAAATTATTTCGAGTCAACTTTCCTGAAATGATATTTGATATTTCAGGAGATAATTTTGAAAAAAACAAAAAGCTTTTCGAAGCAAAGGTAATTGGCACAATAGAACCAAACCTTGTTGGAGATATTGAAAAAATTAATCGCTTAAAATCTTCATTAAGTAACATTGTAAATGGAAATAATCTACAAAATCCGAATTTAAAAGATTTTATTTTTGATTCCTCCAAAGCAAATGAAATAGAGAATATTGCATTTCACATAAATAGTTCAAGTGAAACATACTGCGACTTAAATAACCATTTATTGAATAACAGAGTAAACGAACCTCAAAAAGAAGCAATATTAAAAACATTACAGGCTGAAGATTTGGCGTTAATTCAAGGCCCCCCCGGCACTGGTAAATCCACCGCTATTGCTGAGATTATTTGGCAACACATTCGTAAAAACTCTAAAGAAAGGATTTTACTTACTTCTGAAACTAATTTAGCTGTTGACAATGCGATTGACCGTATTGTTAACAATCATCACAATCTAGTAAAACCGATTCGTTTTGGTTGCGAAGAAAAACTGGAAATTGAAGGTCGTCAGTTTTCAATTGAAACCATGAAAAAATGGGTAGAAAATGGAGTGATTGAAATTGATACAAAAGAAATAAACGATGATGAAGAAAACTTACCTCAGAAACTAATACTACAAAATTGGATTGAAAATATAAAAAGAAGGATTCAGCAAAATGAGTTAGATGTTAGCATAAATGAATTATGGAAAATAACCCTTTCTAATCCACCCAAAATATTAAGACAAATCTTTTACAATAACTATGTTCGAAATTGTAATGTTATTGGTGCAACGTGTAGCTCAATTGGTAAGTATAATAAATATCTATCCGACTTATTAAGCGAAGAGTATCACAAAAAAATATCCATTCCCACAAATTTTTATAAAACCTTTTGTGAAATATTTGGCATAAAAAAAGTTGATCGAAATAAGGATGGTTTAGTAAAAGAAAAGTTTTCAGAAGTAGATTTGTCATTTACCACCGTAATTCAAGATGAATCCAGTAAAGCGACACCAGCAGAATTATCTTTGCCTCTTATTTATGGTAAGAAAAATATTATAATTGGAGACCACAGACAATTACCTCCAATGCTTGACAAGGAATCGTTTATGATGTCTTTTGATTTTCTTTTGGACAGAATAGAAAGTGAAGAAGAAAGTCAAAAAATCAAAAAACTGAAAAATTTTGTCAGCAAGCATTTTGACCAATTGGAAATTTCACATTTCGAACGCTTGTTTGAAAAAATAGACGATAGCTTAAAAGGAATTCTCAATTTACAGTATCGAATGCATCCTGATATAAATGAAGTGATTAAACAATTTTATATCAATGATGGCGGTTTGGAATGCGGGCTAGTTAATCCAATTGATTTAGGTGTAAACGACCCAAACATGAATAATCCTGCTTCTCGGTATCACGGAATTGAAATTGAAAGCTTAATATCGAGCAATAACCATGTTGTTTGGATTGACACTGATTCCCCAGAATTATTAGATGGTACATCAAGGATTAATTACGGTGAAGTTGAAGCAATACAAGAAATCTTAACAAAATTCCATGAATCTGAAAGTTTTCATCAATATCAAAACGTTTGGGATAATCCCGAAGACCAACAAATTGGTTTGATTAGTTTTTATGGGAAGCAAATACGCTTATTAAAGGATTTAAGAAACAAGTTTAAAGACATTCCCATTCGTGTAAGTACTGTTGACCGTTTCCAAGGGATGGAGCGGAATATAATAATTGTATCTATGGTTCGTAGTAATCGAATTGCTACAGATAAAAACCAAAAGCCCGATGAAACGCTTTATGGCAGTTTGGGATTTCAAGAACAAACAGATTTAGGATTTGCACAGTCGCCAAACAGATTAAACGTAGCTTTATCACGTGCAAAACGGTTATTAATAATCGTAGGAAATAGTGAATTGTTTAGTCAAAAGGAGATATACAAAAACGTATATCAAACAATTGCCAACAATCCTAATGGCAGAATCATAAAATACGAGACTAAATGAACTGGCAAGAAATAATAAAAAACGCAGAACTCGTTTATGCATCTGTTTCTGAGGATACTGGTTTTCAGACTTGGAGTTTAAAGAAAACTACATGCAATATTTCATTCTATGAGGAATTTGAGATTGATGACATTGATAAGATAATCTGTTCAATTCTTGATTTTAATAATAAGAAAGTTGATGAAATACGATTTGCAACCGTATTAGGTTTTAATGTTATAGATAACTTTGATGTTGAGCCTAAACGTTATGCTGATAATGCAGAACTTGACGTGTTTAGAGCAATAATTCAACCAGTTATTGACTGGGGACTAATTAGAAAAAGCAATGAATGCTACACACTAACAGAGTTAGGTAAAAAAGCAATAATTGAAGAAAAGAAATATCGTTTTTACTCTGGAAATAAAGTGCTGTTCGAAAATGCAAATCTCAAACCCAGTGATTCTCCTGAAAATCTATTTTTTCCATTCAATACTACTTTTTATATTAGTTCTGAGATAACGAATATAAAAAGGATTGACTACAGTGAAATACAACTTGAAGAAGTTTTTTCTGCAGAAGAAACCGAATTGGTAAAACGTCATAAATTGCAATCCAATGATGATCGTTTTATTTATCAATCAAAATTAACTCAGTATTTTAGTTTTGACAGTTGTCAAGTTGACATTCGTTTATTCAAACAAAATGGCGAATATATTCCAATTATATTTTATAATGATAGCGTAAGTATTGAAGCAACGGCATTACTACATAAACCCGAAAATGTAGATCAAAAAGATAAAAAAGTAGAATGGGCTTTATACTTGAAACTGATTAAAGACCCTAGTGCTAAATTAGATTATGAAACAATAATCCCATTTGAAAATTTATTAGAGTTGGACTCTCTAATTAAAGATAAACGTTTGGTTTGGAATGACGACAAACTGTTTACTTTCATTTCTGAGAATGCCAATGCTGACCAATGGTTTACAATTTCGAATAACTGTCCTGTCAAAGTTTTAAAATTACATTTTGGTAAATATGAGAAAAAACTGGATTGGATATCCTTGTCAGTACGGATTGATGATGCCTTTTTAATCCAAAATCTAACAAGATATCCATGGAGTTTTGAGGCAATTTCAGCAAAGGAAGACATAAGCATTGAGGTAATAAAAACTTTATTGCTTATTCCTGAGTTAGAGGAACAAGAATGGGATTGGGACGCAATAATGCCTCGGTTAGATTTTAAATTTATAAAGTCGAATATTGATAAAGTTAATTTCGAACTTTCAGAATTAACGAAAACTAACATTCCTGATGTTCAACCATTAATTAGTCAATATCCTTCAAAAAAATGGGATTGGGCATATATATCAAATAAGTATGACTTATTTTACATTTTAAGAAATATTAGTGAGTTTAGCAAATATATAAACCTTGTAAATACACTAAATCGCGCATTTACATCAAAAAATCATGTACTTCCTTTCTGTCTATCTGCTGATTTTCAATCAGTATTAATCAATTCTAAAGAAGATAAACTAAGTAACTTTTCTCCAAATCAATCAAAATATGTTTGGTCTGAGACATTAATTGACTTGTTAGAAGATACAGGATATTTAACTTGGGAGAGTGGTAATTATGCTTTAGGGTTTGAATGTAATCCATTTGTTGAATGGTCTTATGATGTGTTTAGTAAATATCACTCAAAAATCACAACCTATAAAGGATTTGATTTTATATCATCGCATATTTCAAACACCAAGTTGATTTCAGAATTTAATCAGTTTAATTGGAATTGGGATTTAATTTCAACAAATACCAATCTAATAAATGATTCAACTTTTGTATTAGAGTTTAAAGATTGTTTGGACGTTTTTCTTTTGTTATCTGAAATTGAAGGTACAACTTTAGAGTCAATTTTTGATGAAGCTAATATTTTAGAATTTCTGAAAGAAAATCCTGAAAAATGGGCAGATGTAACAGAAAAATCTACAAAAGAATTTATTCTAAAACATATTGATTTCAATTGGGACTGGAAAATTTTAACAAAGCGCTTCTGTTCCACAATTAAAATTGAATCATTAGGTAATAATAAATGGATTGATAAATGGGATTGGAAATATCTAACACATAATCTTGATTTTAATGTGGTTCTCGATAAACTGGATTTATATCTTGAACGTTGGGATTGGAACTATATTTCACAAGAGGCTGATAAACAGTTTGTTTTAGATAATTTACTCGAATATAATGAGTACTGGAATTGGGAATTACTATTAAGTGAGCGAATAGATGAAGATGATTTGGAAATTAATAGATTAACAGAGGTTGCTACGTGTATTTCATTTTTAGATAACGAGCTTACCTTAAAGCTCTGGGGCATACTAACTCGAAAATTCAATTTTGATAAATTGGAGGAATTTATTTCTTACAATCATCAAATATTTCATTGGGATTATGGTTACTTTTATGATTTGCCTAAATTTAGTCCTCTGAACTACCTTAATGAAAATTATGATTTCATAGAATGGATTTCTTTTTCAAGTTCAAAATCACTTAATAAATCCTTAAAATGGGATAAAAACTTATTTGGTTATGGAGTTTGGATAGACAAGGTTCTCAAACTACTGAAAACGAAAGATTATAAATGGGATTTTAAATCGTTGTCAAAATTAGAAAGCATTAACTGGAATGATTCTATTTTAAAAGTTGAAACAAAAAAATGGGATTGGGATTATCTATCTGAATTTAGCGGTTGTTTAAAAAAAGGTAAAGGTTTTGAAGATAGGTTTAACACTTTTGCTTGGGCTATTAATTTTCAAGTTTTCTCTAAACGTACAGATTCTGAAATTACTGAAGAATTAATTGAAAAGACAATTGAAAAGAATTGGGATTGGAAAATTTTGTCTCATAATCACTCAGTTATATTCACCACTTCCTTTATAAGCAAATACAGTCAAAAGGAATGGGATTGGGAACATTTATCTTCACGGAATGACATTGAATTTAACAATAAAGAACTTCTAAAACTATCAGGTAAGGATTGGGATTGGCAAGCAATATCAAAAAGGACAGACATAATTTTTTCGGAAGAGCTTATTTTAGATTTACACAACAAACCTTTAGATTGGTTACTGGTTTCTAGAAACAAGTCTTTTGTGCCGAATGCAAAAGTATTATCGTTATTAAATGGTAAGAGCTTAGACTGGGAAAGTATTTCAAGCAATCAAAATTTGTCATCAGAGATTCTTTGGGATTATAAAGATCTTTTAGATTGGGAATGTGTAACACAAAATGATATAATTAAGCTTTCAGATAATAACTTTTTACACAAGTATCAAGATTATGTAGATTGGGATTATATTTCTCTTTCAGAAACATTTAAGATTTCTACAGAAAATCTGAAATTATTTAAAGACAAACTTAACTGGTCAAGTATTTGCCGGAGAAAGGATTTTGTTATTTCTGAAGATTTACTAGAGCCTTTCGCAGATGTTTTAAATTGGTCTCTTGTCTCTAAGTCAATGAACATTGAGCTTACTGAGGAATTAATTGAAAAATATAGGGAATATTGGGACTGGCAACTTCTAAGAAAGAACCAACGAGTGATTAAACACTTAGATTCAATTTTAAAAATGTATCAAGCAGAATTTAATTGTGTTGATTTTCTGGAAAAATTCGAAAGTACACCATTTATTTATCATTTCACACATTTGTTTAATGCTATTGACATTATCAATGAGCGTAAGATATTGAGTAGAAATAAAGCAAAAGGACTTGGGTTGTTGAAATATGATGCTGCTGGTACAGTAGTTAACAGAACAGAGAAAGCGCATCCATTCGCAAGATTTTATTTTAGACCACAAACGCCAACACAATTTTATAATGAATGTTTAGGTAAAGATTATAGTGATGAATATTACTACAGAGCTTTAAACCTTGGGCTTCCCAAATGTCCAATTCCCGTTTTTTTTAAATTTGATTTGAAAGAAGTGTTGATGAAAATGCCTAATAAATGCTTCTACAGTACAGGTAACATGCAAACTAACTGGTCTCAGGTAAAGAAAGTATCTCGTGAACCAAATTCATTAAATGTATTACACTTATATTCAAATGTTAGTGACTATGAAAATTACAAACAATATTCGCAACAAGAATTTTTGATTGAAGAAGAATTTGATTTCTCAGCATTAGAATCATTTGAAATAATTTGTTATAATGAAGAGTATGTAAATATTCTTAAATCTCAATTAGGAGACGATCCTATTTCTTGTAAGATAAATGCAGATGGCAGCGAGTTATTTCACCGGAATAATAGAGAACTTCGCATTTCACAAACGGAATCTGAAATTTCTATAGAATCAGAATACAGGGATAGTGCGTATTTATCCATTAAAGGGGAAGGTTTAAAGGAATTAGAAATAACAGAAACTGAAAGTATTCAAAAGGAAACTGATACGGAAATTATCGCATATCCAAAAATTAAATTTGTAAAGATAGACAAACCAATAGAAGTACATTTTGTTGACACTTCAGTTGGTAAAAGAGATTGGTTAATTTATAAAAACTAAAATATGGCAATTAAATATATACACGGAAACATCTTTAATACCAAATGTCAAACAGTTGTTAATACTGTTAATTGTGTTGGTGTTATGGGTAAGGGAATTGCTCAAGTTTATAAGCTTAGATACCCATTAATGTTTGAAGAATACAAAGAGCATTGTAAGAACAAGTTGATAAAACCAGGAGTTTTGTGGCTTTTTAACAAACAAAACAATGCTCCTTGGATTCTAAATTTCCCAACAAAATTTCATTGGAAATATCCTAGCAAGATTGAATGGATAGAATCTGGACTTGAAAAATTTGTTGAAACCTATGATAAAAAAGGGGTCACATCAATTGCTTTTCCATTGTTAGGAACTCATAACGGTGGACTAGACACTCAGATTGTAAAATCGTTAATGGATAAACATCTAGGAAAGTGTTCAATTGACATCGAGATATACGATTATGACCCAAATGCAAAAGATGATTTGTTTGAGCAGTTTAAGACAAAATGGCTTGCATTAAATCCTGAATCAACAAAAAAAGAAACAGGAATTCAACCGCAATATGCTCGAAAAATTACGGAGATTATAGATTTAAGTGAAATGAAGTCAATGATTGCTTTAGCAAATTATAAAGGAATAGGAGAAAAAACATTAGAGAAAGCTTTTAACTATGTGCTGAATTCCACCCCTCAGAGTCAAATAAATCACGGTCAAGAAAAATTACTATTCCCATAATTCGACGCTCAAAGCAAAAATTGTAATAAGCTTGTTCGTCTGCCATCTTTTTTTCGGCGTGAAAGAACAAAATTGGGATAACGCTTATTTTGAGAATGAATAGTGAATCATACAGACCTAAAAAGATAATCAAACTAGTAAAAGCAGAAAATAAAGAAGTAAAATATGATAGTTTGTTTATGTTTTTGTAAAATATATAATGGAGTGTTCTTTTTAATGTTTGTATACATGTTTTGAATTAATAATGTGTAAAAACATACGTGTTTCAGGTTTAAGAGTACTATCTGTTTAGTAGTAATTTGTGGGTGGATGTTAGCCTAAGAACCTCTCTGTTTCTTAAGGTAAGTGGCTTTCCCGTGTAATATCCCTTCTGTATTTTTTTGGATTATCTAGAATTGTATTACTTTTGTGGTAGACAAAAACGCACATGAAGCAAGAAAAATCGGTTGTCTCTTTACTCGATCTAGGTATGATCTTTGCCAAAATAGGAGCTTTTACTATTGGGGGTGGCTATGCCATGATTCCATTGATAGAAGATGAAGTGGTAACAAAACATCATTACCTCACGGCGGAAGAGTTTTTAGACCTATTGGCCGTAGCACAATCTACGCCAGGGGTGATGGCCGCTAATATCGCCATCTTTATAGGAGCCAAATTACGCGGCTTAAAGGGTAGCTTGGTAGCTACCATGGGTGCGGTATTACCCTCTTTTTGCATCATCTTAACCATTGCCCTTTTTTTTCAGAACTTTCGAGAATACGAAGTAGTAGACCATATCTTTAAAGGTATTCGTCCTGGGGTGGTTGCCCTAATAGCAGTACCTACCTTTAATATGGGGCGTCGCATCCACTTAGGATGGACCACCGCTTGGATACCCGTTGTCTCGGCGCTGCTTATCTGGGCTTGGGATGTCTCTCCCATTTATATTATAATCTGTGCTGCCGTTGGCGGTATAGCATACGGATGGATAGGAGGGAGAGCCAAATGATTTATCTACAACTCTTTTATACCTTCCTAAAAATAGGACTCTTTGGATTTGGTGGAGGCTATGCCATGATCTCTATGATTCAAGCAGAGGTGGTGACCCATCATCATTGGCTCACCATGCAGCAGTTCACCGATGTGGTGGCCATTAGTCAGATGACCCCTGGTCCCATTGGTATCAACTCCGCCACCTATGTTGGTTATACCGCTACAGGTACTATCTTAGGTGCTTTTGTTGCTACCTTTGCATTGGTCTTACCTAGTTTTGTACTGATGTTGGCCATTAGTAAATTCTTGATGAAGCATAAAGATAACAAAGTGGTAGCCAATCTTTTTAAAGGATTGCGTCCTGCCATTGTAGGACTGCTTGCAGCGGCTGTTTTGCTTTTGATGAATGTTGAAAATTTCTCCTCCCCCCAACAAGATAGTTATCAGTTTACCATCAGTATGCTCCTCTTTGTAGGTGCTTTTGTAGCTACCAAATGGTTGCGCGTAAGTCCGATACTCACCATAGTGCTTTGTGGCTTGGCTGGTTTTCTATGCTACCTCTAATTTTTATTCCTATCTCTTGTGCTTTTTTTAGTGATTAGTAGGGGGTAGAGCGCTCCATTCCTACGGTTTATTGTTAAATATTTTGTATTTTTGCGGCACTACTTGCAATGTAACATATTCCAAAACTTTTGTAGGAAATCTACACAAAAACTTAATTACTATGAAACTATTCTTAAATTCAGTGCTATGTGCTTTGCTTATCTGTAGTTGCACTACCAACACCTCCAAAACAACGGATGTGCTTTCTTATGTTGATCCATTTATTGGAACAGCTGGTATTGTTCATACCTTTCCCGGAGCAACTGCTCCTTTTGGTATGGTACAGCTCAGTCCAGATGGTGACACCAAAGGGTGGAATTGGTGCTCCGGCTACCACACTTCCGACGATAATATTATGGGATTCTCGCATACCCACTTAAGTGGAACAGGCTGGAGCGATTTAGGCGATATCCTTGTGATGCCCACTGTTGGCCCTATTCAGTTTATGCCCGGTGCAAAAAATGACCCCGATGCAGGATACCGCAGTCGTATTAGTCACGATGCCGATAAGGAGAAAGCTTCTGCCGGATACTATAGTGTCGATTTATTAGATTATCATATCTTAGCTGAACTGACGGTTTCGCCACGTGTTGGTTTTCATCGCTACACCTTTCCAAAAAGTGACCAATCGAATATCCTTTTCGACCCTACCCATAAAATCTTTGGACATACCGTAGAGAGTTATGTAAAAGCAGTGGATGATACCACTATTGAGGGTTATTCTAAGAGCGATGGTTGGGGTGGTTTGCGTACCACCTATTTTGTAGCACAACTCTCTAAGCCCTTTAAAACGGTAACGAGTTATACTGCTGGGAAAATCTCAAAAGCACAAGAGCAGTTATCTAAAGATGCCAAGATAGCTATAACCTTTCCTACAAACGATAAAGAGTCGGTTACTCTAAAAGTAGCCATCTCTATGGTCGATATGGCGGGTGCACATAAGAACTTTGAATCGGAAGCACGCAAGGCCTCTTTTGATGAGGCTTTAGCCAACGTGCAAGAACAGTGGAAAGAGAAACTCCATAAGTATGAGTTGGAAGGAACCGACAATAAGCAGATGCGTATGCTCTATACCGATCTATATCATATGATGATTCAGCCCAATCTCTTTCAAGATGTTGATGGCCGATATTGGGCGCAGGGTAAGATACATACAGCCAACGATTTTGTAAACTATTCTACCTTCTCCTTTTGGGATACCTTCCGTGCTGTGCATCCTCTCTTTACCCTTACTGAGCATAAGTTAACCCGAGATATAGTACGCTCCTTAGTGAGCCGATATGTAGATGGAGGAGAGCTACCACTTTGGGAACTTTGTGGCTACGATAATACCTGTATGATTAGCTATCCCGCTGTTTCGGTTATCTCAGATGCTATCTTAAAAGATATCAAGGGCATAGATGCTGAAAAAGCATTAGAAGCAATGATTGCCGTTTCTAACTACGATTATGTCTCGAGCAGTGATGGATTAAGTGGGGTAGAGGCCTATAATAAGCTGGGCTATGTGCCAGCACCTATTCCTGCCTCTGTGTCTAAAACGGCGGAGAATAGTTATCACGATTGGTGTATTGCACAGGTCGCTAAGAAATTGGGCAAAGATTCCATTGCTAATCTCTATAC
>Ga0172378_10000622_pt1 | contig 31294 bp, 38 predicted proteins | sample GrowelOW332metaG_FD_119755 | JGI IMG/M metagenome (GOLD analysis project Ga0172378, IMG submission 119755) | Groundwater microbial communities from an aquifer near a municipal landfill in Southern Ontario, Canada - Pumphouse #3_1 metaG | ecosystem: Environmental > Aquatic > Deep subsurface >...
CGATACCAACGTTTCAATTCGACCTTATGGAATTGAAAAATTTGGTACTAAAGTTGAAGTTAAGAATTTAAACTCTATTGCCGATATTGAAAAAGCCCTTGATTATGAAATCCAAAGACAATCAGAACTTTTATTAAGTGGTCATGAAGTTATTCAAGAAACACGTCGTTTTGATGAAGTCAAAAAAGAAACTGTTACGATGCGTATTAAAACTGATGCTGTCGACTATAAATATTTTACTGAACCAAATATTGCCCCAATTCATCTAAGTGAAGCTTTTATTAATGATGCAATTGAAACATGTCCAGAATTATATGATCAAAAGTTAGTTCGTTTCTTAAAAGATTATGAGATCCAAGAAGTTGACGCTAAGATTTTATTAAGTGATAAAGAATTAGCAAATTATTATGATAAATGCGCTGTTTTCTCAAAGCATTATCAATCAATTGCAAACTTTATTATTTCAAATGTTCTCTCAATTCTAAATAAAGAAGCAAAAACTATTTTAGATTTTAATGTCGAACCAAAATATATTGGTGAATTAGTCGAACTTCTTGAGAATAAAGAAATTAATAGTAGCCAAGGAAAACAAATCTTCGAAAAAGTTGTTAAAGAGAATAAATCACCTTTAATCTTTAAAAAAGAACTCGGCGCTACCTTAATTAATGATGAAGCGGAAATTTTAAAGATGGTTCAAGACGTAATTAAAGAAAATCCATCATTACCAGGAGATTTTAAAGCTGGTAAAACTAGAGCCCAAGGATTTGTTATGGGTCAGATTATGAAAAAAACTCAAGGAAAAGTAAATCCTGGAGTTGCCAATAAGTCTATTGTTCAAGAATTAAATAAATAAATCTTTAGAAATGCTTCTGAGTGATTCATCACTTAGGAGCATTTTTATTTGTTCAAAAGAATTTAGTTCTTTTTCTTTTAAAAGATAATGAAGTGTATTAATGACTTTATCAGTATAGCATTCACTCTCTTGATAATTAGTATCGTCTGATCCATTAATTTCTTCATCAATTAAAGAAATTAAACATCTTCTTAATAAACAAAGAATTCCTTGTTCTAACCAATAGGAAAAAGTGGTTTTAGAATGTTTTTGTTCTTGGTTTTTAAAATCTATATAGTATTCAAGTCCATCGTTAGGGTTGTGCCATAAATCAATAAAGAGAAAATCATAATTATTTTTATCAAAATCTTTACTATTAAGATATTCTTTAGCATCAGCTTTAACGATAGTAATTTTATCTTTATCAACAAATTTAGGTAAAAGATATTCATTAAAAATTTTGATGACAGTTTCATCTTTTTCAACGATAGTAACGTGCTTAACTTCTTCTTTAAGAGCGCTCATATATGCAAAGTATCCCAAACCTAAACCAAAAGTGATTACATTTCCATATGCATCAGCAATAGGTTTTTGCATAGTGGTAATTTCGTTTGGAATAATTGCCATCCAAATCATATCGTTTTCTAAAACAGCAAGATATTTTGTTTCTTTATTAAAGAATCCGATATTAGTTACTTCTTTATAATAATCATCTGGAAAAACAGTGACATCATTACTAAAAAAACATTCAAATGGTTTATATTTAATAAATTCTAATCGCCAATTTTTAAATTCTTCATCAGCAGGATTAATATTTTTGTAGTAAGGATTATTTTGATATTCCTCAAGATCTTGTTTATTTACTCCAGGTAAAATGAATCGCTCAACAATAGCTTTATTCTCAATATTATTCATATCGATTTCAAGATTTTCTAAAACAAGTTGAAGATAACTTTCTTCTTGGCTGTCTTCATCTACAAGGAGCATATTTGCATCGGTGATATTATTAGCATAGTTCTCGACATAATCGATAAACATATCGGCAACAGAAATGTTAATTTCTTTAGTTTCTAAAATTCTATCAAACTCTTTTAGATCGTTTTTGTTTAAATTTATTTTCATAAAATGATTAAAGCATTTATGCACTGATAATTCAATTTAACTTTTAACTTCTTTTATCAAAAATGTGTACTTTTCGAAATGGCTTATGTATATAATGTAGGTATCCGGTAGGTGAGACTACTTTAAGGATACGGATTACTGCCGCAAAATAGTGGAGACACTATTCGATGGCCAACAGATTAAATCGAAAAACAAGGTTTAAGATAGTGTAGTTCATTGCCTTATTGAGTTAAAACTTGAACGGTTATTGGTAATATTTTTTATTGACCATGTACCGTTTTGCTGGTGCATGGTTTTTATTTTAAAGAAAGTAGGTGGTTATTTATATGGATCCGTTATGTAACATGTTAAAAACGTCTATGGATGAATCAATGAATAATTATTTACTTTTTATATTGTATTGATAATTATTTAATGCTTTTTCCTTAGATATGATGATGAAAGGAGAAAGTTTATGAAAAAAGAAACTAAAAACGAGATTAAAAAGTATCTCGGAAATCCAGCAAGTGAAAAACTTAAAGAAGTTGCAAACATGCAAGTGGACGAGGTTTTTGCATACATGCACTCACGACTTGAAGGATTAAACGAAGATGAAGTTGAAGAAAAACGTGATGAATTTGGTAAAAATGAAATCACGAAAAAGAAAAAAGATAATTGGTTTAAAAGATTATTTAGATCTTTTGTAAATCCCTTTACATTAATTTTATTAACTCTTGCGATTGTTTCGCTTTTTACTGATGTACTTTTAGTTGAAGGAAGCGAAAAGAATCCAGCCACCTTTATAATTATTTTAGCACTTGTATTGTTATCAAGTTTTTTGAAGTTCATTCAAGAAACAAAGAGTGGCAACGAAGCTAAGAAGATTGCTGATATGATACGAACTACAACTTGTGTTGAAAGATTTACGAACATTCGTCAAGAAGTTCCACTTAAAGAAGTTGTTGTTGGAGATATTATCAATTTATCTGCAGGAGATATGATTCCTTGCGATGTTAGAATTATTCAATCGAAAGACTTATTTATTAGTCAATCTTCCTTAACAGGAGAAAGTGAACCAGTTGAAAAAATAGCTCAAAACATCAACACAAATAAGAAAAGTGTCACTGAATATAGCAATATTGCTTTTATGGGTACTAATGTAATTAGTGGAAGCGCTAAAGCTATCGCAATTAATATTGGAGATGAAACATTATTTGGTAATCTAGCAAAAACTTTAAACAAAAAAGCGCCTAAAACTAGTTTTGAAAAAGGAATTAGTAGCGTTTCATGGGTTTTAATTCGTTTTATGTTAATCATGGTTCCAATTGTTTTCCTTATTAATGGTTTAACTAAAAATGATTGGCTTTCAGCGTTATTATTTTCGATTTCCATTGCTGTTGGATTAACTCCTGAAATGCTTCCAATGATTGTTACAACCTGCCTTGCTAAAGGTAGTGTTATGATGAGCAAAAATAAAGTAATTGTTAAGAATATTAATTCGATTCAAGATTTAGGATCAATTGATATTCTTTGCACTGATAAGACTGGAACTTTAACTGAAGATAAAGTTGTTCTTGAATATCATATGGATATAATGGGTAAAGAAAATGCCAGAGTTTTAAAACACGCTTTCTTAAATAGTTATTATCAAACTGGCTTAAAAAATTTAATTGATTTAGCAATTATTGAAAAAGAAAATGTTGAATTTGCTGATGCTAAAAAATATAAAGATTTTGTTAATACTTATGTTAAAGTTGATGAAATTCCATTTGATTTTGAAAGAAGAAGAATGAGTGTCGTGGTTAAAGATAAGACGGGAAAAGTTCAAATGATTACCAAAGGTGCAATTGAAGAAATGCTAAAGATTTCTTCCTTTGTTGAATATAATGGAGAAGTTTTACCATTAACCAAAGACTTAAAGAAAATTGCATTAAAGAAGGCAGATGAACTTAACGCAAAAGGTATGAGAGTTATTGCGGTAGCTCAAAAAAGTAACGTTCCAGCAGAAGGTCTTTTCGGAACTAAAGATGAATCTGAAATGGTTTTAATTGGTTATCTCGCTTTCCTTGATCCACCAAAAGCAAGTGTAAAAGACGCCATTAAAGGATTATATAATTATGGTGTTAATGTTAAGATTTTGACCGGTGATAACGAGAAAGTTACTAACTTTATTTGTGGAGAAGTTGGAATTACAGTTGATAGGATTTTACTTGGAGATGATGTTTCATCAATGAGTGATAGTAGATTAAGAAAAGAAGTTGAAACAACAACTGTTTTTGCAAAATTATCACCTTTAGAAAAAGCTCGAGTTGTAACTGCTTTAAGAGAAAACGGTCATCAAGTCGGTTATATGGGAGATGGAATTAATGATATTGCTGCAATGAAAGCGGCTGATGTTGGTATTTCAGTTGATAGTGCGGTTGATATTGCTAAAGAATCAGCTAATATCATTCTTCTTGAAAAAGACTTAAATGTTTTAGAAACTGGAATTATCGAAGGACGTAAAACATATACAAATATGATTAAGTATATAAAAATGACTGCTTCGAGTAATTTTGGTAATATGTTTAGCGTTTTAATCGCGAGTGCATTCTTGCCTTTTTTGCCAATGTTACCAATTCATATTCTTTTACTTAATTTAATATATGATATTTCCTGTATAGCAATCCCTTGGGATAATGTCGATCCGGAATATTTAAAAACACCAAGAAAATGGGATGCTGGTAGTATTACAAAGTTTATGCTTTGTATTGGACCAGTCAGTTCGATATTTGATGTTATAACCTATATTGTAATGTTCTTTGTTATTTGTCCAATTGTGGCGAATGGGTCATATAATTCTTTAACTGATCCAACTAGTCAATTACTATTCGCTTCAGCTTTTGAAACTGGTTGGTTTATTGAATCAATTTGGTCTCAAACTATCGTTATTCATATGTTAAGAACTGATAAACTTCCTGTTTTCAAATCGAATGCATCATTAAAGTTATACGCTCTAACATTATCAGGAATTTTAGTTGCAACTATTATTCCATTTACTTCGATTGGAAAGTATTTAAACTTTACGTCTTTACCACCTATCTTCTTTGCTTTTCTAATTGGAATAATTATTGTTTATATGATTGTGATGACGTTAGCAAAGATGCTCTTTATCAAAGTATTCAAAAAACTGTTGTAGCAAGTTTGCTCTTAAGGGTTTGCATATATGCAAATCCTTTTTCATTTATTGTGAGAACTCATTTTTTGTAATACAATATTAACAAGTAAAAATGAAAAAAATTCTTCAAATTTTAGTATCTTTTGTTTCATTAGCTGCTTGTGTTGCATTAGTGGCCTTTTTATCTTTAGCATGGTTTTCTGCTAATTTAGTTAATAATTCAGGACTTAATGGTGTTATTGCAAACGCTGGAATTAGTATTGATGTTAAGTATTTTAATACCGACAAAAGTGAAACAAGAACTAAACAACTATGCCCATATATTCGTAGCGACCTAACAGCAACTTACGATGATTCGTATTTTTTTAGTCTTAATGAAATTACTGATGCTTTACAGATTGTTGATTCGTCACCATTAACCACCTATACATTTTCAATAACTTTCTCTAATGGTTCTGCAAATAGCAATGTAAGTGTCTATATCCCTTCGTTTGTTATTGGTGCTCAACCAATTACTGCATATACTGCAAAAGATAAAACAACACCAGTATCAGTAGATTTATTAGATAGTTTTTATTTTTTCGCAAAAGCAGCAAGTTTAACTACAACTGCGAACTCTTATTTAAAAACTGATACTTATAGCAACTTATTTTCTAAAGACAACTATACTTATGATTCAATAAATCTTACCTATAATTTTAATGAATTAGCTACAAAAACAAATGTTATTACTCTTGATGCTAATGGTACTGGAAAAGCTTATTTTTCATTAATCTTTTCAAATGAAGCTTCAACTTTTTATTCATTTGATGAAACTGATAGTCAAAATCCTTTCTGGTATAAAGACATTAATGGAAACTCAAATATCTATAAAAATTTAACTATGGTTATTTCTGCAATTAAATTTGTAATCGAGTAATATGAAAATTATCAAGGATTGAAAAATTGTTGATAAATTATTATATATTTCATCAGGTAGTGTGTTTGTATTATAGACATCAATTGGATATGTTCTAAAATAAATATAATTATCTAAATTAGTAGGATCAGTTGATAGTTTTGTGGTGTTATCATGAAGATTAATTGAAAGATTGTAAACTTTGTTGTAGGTTACGGAAAGATCAACTTTGATAATTAATTTTATTTTAAAATCTGAAATTTCAGTATAAACAAGTTTGGCATAAGGATCATATTGACCATATGAAAAAGAATACTTATCATCAGTGGTTAATTGGCTGTAATTTGTATTTAAATTGATTGAAGTTGAAACAACGCTACCATTTGTTATTCGATCTCCGATATAGGGGTAAGTTAATTTATCGGCATATTTATATTTTATAAAAGTTAAATTAGCGCTATTAATTGTGATATCTCCGCTAGAAAATAAGATCTCATTTATCATATTGTTAGAAATAAACCACGCTAAACTTGATGTAACAACTGAAACGAATGTTATGGTAGGTCATAGAAAAGAGATAACGATATGTTTTTTTCTTTTTTTCACAAAAAGATAATAACACTCTTTTTCTTTTCCATAAATTCTTTTTTATTATTTATAATAAAAGGAAAAGTTTTTTTGGAAATTTATATGTATAAAATTTTGATAAATAGATGTAGAATGGTAAAGTGTTAATATTATATGGAGAGGATTATTTATGAAAAAAATAGATATAAAAGAACAATCAATTAATGGAGAAGAATTTACTGAATTAAGTAGATACTATGCTTCAAAACCACAAAACGTTATCTTACGTCACGCAATGAGCAAAGTTGAGATTCCATCCATCGTTAGCGATTCAAAAAATAGAGTTGAAACTCAACCAAATTTCTCAGTTGAAATTAAGACCCTTCCAGTTGCAAATCAAAAAGCAAGCGGAAGATGCTGGATTTTTGCTGGATTAAATGTTTTACGTGAAATTGTCGCAAAGAAATGTAACTTACCAAATTTTGAATTAAGTCAAAATTTTGTTGCCCTTTATGATAAATTAGAAAAAAGTAACTATCTTTTAGCTTCGATTATTGATTTAATCGATCAAAAACCAGATGATCGTGTTTTAATGCATTTATTAGTTAATGGTGTTAGTGATGGTGGACAATGGGATATGTTTAGAAATCTTGTTGTTAAATACGGTGTTGTTCCTCAAAGTGCTTTTGAAGAAACCTTCCAAAGCAGTAATACAAGATATTGCAACATTTTATTAAATTCTTATATTCGTCAATTTGCTGCTGATGCACAAAAATTATCACATGAAGGAAAAGATAAAGAGATTAGTATTCTTAAAGAAGAAACTTTAGGAAAAATCTATGCTCTTCTTGTTAATTCCTTTGGCGTTCCACCAACTCATTTTGATTTTGAATATACCGATAAAGAAGGCGGTTATCATATTGAAACTGGATATACTCCAAATTCATTCTTTGAAAAATATATCGGTTCAACTATTGATGAGTATGTTTCAATTATCAACTCACCAACTAAAGATAAACCATATATGAAGTCCTATACAATTGATTACTTAGGAAACGTTATTGAAGGAAATATTGTTAAACATTTAAATCTTCCAATGGAACGTATCAAAGAACTTATTGTTAATCAATTAAAAGGTGGCGATTTAGTTTGGTTTGGTAGCGATGTTGGTTTTTATGGAGATAGAACAACTGGTGTTTGGGATGATTTAAGTTATGATTATATGTCTGCATTTGGTTTCGATGTTAAATTTAATAAAGAACAAATGTTAGATTATCATCAATCAGCTATGAATCATGCAATGTGTTTGACTGGAGTAAACCTTAAAGGTGATGTTCCAAGCAAATGGAAAGTTGAAAATAGTTGGGGAGAAGCAATTGGTAACAAAGGTTACTTCATGATGTCTCCATCCTGGTTTGATACTTATGTTTATCAAGCAGTTATTCTTAAGAAATATTTATCTGAAGAAGAACTTAAAGCTTATAATGATAAACCAGTAGTCTTAAGCCCATGGGATCCAATGGGAACACTCGCTGATTAATTTACTAGAAAATAGAGTTCTACTTCGGTAGGGCTCTTTTTATTTCTTAGAAAAGAGATGATTTATTTTATTTAAACAAATATTCTCTACAATACTAGGAAAAACCTATAAATATACGCTAAAAACCTTAATTATTAGGGCAAATTATTATAAAATATTATAAAGAGGGATATCACTATGAAATATAACATCGAAAATTATAAGAACGGAGTAGTTTTTATTAATGTTTTTAATGATAAAAACTTAAGTGTTGTGCTTTCTAATTATGGTGCAGGCATGTATGCACTTCGCTATGATGAGAAGCCATTAATTTTAGAAATAGAGGACAAAGATACATGGTTAGAAGAATCTTCTTTCTATGGAAAAACTCTTGCTAGAGTTGCTGGAAGAATTCCAGTCGATGGAGAACTTGATGGATTAAAATATCATCTTGATGAAACCATGGCCGACTATTGCTTACATGGTGGTAAAATGAATTCCTTATCATTCAAGGCTTGGAATTATGAAATTAAAGAATGTGTAAATAAGACTGATGTTATCTTTACAATTACTAGCAAATCAAAAGATTGTGGTTTCCCAGGACTTGTTAAATTGAAAGTAATCTATGAAATTTATGCAAATAACAACAATTTCAAGATTATATATAAAGGTTCAACACCAACCGCAACTTTACTTAACATGTCAAATCATGCTTACTACAATTTTAATAATTCAAAAGATGTTAGTGACTACTCATTAAAAGTTGCAGCATCCAAATATGGTGAAATGGATCAAACTTCCTTTATTCGTGAAACAAATCGGATCCCATGGTATTTAGATTTTAATCGAGCAACTAAACTTGATTCTCGTTTAGATTATCTTGAAAGAAAAACTTGGGTCAAAACTATTGATAATACCTTCCTTTTTGATGAAGTTAATCCAAAGAAGCCTCAAGTTATTTTAAAGAATAGTGATTTTAAATTAACTTTGTTTACCAGTTATCCAACTTTAAATATCTTCTGTGATAACTTCCACAAACCAATTAAATTTAAACAATTTGAAGAAGAGACCAATGGTCGAAGAGCTTTAGCTCTCGAACCTCAACTTTATGATTTGGATTTAGATTCAATCAAATTACGAAAGAGTGAAAAATATAATCACTTTATTTTGTTAAAAATTAAAGATTTAAGGGGATAGAATATGATCGAAGATACCATTAATGAATTAATAACGTATGCACGTTTTCACTTATTTTTAAAAGAATTTGATGCTTTATATTTTCGTAATGTTTTATTAGGTGAACTAAATTTATCTAAGCCAAGTACAACTCCAGTTGATTTAAAGAAAATCCAAAATATGCGAGTTCCTGATAGTTTACTTGCTAATATTAAAGAATATCTTCTTACTCATGAAAACAAAAATGAGCTTGAAGCAAACTTGCTCTTAACAAAAATAATGGGTTTATTAACACCAAATCCATCAACAGTTGTTGATCGATTTAATAAACTTGAAGTTGAATCAAACCGTAAAGCTTTAGATTATTTATATAATCTTTCAATTAAAAATAACTATGTTGCAAAGACTCAAATTGACAAGAATCTTGTTTGGGTTACTGATTATCCAGATAAAAATTTAGAAGTTAGTATTAATTTATCAAAACCAGAAAAAAGTAATAAAGATATTGCTAAATTAATTTCTAAATCAGTTAGTACCGAAGAAAAATATCCAAAGTGTTTATTATGTCTTGAGAATTTAGGATTCTATGGCAACGATCATCATCCAGCTAGAGAAAATATCCGAATTATTCCTGTTAAATTAGGTAATGAAGAATGGTATTTACAATATTCACCATATGGATATTTCTATATGCATTGCATCGTTTTTGCAAAAGAACATTCAAATATGGTTATTGACCGAGATACTTTTGTTCGATTGGCTGATTTTGTTGATCGTTTCCCATCTTTCTTTGTTGGTAGCAATGCCGATTTACCAATTGTTGGAGGTTCAATCCTTAATCACCAACATTTCCAAGGCGGAGAACATCTCTTACCAGTTATGAAACAAAAACCAATTAAAGAATATATTCTTAACAAATATAAAGATATTCGACTATATAAACTTGATTGGTACAATACTTGTCTTCTACTAGAATCAAAAAATCGTGAAACATTAATCACTGTAGCTAACCAAATTTTAGTAGGGTGGAGAAATTATAAAGATGAATTAAATCAAATTTATGGTTTTGATGTTGATGGAAGACACAATACTATTACGCCATCAATTCGTAAAGATGGCGATACCTATTACTTATATTTAATTTTAAGAAATAATAAATGTACTCCTCATTATCCTGATGGAATTTTCCATGCACATTCTGAATACCATATGATTAAAAAAGAAGGTATTGGTATTATTGAAGCGATGGGATTATTCATTTTGCCAGCTCGACTTGTTCGACAAGCAAATGAAATTAAAGATTGTTTAGCTAAAGATTATAACGATACAAATATTATTCAAAATTATCCCGATTTAGATGCATTTATTCCAATGATTCATGATCTTGAAAAGAAGTATGATAAGAATACTATTGATAAAGATATTCGTGAGTACATAAATGGTGTCTGCAAAAATATATTGATTAATACAGCAGTTTTTAAAGATACCGATGTTGGACATATGGGACTTGATCGATTTATTGGAGGATTAAACTTATGATTTTAGAAGAACAATTAATTGAAGGCTTTAAAACATATTTTGAAACGGAACCAGAATATTATATTGATACTGGTGGTCGTTTTGAAATTTGTGGAAACCATACTGATCATAACCATGGTTTATGTTTGGTTGCAAATTGTAGTTTAAGAGTTAAAGGTGTTGTTAATAAAAATGAAAATGAAGTAAGAATCCAATCAAAAGGATATCCATTTATTACATTTTCTCTTGATGATCTTTCTATTAAAGAAAGCGAATACGGAACAACATTAGGATTATGTAAGGGAATAATTTTTAAATTAAAAGAACTTAAATATAAAGTTGGTGGATTTGATATTTATATGGATAGTGAAATTCCTGATGGAAGTGGCGTTTCAAGTAGCGCTGCGGTTGAATCGCTTTTTGGATATATTATTTCATATCTCTATAATGATGGAAAAATTCCTGCGATTGTTGTGGCACAAACTGGTCAATTTAGCGAAAACAATTATTTCCATAAACCATGTGGCTTACTTGATCAAATCGGAACTTCTTTTAATTCAAGTAACTTTATTGACTTTAAAGATATTAAAAATCCTACAGTTACAACATTACCTTTTGAACTTCCAGTTACTTTATATTTGATTAAATCATTAGGCAATCACTCGAATTTAACTCCTCTTTATGCTGCATTACCAAATGCAATGTTTAAAGTCGCTGATTTACTCGATGGAAAACATTATTTAAGAGATGTTTCTAATGTTTTGGATGTCTATGAAAAAATAGATAAATTGGATGTTGATGACAAAACTAAACGAATCGCTAAACATTTCTATTTAGAAAATAATAATGTTCGTGTTGCAAAAAGAGCGATTGAAGACAATAATCTTGAAGATTTCTTTGGGGCTATTAGAGCTTCACAATATACTTCTTTACATAATTTAGAAAATACTTATGTAAAAGGAGAATATAAAGGAAGTCCACAAAATATTATTGATGATGTTTCAGTATTTATTGGAAAATTTGGTGCTATTAGAATTCATGGTGGTGGTTTTAAAGGAACAACTTTAGCTTTCATTAAAAATGAATTTTCCGAAAATTTTGATAAATATTTAGCTAAAAATTATTCACCTAATAGGTATTTCAAAGTACATATCAGCGATAAAGCAGTAAATTTTAAGAAATATTAAAGAAGAGCATGGATGCTCTTCTTTTTTAATTAGGCATTTATACGAGTGCATCAGTGCTTTATATTGATTTATATAAAAATCTGTTAGATAATTATGTGTCTTTGCTCGAGTGTCTTCCCATGACTAACCACTCGTAAAATATAACAGGGGGTACTTTTAAATGAAAAAGTATTTAACTATCAAGATGATCACAACAAACGCACTGATATGTGCTTTGTATGTAGTGTTGACGTTGTTGACCGGGAATTGGGCCTATTTTGGGGGAACGTTAAATATTAGATTAGGAGAATTATTATATCTTTTTGTATTTTTTAATCCTTCCTATACTCTAGGTGTTACGTTAGGTTGTTTTATTAGTAACATCATTTCTTTGTATGGCTGGCCTGACATGGTTCTTGGAACAGGGGCAACTTTACTAGCATGTTTATCAATTGTTTTAATATCAAAAACAATTAAGAACCTATTTTTAGCTAGTTTAATGCCAGTTATTTTTAACGCAACTATCGTTCCAATTGTAATTTATTTATATGATATGACCGTGCCATTACATAGTTTTTATTGGACCAGCTTTATGTGGGTGGGCCTTGGAGAGCTGATTGTTTCAGTTTGTTTAGCGTATCCGTTATTTATGATATTGACTAAAAAATATGGTGGATTTTATAAGCTCATCAGTGCGACGACTGCTTTAGATTATAAATGGTAAAATTAAAGCATACTTGGGAAGGTATGCTTTTATTATAGATATTTAACTATTTAGCCTTCTTTTTGATGTTTAATTTCTATTATTTGAAAACTAATAATGATAGAATAGGCGATATGAGTAAAAACTTTTATTTAGAAATATTACATGTTGATAAAAATTGTGGTGCTAGATATGGCATCTTACATACTCCTCATGGAGATGTAGAAGTACCAATGTTTATGCCAGTTGGTACTGTTGGAAGTGTTAAAACTATCTCTCCTGAAGAACTTTATGAAATGCATTCAGGAGTAATTCTTGCTAATACTTATCATATTCACCTTCGTCCTGGTGAAGATTTAGTTGATAAAGCCGGGGGAATTCAAAAATTCATGAACTATCATGGTCCAATGTTGACTGATAGTGGTGGTTTTCAGGTCTTTTCTTTAGCTGAATCAAGAAACATAACTGAAGAAGGAGTAACTTTTAAATCACATTTAAATGGTGATAAGATATTCTTTTCTCCAGAAATCGTCATTGGAATTGAAGAAAAAATTGGTGCAGATATTATCATGTCTTTCGATGAATGTATGCCATACCCTGTAACTTATGAATATGCAAAAAATAGTACATTAAGAACTTTAAGATGGGCTAAAAGAGGAAAAGATGTTCATAAACGTGAAGATCAAGCTCTTTTTGGTATTGTTCAAGGTGGAGAATTTGAAGATTTACGAAAGATGTGTGCTGAAGAATTGGTCAAAATGGATTTTGATGGATATTCAATTGGTGGTACATCAATTGGTGAACCAAAAGATAAGTGTTTTGAGATGATTGATTATGCGATTAAGTATCTTCCATTAGAAAAACCTCGCTATCTTATGGGTGTTGGTTCCTTAGATTATATGCTCGAAGGAGTGGCAAAAGGGGTAGATATGATGGATTGTGTTTTACCAACAAGAATTGCTCGTCATGGAACACTTATGACTCATAATGGTCGAGTAAATATTAAAAATTTAAAATATCGTGAAGATTTTACAACTTTAGATAATGAATGTGATTGTTATACTTGTAAAAATTATACTAAAGCTTATCTTAGACACCTTTATGTTAGTGAAGAACAACTTGGTCAAAGATTATTAAGTATTCATAATTTAAGATTCTTAATTAGTGTTATGGAAGGTGCTCGTGAAGCGATTAAAGAAGATCGTTTCTTAGAATATAAAGAAGAAGTTCTTAGAAAATATGGTGACAAAAGAGGTTTTTAGTTATGAATATAGATTTATTTGATTATTATTTACCTGAAGAATTGATCGCTCAATCTCCAGTTGAAAAACGTGATACTTGTCGAATGCTCGTAGTTGATCGTGAACATAAAACTTATGAAGATAAACATTTTTATGATATCTTAGATCATTTTAAAAGTGGCGATGTTCTCGTAAGAAATAACACTAAAGTTATTCCTGCAAGATTATTTGCAACCAAAGAAGGAACTGGTGCTAAAGTTGAAGTTTTACTACTTAAAGATCTTGGAAATGATACCTATGAATGTTTATGTGGTAACGCAAAAACTATTAAAGACGGAACTGTTTTGCATTTTAAAGATGAAATTTTAATTGGCGATTGTGTTGGTGTTTTTGATGAAGGAATTCGTCATATTCACTTTAAATATAATGGTATATTTTTAGAAGAATTGGATAAAATTGGTTTAATGCCTTTACCTCCATATATTCATCAACAATGTAAAGATAATAATGATTATCAAACAGTTTATGCCAAAGTTGAAGGTAGTGCTGCAGCACCAACTGCTGGTTTTCATTTTACTGAAGAATTATTATCAAAGCTTAAAAATAAAGGTGTTTCAATCGTAGATATTACACTTAATGTTGGTTTAGGAACTTTTAGACCAGTCAAAGTTAAAGATACTTCTGAACACATTATGCATAGTGAATATTTTGAAATGTCTGAAGAAGCGGCAAATATTTTAAATCTTGCTAAAAAAGAAGGTCGAAGAATAGTGGCCTGTGGAACAACGAGTGTGCGCACACTTGAAGCCGTCTATAGCAAGTATGGAACTTTTAAAGCCTGTAAAGAAGATACTAAGATTTTTATTCAACCTGGCTATGAATATAAAGCGGTTGATGCTTTAATTACTAACTTCCATCTTCCAAAATCTACGCTGGTGATGCTAGTAAGTGCATTTATGGGTCGTCAATTTACCCTTGATTGTTACAAGCATGCAGTTGAGGAAAAATATCGATTCTTTAGTTTTGGTGATTCGATGTTTATCCATGGCAAATATGATTATAAAAAGAACGAAGATATTTAATCTTCGTTTTCTTTTGCGTATTTTCCGATTTCTATTTCTCCAGCTATTTTCTTAATTCCATCTTCTACAGGAATAAGTAAAACTGGTACAGTCTTAATTTCGAGTTTATCAAACAACTCTTCGTTTTCTTTTTCATCCCATAATAACTCTTCATATTTAATGTTGTATTTTTTAAGAAGAACTTTTGCGGTAAAGCAATGTGAGCAATTCTTTAAGGTTGCTAAGGTTAATGTTTTAATTTCTTTCATAAATTTCTCTCTTTCGTTTTAAAAAATATAGCATATAAATTATCTAAATCAATTAATATGCTTTTGATAATTAGATAGTTCAATAGTTAATAATTGTGATAAAATCTTTTTATGGAAATTAAAACTAATTTTTATATTGAATCACTCAAAGAATATCAAGAATTAAGAAAAGAAAATAATAATGAAAAACCAGAGTTATTATTTCATATTTGTTGTGGAGCTTGTTCTTGTTATCCATTAGTTTTCTTACATGATTTATTTAAAGTAACTATTTTCTTTTCAAATTCAAATATTTATCCAAGAAATGAATATGATAAAAGATTGGATACTCTTAAAAAATATGTCGAAATATTAAATGAGAAGTTGGGCGATGATATGAAAATTATTGAAGATAATTATGATTATGAAAGTTTTAGAACTAATCTTTTACCATATAAAGATCAACCTGAAAATAGCGATCGATGCCATATTTGTATTACTAAAAGACTTGAAAGATTGTTTGATTATGCAAGTAAACATGATTATCATCTTGTTTCTACTGTCATGTCAATTTCAAGAAATAAAGATAGTGATTTTTTAAATAAAACTGGCTTAATGCTCCAAAAAGCATATCCAGGTATTCGTTATTTTGTAAATGATTTTAAGAAAGGTGGAGGACAAGATAAAGGTATCAAAATATCGAAACAATTCGATATTTATCGTCAAGATTATTGTGGATGCGAATTCTCAATCTATTATGATGAGTAAATGAGATAACTATTTATTTTTTTCCTTGTATAATAAAACTATGAAAACAGAATTATTTGTCGTTAGTCATAAAAAACTTAATAATATTTACTACCCAGAACGTAGTTTTATTTATGTTGGTCCAAAACAAGATGAAATTAAATCAATCAATGATTATGGAGATAAAAGTGGTATTTCAATTAGTGAAAGAAACTTCACTTATTGTGAATGCACCGCTATTTATTGGTTATATAAAAACTTTGATTGCGACTATATTGGAATTGAACATTATCGTCGATTATTTTATTCACCTTTAATAAAACCTGTTTCTAAGAAATATGTCGAAAAGAAGCTTAAAAAGTATGATTTCATTGTTATGATTAATTGGCTGTTACCTCATAAAAATAAAGATCAATTTATTGAAGCTCACGATAAAGAAATGTATGTTGCAATGGAAGAAGCAATTAAAAAACTTCATCCTGAATACTTACCATCTTTCAATAAAACAATGAACCAACATCATTTAAGTTGGTGCAATATGTTTATTACCTCTAAAAAACACTTTAATCAATATTGTGATTTCTTATTTGATATCCTTTTTGAAATTGAACGTAATATTACAATTCCTACTGATCCATATAAACGTCGAATTATGGGTTTTATTAGTGAAAGAATGCTTAATATTTATTTAGATTATCATTCAGAATATAAAGTTAAACAATGTCTTGTATTGCCTACTAAAAGATACGAAAAGAGGTAATTATGGGTTTAAAATACGATATATTAGCAATTAATGCACGTTGTAAAATAGATGCCGCAAATGGTAATAAAGTTATTAATGGATGTGTTGGAACATATCGTAATGATAAACACCAATTAGTGGGATTTGATACCGTTAAGAAGAATCTTAAAGATTTTTCTTCAATGTTTTTAGATTACTCTCCTATTTTTGGCACTAAGAAGTATCAAGATGGTATATTAAAATGGTTATTTGAAGATAAATATGAAGATGTATCTAAAAAAGATAATCTTTTTGTTGCTGCTACGCTTGGAGGCACGGGTGCACTTTATAGTGTTTTTAAGTATTTAAGCAAACAAAACTCAGTTGTTTTGTTTAGTGATATTTGTTGGCCTAATTATTTTTCAATTTCTGATGAAGCTAAAATTAAGTATGATACATATCCTCTCTTTAAGAATAATGAATTCAATTTTGAAGCTTTAGCACAAAAGATCGACCAATACGCATGCATGCACCAGAAGGTTTTGGTCGTTATTAACGATCCTTGTCAGAATCCATCTGGCTATTCTTTTGTAAAAGAAGAGTATGATAAATTATTTGAGATTATTGAAAAAATAAATAAAGTTTTTCCACATAAAGTCGAAGTTTTATTTGATATTGCTTACTACAATTATGCTGATGGAAAGCCATTACTTTTAGATTATTTAATGAATGATTATAGCTATAATATTTATGTTGCTTTTAGTTGTTCAAAAACTTTTGGTGTATATGGCATGAGAAGCGGTGCAATCATTACTTTTTGCTATTCTGCTGGTGAAAAAGATATCTTTAAAGAAAGTATTGAACACATTACAAGAGGCACTTTTAGTTGTCCAAATAATGATGCCATTGGAGTCTTTGGAGAAATACTTAATGATTGTTACGAAACTGAAGAAATTAAAAAGGAATTATTAATCGAAAAACACATCCTGGTGCAAAGAGGCATACATGCACTCGAGATTATGAAACAATATGGCATTGCATATTTGCCATACCATTATGGATTTTTCATTACAATTTCAACAAAAGAGGATGCATACATGCTCTGTGAGGCTCTTGAAAAAGAGCATATATACGTTTGTCCAATTTCCGATCATTTGTTACGTCTAGCAATCTGTAGTGTAACCTTAGAAGAAGTTGAAATTTTTACCAAGTTTCTTAGTGTTTTAGACAAATAAAACCTTTCAAAGAGAATATCATTTACTATTTTGTCAAAAATGAAGTTTAAAATCGGGAGTTTGCTTCCGTTTTTTTTGTTTTATTTTTAGTTTTTTAAAACAATTAACATTCGATTGGGTAGGTATAATTTCAATTAATTTCACTTTTTTATTCATTTTTAGCAAGAATAGTGGTTTTGAAATTTAATAAAAAAATGCAAAAAAATGAAATAAATTGCATAAAAACCTTGTTTTATATTATATATAAGTATAAAATCTTAATTGCTGACGAATGTATTGATTTGCGAGATTGCTGATACACCAACAGGCGTTGTCATGAGTGGTTATCAGGTAACTCGTAATGAGCATTTAGTAAAGCCTGTCATTTGAAAGGAGAATATTCATGGCAAAAGTCAAGAAGATTAGAGTTCGTTTACAAGCCTATGATCACAAAGTATTAGACTTAGCGGTCAGTAAGATTGTAACTGCAATTCAAAAAACAGGTGCTGGTGTAGTAGGACCTATTCCACTTCCAACGGAAAAACAAGTCTACACAATTTTGAGAGCTGTCTTCAAATATAAGGACGCTCGTGAACAATTTGAGATTAGAACACACAAGAGAATTATCGATATCACTAATCCAAATAATTCAACTATCGAAGCTTTAAGAAAATTAGATCTTCCTAGTGGAGTTGATATCGATATTAAATTATAGGAGGTAAGGCACAATGAAAAGTATCATCGGTAGAAAAATCGGTATGACCGAAGTCTACGCAGAAGATGGCACAATGTATGCCGTTACTGTTGTTGAAGTCTTACCAAACGTCGTTACACAAAAGAAGACTGTTGAAAAAGATGGTTACGTTGCTCTTCAAGTCGGATATGAAGATAAGAAAGAGAAAAACGTTAATAAACCTGATCTTGGAATCTTCCAAAAAGCAAAAGTTGCTCCTAAAGCTCATTTATTTGAACTTAAAGGTGATGAACTTGCTAGTTACGAAGTTGGTCAAGAAATTAAAGCTGATATCTTCGCTGTTGGTGATGTAATTGATGTTATTGGTCACTCAAAGGGAAGAGGATTCAGTGGTGTTATTAAGAGATGGCATCACACTATCGGACCTAAGGCCCATGGTAGTGGTTATCATAGACAACAAGGTTCCTTCGCAAACAATGGCCGTTGCAACAACCGTGTTATTCCAGGTAAGAAAATGTCTGGACACATGGGAAATGATTCCGCAACTGTCTTAAACGCAAGAGTAATCGCTGTCGATGCAACTAAGAACTACATCTTAGTATCTGGTGGAATTCCAGGAAGCAAGTTAAGTTTAATCATGATTCGTAGCGCTATTAAAGGTATTAAAAACCCAGTCGCTATCAAACCATTACTTGACCGAGCTAAATATGAAGCCGCCCTTGCTGAAAAGTTAGCCGCTGAAGAAGCCGCTAAGGAAGCAAGAAAAGCTGAAGAAAAAGCTAAAGTTGAAGCACAAAAGAAAGCCGCTGAAGAAAAGAAAGCCGCTCAACAACGTGCTCAAGAAGAAGCTAAGAAAGCTGAAGAAGCAAAAAAAGCAGCTGAAGAAGCCGCTACAGAAAAACCAGTTGATGGTTCTGAAAATAAATAGTAGAAAGGAGAAACATTTATGGCAGATACAATTAGTTTGAAAGTATTTAAACAAGATGGTTCCGAGGTTTCTACTATCAGTTTAAATTCAAGTGTCTTCGGTATTGAACCACACGAGAGTAGCATGTTTGATGCAGTTCTCGTCTATCGTTCAAATACAAGACAAGGCACAAGCAAAACAAAGAAGAGACATGAAGTTTCCGGTGGTGGTAAAAAACCATGGAGACAAAAAGGAACTGGTCGAGCAAGATCTGGTTCAACTCGTTCCCCAATCTGGGTTGGCGGTGGTACCGTCTTTGGACCTTCTGGAGAACAAAACTTCGCTATTAAACAAAATAAGAAAGAACACTTAATTGCTATGAAGAGTGCATTATCACTCTTAGCAAAGCAAGACATCGTTGTTCTTGAAGATTTAAAGGTTAGTGGCAAGACTAAAGAAACCGTTAACGTCTTAAAGGCTTTAAAAGTTAATGAGAATAAAGTTATCGTCGTTTCAGAGGATGTCGCTGTATTAAATTCAATTAGCAATTTAAAAGCTGTTGTCACCCGTGCTTATAACAATTTAAGTGTTTATGATTTATTAAATACTCAAAAGCTTGTTATCAGCGTTGCTGATATTAAGAAATTAGAGGAGGAACTTGCATAATGGCTACCACTGAAAAGAAAGTCAAAGCTACTAAAAAAGAAACAGTAGCTAAAGAAGTTAAAGAAAAAGCAGTCGAAGCTACCAAGGCTCCTGCTACTAAAACTGTTAAACCAACAGTTAAAGATTATAAAGTGATTATTGAACCAATCATCACTGAAAAGACTATGAGTCAAACTCAAAATGAAAATAAAGCCACCTTCAAAGTCTTAGCGACTTCGAATAAGCTCGAAATCAAAAACGCTATTCAAAGAATTTATGGCGTTAAAGTTGTTGATATTAAAACCGTTAACGTTATTGCAAAAGCAACAACCCGTGGTTCAAAGTATCATGGAATGATTAGTGGATATAAGAAGGCAATTGTTCGTATCGAAAACGGTCAAGCAATTGATCTCTTCAAAGAGTAAATCCTCTAACCTTATATTATATAGGAGAAAGAAAAATGCCAATTAGAAATTATAGACCATACACTCCTTCAAGAAGAGAGATGACAAATGCTACTTTTGAAGAAATTACCAAGAGCACTCCTGAGAAATCCTTACTCGTTACCTTAAAGAAAACTGGTGGACGTAATAACCAAGGCGTTATTACTACACGTCACATCGGTGGTGGTAACAAGAAAAAGTATCGTATCATCGATTTCAAGAGAAATAAAAAGGGTGTCCCTGGAAAAGTCAGTGCAATCGAATACGATCCAAATAGAAATGCTTATATCGCTTTAATCAATTATGTTGATGGAGAAAAGAGATATATCATTCAACCAAAAGGATTGAAGGTTGGAGATAAAATTGTTAGTGATGATAATTGCGATATCGTAACTGGTAACTGCTTATTATTATCAAATGTCCCTGAAGGTACTTTCGTACATAACGTCGAACTTAAACCTGGTAAAGGTGGACAACTCTGCCGTGCCGCTGGTTGTGGTGCTCAAGTCTTAGGTAAAGAAGGAAAATACGTTATCGTCAGATTACAATCTGGTGAAATGCGTAAGATTCTTGGAACCTGCCACGCTACTATCGGTCAAGTCGGAAACGAAGATTTCAGCTTAATCAACTTAGGTAAAGCTGGAAAAAATAGATGGTATGGAAAACGTCCTACCGTTCGTGGTAGTGCGATGAACCCACCTGATCACCCACACGGAGGTGGTGAAGGTAAGTGTCCAATCGGACATGATGCACCACGTACTCCATGGGGCAAACGTGCACTTGGTGTTAAAACAAGAAAAACCAAGAAAGCTTCAACAAAGCTTATAATTCGTAGAAGAAACGATAAATAGTAAAGGAAAGGAGAATTAATTATGTCAAGAAGTCTTAAAAAGGGCCCATTCATTGATGCGAGCCTTATGAAAAAAGTACAAGAATTAAATAATGCTAACAAAAAAGCTGTTATCAAAACTTGGAGTCGTCGTAGTACAATCTTCCCAGAATTTGTCGAACATACCTTTGCTGTTTATAACGGTCATACATTTATTACTGTTTATGTCACTCAAGATATGGTTGGTCACAAGTTAGGAGAATTTGCTCCTACTAGAACCTTCAAAGGTCACTTTGGTAATAATGCTGATGATAAGGCAGCAGCATTAAGCAATGCTGGAAAGAAATAGGAGATAAATTATGGCAGAAAATAAAGAAACTATAGTAGAAGCAACTAAAACTACTAAAGCTCCAGCTACTAAAAAAGCCGCAGTTAAAAAGACTGCTCCAAAAAAAGTCGCTCCAAAAGCTGAAGAAGTAAAAGTTGAATCTCCTAAAGAAGAGAAGAAAACCGTTAAGAAGAGTGCTAAGAAAGTTGAAGAACCAGTCAAAGCCCCAGCAAAGAAGGTTGAAGAAGTTAAAAAACCTCTCGTTACTGAAGCTAAAGCTAGTGCCTTAAACGTTAAGATCACTCCTCGTAAATGTCGTTTAGTCATCGATACCATTCGTGGTAAAGATGTCGAAACTGCAGTTGGTATCTTAGCAAATACTGGTCACGATAAAGCTGGCCGTATCATTACTAAAGTTATCAATAGTGCAAAAGCTAACGCCGTTAACAATTTCAATATGAATGAAGATAAATTATTCATTAGTGAAATTATGTGCAGCGATAGCATTAAAATGAGACGTTTCTTACCACGTGCTAAAGGTAGCTCCAGTGGTATGGTAAAGCGATATGCAAATATCTACGTTACTGTTAAAGAAAAGATTTAAGAGAAAGGAGAAAAATTAACATGGGTCAAAAAGTAAATCCAATTGGAATGAGAATCGGCTTAAATAAAGATTGGTCCTCAAGATGGTATGCAAATAAAAAAGATTTTTCTACTTTCATTATGGAAGATGATACTGTTAGAAAATATCTTGTTAAAAATATAGATAAAGGTGCTTTATTAAGCCATATCGATATCGAAAGAAAGAAGTCTGATAAAGGTTATAACGTTAATGTTCAAATCTTCGTCGCTCGTCCAGGTATCGTTATTGGAGATAAAGGTGCCAATATTGAAATTTTACGTAAAGCTTTAGTCAAAATTTGTCATAAAGCTAACGTCAAGATTGATGTTGTAGAAGTTAAAAATCCTAGCCTTGATGCAACAATTGTTGGACAACAAATTGCTCAACAACTTGAACAACGTGCAAGTTTCCGTATTGCGCAAAAGAAAGCAATCACTCAAGTTCGTAAAGCTGGAGCAAGAGGTATTAAAACTCAAGTTTCTGGTCGTCTTGGTGGAGCTGAAATTGCTCGTGATGAAGGTTACAAAGAGGGTACAATGGCCATCAATACACTTCGTACTGATATCGATTATGCCTGGGTTGAAGCCCACACCACTTATGGTAAATTAGGTGTTAAAGTTTGGATTTCTCGTGGTGAAAAACAAATTGGAAAATTTGAAGAAGAAACTCAAAATGTTAAAGAAGAAGCAAATGCTCCACGTCGTAACAATTTTGATAAGAAACCTCAATATCATCACGATACCGCGAAAGGAGAATAACTATGTTACAACCAAAAAGAGTCAAATATAGAAGACCACATATTATTAAATATGAAGGTTTATCAAAAGGTGGTAACGAAGTAGCCTTTGGTGAATATGGTCTCCAAGCAATTGAAGGCGCTTGGGTAAGTGATCGTCAAATCGAAGCTTGCCGTGTCGTCCTCAGCCGTTACACAAAAAGATCTGGCAAATCATGGATTCGTATTTTCCCACACTTAGCTAAAACTAAGAAACCAGCCGAAGTTCGTATGGGTTCAGGAAAAGGTAATCCAGAGTACTGGGTCGCAGTTGTTCGAAAAAATAGAATTTTATTCGAGGTTGCTGGTATTCCAGAAGAACTCGAAAAAGAAGTCTTACGAATGTGTTCATATAAGCTCCCACTTAAATGCCGTATCGTTAAGACCACTCGTAAAGTTGCTAACTACATTCATAACGATGGTTCTGAAAGCACAGTTGTTGCTCCAGTTACTACCGCTACCCAACCAGAAGTTATTCATGGTGGAAACGAAGTGAATGAAGGTGCCGCAGCTGATAAATCACAAAAGAAGGAGAGTACAAGATAACTATGAAAATCGAAGAAATGAAAAAGATGTCTACTGAAGATTTAAGTAGCAAAGTATACTCCTTAAAAGAAGAGTTATACAATCTTCGTAGAAAGAAAGCAGTTGGTCAACTTGAAAATGTTAGCCACGTCAAAGAAGTTCGTAAAGATATTGCTAGAATCTACACAGTATTAAAAGAAAGAGAACTTGGAATTAAGTAAAGGAAAGAGTTATGAACAAACGAAGAATACAAGGTGTCGTTTTTTCCAATAAAAACGATAAAACAATTGGTGTCATGCTTAGTGGTTACAAGAAACACTCAAAATACTTAAAAAGAGTTGAGTTCCGTTCAAAATACTACGCTCATGATGATGAAAATTTAGCTAGAGTTGGCGATGTCGTTACAATCGAAGAATGCCGACCAATGTCTAAAACTAAGAGATTTAAATTAGTCTCAGTTGATAAGAAGGCTCTTGAAGAAATCAAGATCAACGAAGAACAAGACCTTACTAAAGCTCTTCATGAAGGTGAAGAAGAAGTAAAGAGCGAGCCAACTAAGGAGGAGAAGTAATTATGATTCAAGTCGAAACCAATTTAGTTGTCGCCGATAACTCCGGTGCTCGTCTCGTCAGAGTATTCAGAATCTATGGCGGAAGTCATCGAAAATCATGCTCAGTCGGAGACGTCGTACTTTGTGCCGTTAAGGAAGCAACTCCAACTGGCAAAGTAAAAAAGAGTGCTGTTGTTAAGGCTGTTGTTGTAAGAACTGCATATCCAATCGAAAGAAAAGATGGCAGCGTCATTAGATTTGATGATAATGCATGCGTCATTATCGATGATAATAAAGCTCCAGTTGGTACACGTGTCTTCGGGCCAGTCGCTCGTGAATTACGTGAAAAGGGTGGCGACGGATATATGAAGATTGTCTCCCTTGCAAGTGAAGTTTTATAGAAAGGATAAATAGTCATGAAATTAAAAACTGGTGATAAAGTCATTGTCATTACTGGCAAAGACAAGAATAAGACTGGGGTAATTCAAAGAGTTTATCCAAAGTTAAATCGAGTTGTTGTTGAAGGTGTCAATGTTCGTAAAAAGCATGTTAAACCAACACAACAAAATCCAGAAGGCAGTATCCAAGAAGTCTATTGCCCATTAAATGCTAGCAAAGTTATGTATTACGATGCTAAAACTAAAAAAGGTACTAGATTAGGAATTAAGGTTAATGCTGATGGAACTAAAGTTCGATTCGCTAAAAAGAGCGGACAAGAAATTAAGTAAAGGAGAAAAGTATGGCAGAAGAAATTAAAAAAACAGCCCCAAAGGCAAGTAAACCAGCAGCTCCTAAAGCTAGTAAGTCAGCTCCAAAAGCCGCTAAAGAAGAAGTTAAAAAGGAATCCACTTCTACTCAACCAAAAGGTCATAATGCTAAAAAAGACGAAACAAGATTATCAGTTCGTTACAATAGCGAAATTAAACCTGAGTTGATGAAGAAATTCGAATACACAAGTGTTATGCAAGTTCCAGCCCTCAACAAGATTGTTATCAATATTGGTGTCGGCGATGCAACTCAAGATAGCAAGAGACTTGATGAAGCAGTTGAAGAAATTGCTCTCATTACAGGTCAAAAATGTGTTGTTACAAAAGCTAAAAAATCAATTGCTCCATTCAAATTAAGAGAAGGACAATCAATTGGTTGCAAAGTTACTTTAAGAGGAACTCGTATGTATGAATTCTTCGATAAGCTTGTTTCAATTTCATTACCACGTGTTCGTGATTTCCGTGGTGTTTCAAAAAATGCTTTTGATGGAAGAGGAAATTATACCCTTGGTATCAAGGAACAATTAATTTTCCCAGAAATCGATTATGATAAGGTCGCTAAGGTTCGAGGTATGGATATTGTTATCGTTACTACTGCAAAGAGTGATGAAGAAGCATATGCCTTACTCAAAGCACTTGGTATGCCTTTCAGTAAATAGTAAGGAGGATATAAACATGGCAAAAAAGAGTTTAATTGCAAAACAACAACGTGCACCTAAGTTCTCAACTAGAGCTTATTCCCGTTGTAAAAGATGTGGACGTCCTCACGGCGTTTACTCAAAGTTTGGCCTTTGCAGAATCTGTCTTCGTGAACTCGCCTATAAAGGTGAGATCCCAGGCATGAAAAAGTCTTCATGGTAATTAGAAGGAGGAAAGATAAATATGCATCAAGATCCAATAGCCGATATGCTAACAAGAATTAGAAATGCGAATGCTATTCATAAAGATAGTGTTTCTATGCCTTCTAGTAAAATGAAAGTCGGAATTGCTAAGATTCTTCTTAGCGAAGGTTTTATTAAAGATTATAAAGAAGTTAAAGGTGAGACTGGTTTAAAAGAATTAGTCATTACTTTAAAATATGGTCCAAGTGGCGAGAGAGTTATTACCGGATTACGTAGAATCTCAAAACCAGGACTTCGTGTTACAGCAGATAGTAAGAATCTTCCAAGTGTTTTACGTGGTTTAGGTATTGCAATTATTTCAACCAGTAAAGGACTTTTAACCGATAAAGGCTGCAGAGCCAATAACGTCGGTGGTGAAGTTCTCTGCTATGTCTGGTAGGAGGATAAAATATGTCAAGAATTGGTAATAAACTTATTAAGGTCCCTACTGGATTAACTGTCACCATCAACGATAACTTCGTTGATATCAAAGGTGCCAAAGGAGAAGATAAAGTCTCCTATGACAAAGAATTAGTTGGTATTGAACTTAATGACGGTATCATTAAAGTTACTCGTGCAAACGAAGAAAAACATACCAAACAATTACATGGTACAACCCGTGCATTATTAAATAATGCGATCGTTGGTTGTAGTGAAGGCTTCAAGAAAGATTTAGAAATTATTGGTATTGGTTATCACGCCGAAATTAAGAACAACGCAATTGTTCTTTCCGTTGGTTATAGCCACCCAATCACTATCGAACCTCTTCCTGGAGTAACTATTACTTGTACAGATGCTACTCACGTCAGCGTTAGTGGTAACGATAAATTCAAAGTTGGACAAGTTGCGGCTCAAATCCGTGAAACTCGTAAACCAGAACCTTATCAAGGTAAAGGTATTAAATACAAAGGTGAATTTATTGCTCGTAAAGAAGGTAAACGTGCTGGTGCTACTGGCGGGTCTAAGTAAGGAGATAAAATATGATCAAACAAATTAGTAAAAATATCGTTCGTGTTAGAAAACATGAACGTGTTAGAGAAAAAGTCTCCGGTACAAATGAAAAACCAAGATTAGCAGTTTTTAGAAGCAATAAAAATATCGCCGTTCAAGTTATCGACGATGTCAAAGGAATTACCCTTGCAAGTAGTTCTAGCGAAACTTTAAAAATCAAAAATGGTAACAACATTGAAGGTGCTACTATTGTTGGTGAAGATATTGCTAAAAAATGCTTAGCTAAGAAAATTGAAGCTGTTGTCTTTGATCGTGGTGGATATATTTACCATGGTCGAGTCAAAGCATTAGCTGAAGCCGCCCGTAAGGCCGGCTTAAAATTCTAAGGAGATCACTATGGAAAATGAAAACAAAGTAGAAGTTGCACAAAACGAGCTTGTTAAAAACGAAACTCCAGTTGCAGCTGAAAATAGCGAAAACAAAGTTGCTAGTGAAACCCGTAATGATCGCCAAGATCGTAATAACGGCCCACGTGGTAGAAACGATCGTAACTTCTCCCGAGGTGGAAAAAGAAATTTCCGTCGAAGACCAGAAGTTAAAGAATATGAAGAGAGAGTTGTCTTTATTAACCGTGTTTGCAAGGTTGTTAAAGGTGGTAAAAGACTTAAATTCTCCGCACTTGTCGTTATCGGAAACGGTAAAGGTAAGTTTGGATTCGCCATGGGAAAATCAGCTGAAGTCCCAGACGCAATCAAGAAAGCTGTTGACCGATCAAAACGTAACATCACAACAATTCATCTAGTTAAAGCTGGAACAATTGCTCATGAAGTTGTCGGTAAATTCGGTGGAACACAAGTATTCTTAAAACCTGCTCCAGAAGGAACTGGTGTCATTGCTGGAGGTCCAGTAAGAGCCGTTCTTGAACTCGCAGGAGTTAAAAACGTCTATAGTAAAGTTTATGGTTCACGAACTTCAATCAACGTAATTCGAGCCACTCATAACGCTTTAAGTTTACTTAAAGATTATCGAACTGTTCAATTATTAAGAGGTCTTGCGGTTGAAGAAGGAGGAAAAGAAAATGTTAAATAATTTAAAACCTACTTCAGGTAGTCGTAAAGACAGAAAAAGAAGATGTCGAGGACTCGGCAGCGGTATTGGTAAGAATGGTGGTTCCGGTAATAAGGGCCAAAATTCCCGTAGCGGTGTCGGAGGAAAAGTCGGATTCGAAGGTGGTCAATTACCATTACTCCGTAGACTTCCAAAAAGAGGTACCGGCTTCAAAAACAATCGTCATATCACTTATGCCGTTGTTTCTCTCGATCGAATCAATGAAAAATTTAACGATGGTGATGTAATTGATACTACAAAGCTTATCGAAAGCGGAATAATTAGTGCTGAACTTTATGGAACAAAAGTCTTAAATGGTGAACTTACTAAAAAGGTTACCATCAAGGCTAACAAGTTTAGTGCTAGCGCTCTTGAAACCATTAAAAACAGTGGTTCAACCGCAGAAGTTATTGAGTAATTAACTCAAAACATTTATTATTTAAACTAATAGGAATTTTTTAATGAGGAAGTTTATCGAAGTCTTTAAGAACAAAGAAGTTGTCAATCGTATATTCTTTACGATTATGATTTTGTTTGTCTTTAGAATCGGTGCAGCTATCAGTGTTCCAGGAATTGATATTTCAAAACTTGGTGACGAGATTAAGAATGGTAATAGCATTCTTTCCCTCATGAATTTACTCGGTGGCGGTGCCTTAAGTAATTTTAGTGTATTTGCCCTAGGCGTTTCGCCTTATATTACCGCTCAAATTATTATTCAATTATTAAGTATGGATGTTCTTCCAGCCTTAAGTGAATTAAATAAACAAGGTGAGTACGGTCGTAAAAAGATCGAAATGGCCACAAGATATCTCACACTTATGCTTGGCGCTGTTCAAGCTTATGGGATTCTTCAAACCGCAAAGAATGTTAGTTGGATTACAATTACCTTTGAAGAGAACTTCTTAACATATGCCTATATTGTTACCATCTTAATCGCTGGCACAATGCTTGTCATGTGGCTTGGTGATCAAATCACAACAAAAGGTGTTGGTAATGGTATTTCCGTAATTATCTTTGCTGGTATAGTTGTTTCGCTTCCTAACCAAATCACAACTGCTTTCCAAAAATGGATTTTAGCCAGTTGGGATTTAGGTAGTAATGAAGCAAGTTTAGGTGTTTTTAGATTTATTCTTTATTTGTTAGCTTTAGTGGCGATTGTAGCATTTGTTACCTTTATTGAACTCAGTAAACGTAAGATCCCTGTTCAACACGCTTCACGAAGTGGTGGCAGTGAAAAGATGAGCCGTGCAAGCTTTTTACCTATTAAGATAAATAGCGCAGGAGTTATTCCTGTAATCTTTGCCGGATCAATCATGACTGCACCAAGCGTTATTGCTTCCTTCGTTAGCGCAGATGCAGCTAGTGCTAAATGGTTAGATATCTTCAACTATGCCAAATTATTTGACATGGGAAATGGTATTTATATTCCATGGGGCTTAATAATTTATCTTATCTTAATCTTTGCATTTACCTTCTTCTATGCAAATCTTCAAATCAATCCAGAGAGAATGGCTGAAGACTTTAAGAAGAATGGCAGTTATATTCCAGGAATCAGACCAGGCGTCGAAACTGAACGATATGTTCGTAAAGTTTTAAACCGTATCACCTTAATTGGTGCGCTCGCTCTTATTTTCATTAGTGCTTTACCAGTCGTATTAACGCTTAGTGGAGCCTTTGGAAATGATTCAACGTTAGCAATTGGTGGAACCGGACTCATCATTGTTGTTGGTGTTGCCCTTGAAATCAATAGTCAAATTAATGGATTAATTGCTGGTAAATCTTATGATGAAGTAATTGGAGGAATGTAGAGAATATGTTTAAATCAATTATTTTATTAGGTGCGCCTGGTGCTGGTAAAGGTACTAATGCCAAGCGTATTACAAGTTTATACAAGATTCCTCATATCTCAACTGGTGATATGTTTCGTGAAGCAATCAAGAATCATACTTCCCTTGGTGATGAGGCTAGTCTCTATATGCAAAAAGGCTTACTTGTTCCTGATTCAGTAACAATTGGTCTAGTTCGTGAGAGACTTGCAAAGGATGATTGTAAGGATGGTTATCTTCTTGATGGATTTCCTCGAACGATTGCGCAAGCAGAAGCGCTCGAAGAAATTGGTAAAGATTTAGCTCGTCCAGTAAATTTTGTTATAGACATCAACGTCCCAGAAACGGTTCTTAAAGATCGTATCTGTGGTCGTCGAGTTTGTAAAGTATGTGGCGCTCCATACCACGTTACTAATATGTTACCTAAAGTCGAAGGAATCTGCGACTTATGTGGAGGAGAGTTAATTCAAAGAAAAGATGATAATGAAGAAGCTCTAAAGGTCCGACTTGTTGAGTATCATAAACAAACCGAACCACTCGTCAAGTATTACAATCGTATCTTACATACCATTGATGGAATGAAAGATCGTGATTTATTACTTGAAGACATTAAAGCGATAGTAGGAGAATAACTTGATTATTATTAAGTCTCCCCGAGAGATCGCTCTTATGAAAGAGGCTGGTGAAGTCCTTATTGGCTTGTTTGATGTTTTAGAAGCTAATACTCTTCCTGGCAAAACTACTAAGGAACTTGATAATTTAGCTAGAAGGTACATCCTCTCACACGGAGGAGTACCATCTAGTTACCATTATGAAGGCTATCCTGGTAATATCTGCATTTCCGTTAATGATACTTTAATTCATGGCATCGCATCCAATAAGATTATTCTAAAAGAAGGCGATATAGTGAGTTATGATTGCATGTGTACAAAACATGGATATGTTGCAGATGCTTGCCGAACTTTTCCAGTTGGTAAGGTAAGCGATGAGGCTAAGCGATTGATTGAAGTTACAAAATCTTGTTTCTTTAATGCAGTCAAACTAGTTAAACCTGGAATTCATCTTGGAGTTATTTCTCACGAGATTGAACGTACTGCCAGAGAAGCAGGTTACACATTAACTGCGGATTATACTGGACATGGAGTTGGAACTGATGTTCATGAAGACCCATACGTTCCTAACGTTGGAAAAGAAACTGACGGACCACTTTTAAGAAAAGGAATGACAATTGCTATCGAACCAATGGTTAATGAAGGCAAAGTTGATCTGATTGTTCTAAGTGATGGTTGGACGGTTAAGACTAAAGATGGAAAGTTATCATGTCACTACGAAAATACGGTTGTAGTCACCGATAACGGTTATGAGATTATTACTTTGAAAAAAGGAGAATTAAATGGCTAAACAAGACGTTATCACCGTTGAGGCGGTTGTAGTTGAGAGTTTACCTAATTGTAATTTTAAGGTTAAACTTGAAAACGACGTAGTAATTCATGCCACTGTTTCTGGTAAAATCCGTATGCATTACATTCGCATTTTACCAGGTGATCGAGTTACTATCGAATTATCGCCTTATGA
>Ga0172378_10000624_pt1 | contig 31271 bp, 30 predicted proteins | sample GrowelOW332metaG_FD_119755 | JGI IMG/M metagenome (GOLD analysis project Ga0172378, IMG submission 119755) | Groundwater microbial communities from an aquifer near a municipal landfill in Southern Ontario, Canada - Pumphouse #3_1 metaG | ecosystem: Environmental > Aquatic > Deep subsurface >...
CTTGTTCCTTCTTCTGCATTCTCACTAATAATTTTTTCTGCTAATTCGTCTTCTGAAATACCAAATTCTTTAGCTGCTAATTTTACAGCATCTTCTATAACTTTTACTGTATAAGTTTTTGTTTTCATTTTCTATACTCCTACATGCTTACTTTTTAATTTTTCTACTCGTTTTTCTGTATTTAAAAATCCAATATAACTTTGTAACGTTGTAAACGCGTTACCTACTACCCAATACAACCCTAAGGCTGCTGGACTTTGTATTACAAACACAATCATCATTACCGCCATAACATATAACATCATTTTCATTGTCATTTGAGAAGTTTTTGCCTTAGGATCTGTAGCTTCTTTTTTACGATAATCTGGTAAGTTAGATTCTTGTTTAGCTTTTTGTTTCTTTTGACGCATATTAGTAATAAATATACTCACTACTTGCGTAATTCCAACAAGTGCCGCTAAAATAATAATACCCCAAGTTTGATTGTTCCAATTCCATGCTCCAGCATCTGTTTTTGCAATGCCGGTTGTTAGGTCAACTCCAAAAATAGATGTTGAATTAAAAATATCTAACCAATGTTTAACTCCTGTTTCTTCAAAAGTTGCAATTGATGCCGGAATTTTTCTGATTGCGTAATAGAATCCTAAGAATATAGGCATTTGAATTATTGGTGTTATACAACCTCCCATACCAATTCCATATTTTTTATATAAAGCCATTGTTTCCATTTGTAATCTTTGTTTACTGTCTGGGTCATCTTTGCCTTCATATTTTTTTTGAATTTTAGTTAATTCCGGTTGAACAATTTGCATCTTTAATTGCATATCGTTAGACTTTGCATATACTGGCCATGCAAGACTTCTTACAATTAATGTTGCAAAGACAAGTGTAAGTGCATAATTATGAAAACCAATAGTTTTTCCTACAGCCCATATGATTCCCGCCATTGGATATACAAATACATCCCAAAAGCCAAATCCGTCTCCTAAAGCGGAAGACATATATTCACTGTTTGCGCATCCACTCAACATAAATGATGCCACAATTACTACCAGTAATGCTAGAATCTGTTTTCTATGTTTCATTAATTTTCTCCTTTAAAATTTTTTTTAGTACGTAATCAACTTGTTTACATTTATCCTTATAATCTAGGGATAAAGAATTCTTTTTTATTATTATAAATATTTTATAATTTTTAATAACTTCAAGCCGAGATCTTAAGATTTCTCTCATAACTCTTTTTTCATAATTTCTGAGCACTGCGTTCCCGCATCTTTTAGAAATTGAAATGCCTACCTTGGTCTCGGTATTAGCCAAGTAATACACGACGTAATACTTGCTACCAACACTGTTTCGCATAGATATTAACTTTTTAATATCTTCATTAGTCTTTAATGTATAATTTCTATTCATAATGCACCTCAATTACATCACCAAAACACAAAAAAAGATCACTATATAATTGTTGATTATCAAGTGATCCTAGTTTGTATTCTATGCAGTTAATTTTTTTCTTCCTTTTGCGCGTCTTCTTGCGAGTACGTTTCGTCCGCCTACTGAAGACATTCTTTTACGAAAGCCATGGACTTTTTTAGTTTGTAACTTTGTGGGCTGAAATGTTCTATAAGTACCTTTCATAGCTCTTCCTCCTATTTGATTTTACTTTGTTTTTATTATTATAACTTAATTTACCATAAATGTCAAGCCTTTTATTTTTTAGCTTTCTTTTTCTTTTGTTTTACTTTTTTTATGCTTTTTAGTTTGAATGTATACAACGACTCCTATCAAAGATAATGCAACCGCTCCAACACCAATTCCAATACCCCACCAAATATTTTCGGTATTTGTATTGACGGTATCAACTGTATCGTCGTTTGGTTCTGTTGTTGAGTTTTCGCTATTAAATGAAGTCGGTAATTTATCTATTGCTTGTTTATAATAATATGTATATTTTTCGTTTGCATTTTCACCAAAATAATATACTAATTTTGCACAAATATATTCTCCGTTTAATCTACTATCAATTAAATCGTTTGTTTCTGTATAAGTATGAGTTTCGCTTGTATAATTATAAACACCTATATACGGTAAGTATTCGTTATCGCTTGTAAGTATCCAAGATTGCATATCTACATGGTACGGAATTGTTCTATCGTCAATAGAAATTCTTGCACCTCCATTATATCCGTCATCTGATGAAACGGCTATAAAATATAACTTTCCAAATTCGCTTTGTGATGTTTGATTACTAATATCTTTTAATGTAACGCCAGAAGCCTCAGGATTGCTATCTTGCATTACATCATAGCTTGCGGCTAACGCGCTCATTTCACTATTTGTCATATTAAGAAAAATCTCTTCTTTAAACGTTGCAGCTTTTACTTCTCCGTCTTTTTCATATTCGATTTCTGAATAAATTGTCTTAGGGTTTTGCTTAATAGATGTATTATCTAAAATATAAGTATGATATGTTGGAGCGGTGTACCCTGTATGCTCAGTAAAATAATAAATACTATTTACTTGGCCGGTTAATGTCTTTGAAGTTCCAGCATTCATTTTAAATCTTGTAATTTCATAATTAGGATCAATCTTGCTGCTGCTTGTGTCACTTTCTATGTATCTGTCTTCAATTCCGGCAACAACTCTATATTTTAATGTCATTTCGTCGTCATCATCAAACGTTCTAAGTCCAACAATAGAAAACTGAGAAGAAACTTCATCATTATAAAACACATGTTCATAAGGTGGTATAAATAAATAATTGCTGTCATCGCTATTATTTGCGACAAGTCCAACAATCCCTCCTAAGATCAACGCATAAATTAATATAAACAAGATAATACTTGTTTTATTCATGGCATTAACTTTATAATTTAAATTCTTGAAAAAATTTTGTTTTATTTCTTTATTTTCCATATTAATTAAACTCCTAACTAAATTTCTATCCGAATTGTATTTTACTATATTTTCGCTGCTTTATCAAGTTATATTTATTTTTTATCCCTCTTCTTGAATTTTTATGAGTTTTACTTCTTGTCTTTTTTTAAATAAATTAAAATTTCAAGGCTCGCCCTAAACAAATAGCTGTTTTTCCACATCTCTTTCCACAACTTATCCACAGTGGAAAAGTGGAAAACTATTAAAGCTGATTATTAATCATGTTTTTCTTTATTTTCTGTTTATAATATGCTAATATGAGTAATAGAAAAGGATTTTTTAAAATGACAAATGAAGAAGCACAAACATATTTTAATATAGTCTTAAAGCAATTAGCGTCGGAAACAACCGGGGATAATCGTCAAACTCTAGAAAAAAGATTCGAAAATTCAGGTAAAGTTTTAAAATTTGAAAATAACTATATTTATATTATAGTTAAGGATTCTCTAACTAAGCTTTTAATCGAAAAATTTAGTTCTAGACGTATGAACGAGATACTGGAAAGTGTTGTTGGGACGAAAACTGGTTTGAAATTTATCACGGAAGAGGACGCAAAAAGAGAAAAAGAAGAAACTGTTGCTAAATTCGCAAAAGTAGACCATTCTTTTGATCGTAGTAAGCGCAGATTACGTGCTGAATTCACCTTCAATAATTTTGTTGTTGGAGAATCAAATCGTTTTGCTTTTATTTCGGGAATGAAAGTTGCCGATTCGCCAATAGCGGTTTTAAACCCTCTATATATTTTTGGAGATATTGGCTTAGGTAAAACCCATTTAATGATGGCAATTGGCCACTATATTTTAGACAAAGACATTAATACTAATGTAATATATACAAGTGCTCAACAGTTTTGCGAAGATTATTTTGTTTATACCAAAAGAAATATTAAAGACATTGAAGTTTTTTATGATAAATATAGAAGTGCCGACGTTTTGCTGGTTGATGATATTCAATTTTTAGAGAACAAACCAAGTACTCAAGAAGAATTTTTTAAAGTATTTGATTATTTGCATGAAAATAACAAACAAATAGTTGTTACTTCCGATAGAAAAGCATCCGACCTAAAAATAATGAGTAGATTAAAGTCAAGATTTAGTTGGGGAATGCCCGTTGACATTAAAGCTCCTGACGATAACTTAAGACTTAATATATTACGTAAAAAGTTAGAGTTTTTAATATCTTCTCCGAGCGATGTTCCTGACACGTGTTTGAAAATAATCACTGACAATTTCAAAACTAATGTTCGTGAACTTGAAGGCGCATTAAATAGGTACGTAACCTACTGTGTTTCTATGAATTTACCATTTAATGACGAAAACGTATATTTAACACTGCAAAGCATTATGCCTAGAAATGCAGCTAAAAAAGTTTTTTCTGATGACATGGTAGATAATTTAAAAGCTATAATCGCAAATTATTTTCGATTATCTACTAAAGACTTAGTTTCAACCAGTAGAAAGCCTAATTTAGTTTATGCGAGGAATTTGTGTTTCTTTATATTAAGAACCGATTATAATTATCCTCTACAAAAGATTGGTGGATTCTTTGGTGGAAAAGATCATACTACCGTCATGTACGGGGTTGAAAAAATCACTGAAAATGCTAAAATAAATCCAAAAATCATGAAAGATATAAAATATATCAAACAAAAGATGGGGAACCAATAGTTTTCCACATATTAACACTACTAATAATAAAAATAATATATAAAAAATAAATAAAGGAGTTCCTATGAATTTTCAAATCAATCGTAATCTATTATTGTCCAATTTAAATAATGTAAATCTTGCTGTTTCAAATAAACCACAATTACCAATATTAACAGGTATTAAGGTTGAAGTTTCAGAAGATTCAATTAATCTTGTTGCCTCTAATTCTGATATTGCTATTTCTTCTAAGATACTTAAAAGTGATCAAGTAAAAATAAGTGAGATAGGTGATATCGTTGTTCCGGGTAAACTGTTTTATGAAATAATTAAAAAATGTGAAGGGGATAACGTAACAATTACTACATTTGAAACAAGTGGAATAAAAATTCTTTGTAATAATAGTACTTTCACTCTTAATTTATTTGATAGTTCTTTATTCCCTTATCTTACATTTGATTCAAGTAAGAAGCCAATTATTTTAGATTCAATTAATTTAAAACAAATAATAAAGAAAACTGCTTTTGCTACTAGTGACAGTGAAACGAAAATGGTTTTAACTGGAGTTAACATAACTGTAAAGGATAATAAAATAGAAGCTATTGCAACTGATAGTTATAGATTAGCTAAAAAATACCTAGAAGTTAGTGGTTTAGGTGACTTTGACTGTAATATAATAATACCTAGTAAGTCTTTAGAGATATTAAATAAAATAATTGATGATGGTCAAGATGATGTTGCGATAAAAATTACAAAAACCAAAACTTTATTTACTTATAAAAACATTCAATTTCAAACAAGACTAATTGATGGTACTTTTCCTAATACTACAAGCTTAATACCAACAGAATTTATAACTAGTATTAAATTTAATAAGTCAGATATCTTAAATGCTATAGAAAGAGCTTCACTATTCAGTGAAAGTGAAACTACTAGTACAATTAAATTTTCAATGAACGAAAAAGGTGAAATTATTATAACTTCTCCAAGTAGTGAAAAGGGAGAATTTAGAGAAGAGATAAAAGCAATTGAATGTGATAGATATTTAAACTTTGAAACAGCATTTAGTTGTAAATATTTTTCTGAAGCAGTTAAATCATTTGATTCAGATCAATTTATAATTCATTTCACTGGAGAGATTAAACCGTTTGTAATTACTAGTGATTATGATGTTAATCATTTACAATTAATTTTGCCAATTAGGTTATAAAATAAAAAGAACTACTAATATTTAGTAGTTCTTTTTTATTTAAAAATCTAGTTCTTTGAATATTTTAAGTAATTCTTCTTCTAAAAGGTCTTTATTTTTTTTGTCATATGGAGGAAGTTCTATTTCATCGAAAGGACTAATGCCTTCTGCTTGAATATTCTTAATTATAGATTTATCAGAGATTGCATCTGTTAATTTAGCATTAGGTGTGAACTCTTTAACCTGTTCTTTAAGTGTTTCTAAGGATTTTTTAGGAGCTCTCTTAATTTTACTGAATCCATTAGGTACAATATACTTAATTGATTCTAAAGATAACTCATTATCTATGAAATATTGGATTGTATTCCAAAAACCGCTTAAACCTAAAGTATCTAAGCCTACAACTAGACAAATACTATCGCTTAAATCAAGAAGTACTTCAGTTAAACGGCTAGAAGAAGGTGGGAAATCTATAAAAATATAATCGAAAAAGCTAGAATACTCTTCAAACATGTTTCTTAAGATTTTTTCTTGACCTCTTTCAAGAGTTAGCTTCATTGAAAGTTTATCAGTATTAAGCGTTTTGATTAAATATAGGTTTTCTCTTACCTCAATTAGTAAATCTCCTAGCTCTGCACGCTTAGCAATATAAAATTCTAGGTAGTTATCGTCTTGTTCAAATATTTTGTCTTCTTTACCAAAGATTTTAAAGATGCTATTTTGATCATCAGCGCTTAAAACAAGGACTTTCTTACCTTGCTTAGCATAATAATGTGCTAAGTAACCGATGAAGGTAGTTTTGCCAACTCCTCCCTTTTTACAAAAAGTTGAAACTATAGACATTATTAATATCCTTCTCTTTCTAATTTGTCTTTACAAGCTTGTTCAATAAAAGCAGAAACTAAAACTCCATCCTTGATTGAAGCTAATTTTACTCTTTTTCTAAGGTCCTTACTCATCGTTGCAGTGTATTTTTCTCTACCTGAAAAATCCTTCTCTGCACTACCTGAGCGAGTAGTCCTTTTTAACGGTTTCCTAGCGCTCTCAGAGTGGCTAGTTTCTTGTCTTTGTTCAATGTCAGCGTTTAAGCTGTTATCAAACGGGTCTGAACGTTTTTTAAATGGTAATTTTACTGAACTCATAGGTCCACCTCCAATATTTTTCTTATTTTTATACATATTTACGTAAAAACATATTTACATATTTATGCTATTACGTAAATATGTATAAATTTAACGAGAATTTGCTTCTCAAAGATCACAACTTTAGTCTCTCAATTTCACAAAAGATGCTAAAAACAGAAATACCTTTTGGCATCTATGTAAAGTCGCCGGAAACAAAAGCGCAGTTTCTAAAAATCGCCTTATTTTTGCGCCTACAATCTTTTTTTGCTATCGAGGTGAAACTTTATTCACCCACAGGCCTAAAATTGAGAGAAAGCGAAATAAGCAATAGCTATAAAAGCGATAAAATCATGTTATTTCGGTATTCTTTTACGTAAATACATACAAACATAAACATTTATTTATGGTTATACATAAAAACGTATAAACTTATTTACATTTTTATGTGTAATTGTATAAATGTATATACATTATTACACATTTATGTATAAATGTAAAGCCTTTTTTTAAAAAAAACTTTTTATCTCTAAAAAAAGAGCAAAAAAATATTTTTTTAGAGACAAAAATTATAGGTAGTGTTTTTGAGCGGGGGAAGAAAAAATATTTAGAAAAAAATTCACGTATTTATTTTATTTACGTTTTGTTGTAAATACATTTTTACGTAAAAACTTAAAAATGTATTTCCGAAAAAGAAAAAACTAAAAATCAACAAAAATATAGAACGGTTTTTTTAAAGATGCCGGTCTGCTACGAGCCATAACTAAAATTATTTTTTTCGAAAAATAGTACACGCCTTAAAAATCGCCTATAATCAAACTTTATAAAAAAGCACTAAATTATAGTAATAATAAAGAAAAAAAGGTTAGAATGGCAAAGAACGGCTAATTTTCTAAAAGAGTACAAAAAACATTAAATAAATGTAGATAAAAAAAGTAAAATATGTTATAATATATAAGAAAGAAGTAAGTAAAAGCTGGTGAAAAAAATGAAAAATATACAAATTACAACTGAATATATTAAATTGGGGCAATTTTTAAAATTTACAGGCATAATTGGTAGCGGAAGCTACGAAAAAGAATATTTATTAGAACATAAAGTTTATGTCAATTCTGAGCTAGAACAAAGAAGAGGAAGAAAAATATACCCCGATTATATTATAAGAACAGAAAATCAAGAATACAAAGTGATTAAATAAGTATGTTTTGGGTAAAAAGTTTAAGCCTTGTTAATTTTAAGTTGTTTGAATTGAGAGAAATTAAGTTTTCTGCAGGAATTAATATAATTTATGGAGAAAACGCGGTAGGAAAGACAAGTATTGTTGAAGGCGTAAGCAATTTGCTCATGACTAAAAGTTTTAAAAGTACTAAAGATCAAGATTTAATTAAACGTATGGCCCAGTATTATATAGTTAGTGGCGTTGCGTGTAATAATGCAAAAGATATTAACATTGTTGTATCTTATAGCAATAAAGAAAAAAAAGTTAAAGAAAACAACATTTTATATCGCAAATTAAGTGACTATATAGGAAAGTATGCCATTATTAGCTTTTGCCCAGAAGATTTAGGCCTTATTACAGGAGCGCCTAAAGAGAAACGAAGATTTATGAACACTAACCTGGGTCAATTGGATAAAGAATACCTATTAGCCCTATCAAAATACAATTCTGTTTTAAAAGAAAAAAACGAATATCTTAAAAAAATAGATAACAGCAAAGAAGATGAGGCGTTTTTAGATGTGTTGGATAACATATTATCACAAGAAGGCGAAATAATTATAAAAAAAAGAGAAGAATACATTGAAAAGCTTAATGTTTATATGAAAAAATATTCCGTTTTAATTTCAGGCGGGCTAGATTGTGGAAAAATAGTATATAACCCCAATATAAAAGCACCAGATTATAAAAAAAGATTGAACGAAGCGAGAAAAGTTGATGTGTTTTTAAAAAAGTCTTCCATCGGACCGCAGAGAGACACTTTTATAGTTGAAGTGAATTCGGAAAACGCTGAAGGCTACGCATCACAAGGACAAATTAGAACGGAAGCAATTTCGATAAAATTGTCTAGTGCAAAAGTGTTTAAAAACGAAAATAGAAACACAGTTATTATATTAGATGATGTGTTTAGCGAATTAGATGACAAAAGACAACAAGAATTATTAAAATTGTTAGCCGGTCATCAACAAATATTTATTACAACGACTGATATTAATAAAATAAATTTAGAAGCAGTAAAAGATGCTCAACTTATAAAGTTGGAAAGGACAATGGATAATGAGTGAAAAAGAACAAAAAATTATTGATGAACAAAAAGATTTGCAAGACGCATTTGAATCTAATGATAACGAATCAGCACAAGATGCCTTAAAAAACGAAGGAAGTTCATCAGAAAGTTATGGAGCCTCAAATATCCAAGTATTAGAGGGACTAGAACCAGTTAGAAAACGTCCTGGTATGTATATTGGGTCAACCGGACCTAGAGGACTACATCATTTAGTATGGGAAATTGTGGATAACGCGATAGATGAGGGCTTAGCTGGATATTGTACGCACATAGAAGTAGAAATTTTACCGGGTAATTTTATAAAAGTTACTGATAACGGACGTGGAATTCCCGTTGACAAGCATCCTAAGACACATATTAGTGCTGCTGAGACTGTTTATACGGTATTACATGCTGGTGGAAAATTTGATGAATCTAGTTATAAAGTCAGTGGCGGACTACATGGTGTTGGAGCCTCTGTTGTAAACGCCTTAAGTATTTACTTAAAAGTGGAAATTCATAAAGATGGCTTCATATACGAGCAAGAATATAAAAGAGGACAAAGAGAATATCCTTTAAGAAAAATAGGAAAGACTAAAAACCACGGAACAAGGGTTACATTTAAGCCAGATAGTGAAATATTTAAAGATACTATTGTTTTTGATTATGAAACACTAAGACATAGACTTCAACAATCAGCTTTTTTAAACAAAGGATTGAGAATATCTTTAAAAGATACGAGAAAAAAGGATCGCATAAAAGAAGAACATTTTGAGTATGAGGGCGGAATTAAAGAGTACGTTGAATTTTTAAATAAAAAGAAAGTTCCAATACATCAAGATATTATTTATATATCTGGAAAAGCTGAAAAAATTGAAGTAGAGATAGCCTTACAATACACAGAAGAATATCAAAGCAATATTCATTCATTCATTAATAATATATATACTCCTGAGGGAGGTACACATGAAGAAGGTTTCAGAATCGCTCTAACTAGAGCGCTAAACGGCTATGGAAAGACTAATAACTTATTTAGAAAAGACGAAGGATTTAATGGAGAGGATGTTAGAGAAGGTTTAACAGCAATTATTAGTTGTCGACATCCTGATCCACAGTTTGAGGGCCAAACAAAGACTAAATTAGGTAATACGGAAGTAAGAAGAATTGTTTCAAAGATTTTGTCTAAAGGTCTTGATAACTTTTTAAATGAAAATCCACAACAAGCTAGACAAATTATTGATAAAGCAGTGCTTTCTAGCCGAGCAAGACTAGCTGCCAAAAAAGCTAGAGAAGCAACTAGAAGAAAAAGCCCTTTAGAAAGTTTAGGACTAGCTGCCAAGCTTGCCGATTGTAGAAGTAAAGACCCTACCAAATGTGAAATATACATAGTCGAGGGTGATTCTGCCGGCGGTAGTGCAAAAAGCGGAAGAGACAGCGAATTTCAAGCAATTCTTCCCCTACGTGGTAAAGTATTAAATGTTGAAAAAGCTAGATTAGATAAAGCTTTAGCTAATAAAGAAATAATTTCTATGATTCAGTCATTCGGAACAGGAATTGCTGAAGAATTCAGCATTAAAAAAGCTAGATATCATAAAGTTATTATTATGACCGATGCGGATGTCGATGGAGCTCATATTAGAACGCTTTTATTAACTTTCTTTTATAGGTTCATGCGTCCATTAATTGAAAACGGATATGTTTACATAGCTCAACCACCATTGTATAGAGTTCAAGTAGGTAAAAAAATTGAATATGCATATACTGATGTTCAACAGCAAAAGATTTTAGAAGGCTTAGGTAATGCAAAGCCATCTATACAGCGTTATAAAGGACTAGGTGAGATGGATGCATCTCAATTGTGGGAAACTACAATGGATCCGGGGAACAGAACGCTTTTAAGAGTAACATTGAACGATGCTATGGAAGCTGATGAAGTATTTAGCACCTTAATGGGTGATGATGTAGAACCGCGTAGAGAATTTATTCAAGAAAACGCAATATATGTAGAAAATTTAGATGTCTAAGGAGTAATTTATGAGTAATGAAGAAAAAAATAAAGAGTTAAACGCAATAGACATCGATGAAGATGACGTTTTAGACGAAGATGACATCTTAGATGAAATAGATGATGACGACGAAGACGATGAAGTTAAAACAAGAAAGCTTGCAGCTGAAGCTCCAGTAGATGAAGCGGCAAGAATTGTATCTGATGCTAGTGACGGATCTCATTCTGGGGGAATTTACGAAGTTAATTTAATAAAAGAGATGAGATCATCCTTTTTAAGTTATGCAATGAGTGTTATTGTGTCCCGTGCACTACCAGATGTAAGAGACGGTATGAAGCCGGTGCATAGAAGAATTCTTTATGGTATGTTTGAGTTAGGCCTATATCCAGATAAAGCTTATAAAAAATCAGCTCGTATTGTCGGAGACGTTATGGGTAAGTATCATCCTCATGGAGATACTGCAATATACGATGCAATGGTTAGAATGGCTCAAGATTTCAGTTATCGTTATACTTTAGTTGATGGTCATGGTAATTTTGGATCCATTGATGGTGATGGTCAAGCAGCAATGCGTTATACCGAAGCCAGAATGAGTAAAATAACCATGGAATTATTAAAAGATTTAAATAAAGACACTGTAGACTTTATGGATAACTATGACGGTTCCGAAAGAGAACCGGTTGTTCTTCCTAGTAGATTTCCAAACGCTTTAGTTAATGGAGCAATGGGAATTGCGGTTGGAATGGCTACCAATATTCCGCCTCATAATTTAACTGAAGTAATTGATGGACTTATTTCTTTAATGAAGGATCCAGATATTACAATAGAGGGCCTTATGGCTTCTATTAAGGGACCGGATTTTCCAACTGGTGGTTGTATAATGGGTATTTCTCAAATAAGAAAAGCTTATATGACAGGGTCAGGCATAATTACAGTTAGAGCAAAATGCGAAATTAAAGAAACTAATAATAAAACATGTATTATTGTTGAAGAAATACCATATCAAGTTAATAAGCGAAAATTAATTGAGAGAATTGCGGATACCGTTAAAGATAAAATTATTACTGGTATTGTTAATATTCAAGATGAGTCAAATATGAAGGGTATGCGTATTGTTATTGACCTTAAAAGAGGCAGTAACGCAAATGTAATACTAAATAATCTTTATAAGCATACTCAATTACAAAGTACTTTTAGTATTAATAACTTAGTATTAGTAAACGGTCAGCCTCAAGTTCTTAATTTAAAAGAAATATTAGAATGTTATTTAGTGCATCAATTTGAAGTTATAACCAGAAGAACTAAATTTGAATTAAAAAAAGCAACCGAAAGAGCACATATTGTACAAGGTTTACTTATTGCATCAGCTCATATTGATGAAGTCATTGCAATAATTAAGGCATCTCCAGACGAACCGGAAGCAACAACTAATTTAATGAAGAAGTTTAGTATTACTAATAAACAATCTAGAGCAATTATTGCTATGAGTTTAGGTAAATTAACTTCTCTTGCTGTGAATAAATATAAAATGGAATTTGCTGAATTAAAAAAGACAATTCAAGAGCATAGAGAAATCTTAAAGAGTAAAGCTCGTAAAGCTGAAATTATTATGCAAGAAATTCAAGAAACTAAAAATAAATTTGGTGATGATAGACGTACTGAAATTAGTTTAAGCGATGAATTAGATATTGAAGATGAAGATTTAATCCCTGTAGAAGATGTTATTGTGACTCTTACCGAAAAAGGTTATGTAAAACGTATGACAGTTGATACATATAGAGCTCAAAACCGTGGAGGTAAGGGCGTTACTGGCGGTAAGATGGTTGAAGAAGATTTTATAGAGAAGGTTATATATACCTCATCTCATGATACCTTACTTTTCTTTAGTAGTTTAGGTAAAATATATAAGCTTAGAGCTTATCAAATACCTAGTGCATCTCGTCTTGCAAAAGGCCTACCAATTGTTAATTTACTTAACTTTGATCAAGATGAAAAATTAGCAGCAGTGCTTAATATTGATGCTAAAAAAATTGATACAGGTTATTTCTTGTTTGCGACCCGTTTGGGTCTTGTTAAAAAGACAGAAATTTCAGAATTTAATAACATTCGTGTCAACGGAATTAAAGCAATCGTGTTAAACGAAGATGATGAATTATTTAATGTTGAATACACCGATGGAGAAAAAGATATTATCCTAGGGGCATCTAATGGAAAAGCTATTAGGTTCAGCGAAAGTGATATTAGACCAATGGGTAGAATATCTGCTGGAGTTCGTGGTATAAAGGTTGCAAAAGATGCTCATGTTGTCGGAATGGCTATTGTCAATACAGATGGCGATGAGATTGTTATAATTACAGATAAAGGTTATGGAAAAAGAACAAACGTTAATGCTTTCCGTGTACAAGTTCGAGGTGGTAAAGGGGTTAAGGCTATTAACCTAACTGACAAGAACGGAAACATGGTAGGGTTGACTACTGTAATTGGTGATGAAGACTTAATGGTTATAACAACTCTCGGTATGATTATTAGAATTCATTTAGATCAAATATTAACAATAGGTAGAGATACTCAGGGCGTTAGAGTTATTATGTTAAATGATGGTCAACAAGTTGCCAACATTGCTGTAGTTCCTCGTAGCGAAGATGATGAAGAAATAGAAACTAAAAATTCTGATGATGATGACTATGATTTAGATTATCAGTTCACGGATGAAGATAAGGAAGAAAATCAAGAATAAAATTGGGTTTCTGTGTTGTATGTTTCAGTTAATTGTAATATAATACGGAATCAATAGAGCTTAATTTTAAGGAGAGAAAAGATGATTGATATAAAATTTTTAAGACAAAGTCCTGACTTGGTCAAAGAAAACATTAAAAAGAAATTTCAAAACAAAAAACTTGTTTTAGTAGATGAAGTATTGGCGCTAGATAACGAAATGAAAGACGTTAGAGTAAACGGGGATACGCTTAGAGCTGAAAGAAATAAAATTAGCGCATCAATTGGTGCTTTAATGAGAAATAAACAAATAGAAGAAGCCAATAAAGCTAAAGACCAAGTTAATAATATTAACACCGAATTAAAAGATATTGAAGAAAAAGAAAAAGAATTAAATGAACAAATTAATAAAAGAATGCTAGTTATTCCGAACATCATAGACCCATCTGTTCCAATTGGAAAAGATGACAGCGAAAACGTAGAAATTAAAAGATACGGAGAAGCTAAAGAATTAGGGTTTGAAGTTCCCTATCATGTTGACATACTAGAAAAAGTCGGAGGCATTGATATGGACTCAGCAAGAAAAGTTGCTGGGAACGGTTTTTACTATTTACTTGGTGATGTTGCAAGACTTCATTCTGCAGTATTAACGTACTCAAGAGATTTTATGATAAATAAAGGATTCACATATTGTATTCCTCCTTATATGATAAGATCAAGTGTAGTTGATGGAGTAATGTCATTTGATGAAATGGATGCTATGATGTATAAAATTGAAGGCGAAGACCTATATTTAATAGGTACCTCAGAGCATTCAATGATTGGTAGATTTAAAGATACATTTTTAAAAGAGGCTGACCTTCCAATAACTTTAACTAGTTATTCTCCTTGTTTCAGAAAAGAAAAAGGAGCTCATGGTATAGAAGAAAGAGGAATATACAGAATTCATCAATTTGAAAAAGAAGAAATGATTGTTGTATGTGAGCCTGAAGAATCTGCTAGTTGGTTTGATAAAATGTGGGGATACACAGTTGAATTTTTTAGATCAATGGACGTTCCGGTTAGAACCCTTGAGTGTTGTAGTGGAGATTTAGCTGATTTAAAAGTAAAAAGTATTGATGTTGAAGCATGGAGCCCTAGACAAAAGAAATATTTTGAAGTTGGTTCTTGTTCAAACTTAGGAGATGCTCAAGCTAGAAGACTTGGTATTAGAATTAAAGGCGAAAAAGGTAACAGGTTAGCACATACATTAAACAATACTGTAGTTGCACCACCGAGAATGCTTATCGCTTTAGTCGAAAATCATTTACTACCAGATGGTAGTATAGAAGTTCCAGAAGTTCTTCAACCTTATATGGGCGGAACAAAAGTTATCAAGGTTAAATAATATGAAAAAAGATAAATTTGGTTTGATATCTTTAATACTTGGAGTTATATCTATTGTGATGGGTTTATTTGCTATTAATATTCCCCTAGCACTAGCAGAATTATTTGTTGGAGTTAGTGGTTTAGTTTTTGGAATAATAGGCTTAAAAACAGAGATGCAACAAAAGGCGATTAACGGAATTATATTATCCTGTATGGGTAGTGCAATTGCCTTAGTTTGGTTTGTATATTTAATAATTACATAAGACCTAAAAAAAAGCAATTCAGTAAAAGAATTGCTTTTTTTGTTTATTTATACATTATTAACTATTCCCATAATAATGGGTAAGTTATTTCCATCAGTTATCACATATAAAAATGGGTGATTTAATATAACCATCTTACGGTCAAGATAGTCAGGTATATCTGCCTCATCTACATCCTTAAAGTTGGAAGATGTTGATTGAATACCTTTTTTTGAAAAAGAAATTCCGATATCTTGCTTAATAACATTAACAAACAAAGAATCAGAAGATATTTTTGAAAAATCGGCCATACTATAATTGAAAGCATCAGTTATTCCGAAAGACTGTAACATTGGTTTCAAATCATAACTATTTTCATATTCGATTTCAGGAACACCAAGATCAACTCGAACATCTTTTCTAGTGATTGCAGTGTTATTGTTAGCAAGTACATTAGTATTTAATAAATCACTAATTTCTACTTCTTCGTTTGGAACAATATAAGTAATAGTATAATTGTTTTTAAATGAATCACTTACTGTACAATAATTATCAAACTCTGCATACTCACTTCTTACAAAGTGGAACATAAAAGGTGCTTTAGTTTTTTCTCCATTGGAAAAGGTGTATTCGTGACAATATTCGTTTTTGAATTGAGAGGTCCAATTATTACTAAAATAAATAGTATTAATTAATGCAAGTAAAGTTTCATCACCAATTTGATAATCTTTTTCATTTAATTGAAATAGGTTGTCAGTATAATAATTAATCCATTTAGGAATACAATTTTTTTGTGTTGGAAAATCTATTTTGTATTCTTCAGTATAATAATTGTCTGCTAAAGTAGTTGTGTAATCATCTAAAGTATTGACGTTAGATGAAACCCATAAAGAATTAGCTATTTTAGTATTACCACCATAATTACAAAAGTAATTATATTCATAGGTTTTTTTAATCTTAGCACGTAGAGATTCGCCATTAGGTAAACCTAATACATTTTCAATTTGACTTTTAGTGTTATCGCTACTACCTTCGTAAAGAATTGATAAGGCAATATAGGCGCTCATTGGCGAATAAACATAATTTTCTTTATCATCTACTAAAGCCAGAAAAGAAGACGCTGCAAATGATTTCATATTAGATAATAAATCATCATCTAGCTCACTAATTCTTATATTGTCTTGAGCAGGATAACTCACCGGCAATAAAGCAGGTGCACCAACAACTGTAGTTACCGCTTTTTGACATCCGACAAGCATAAAGCTTCCTAATAATATGACAGCTAACGTTAAAGTAGCTGTAATTTTTTTTGATTTAAACAATTTCCTCAACCCCCTTTATAAATTCTTTTTAAAATTATAAATTATTAATTATACCCATAAATACAGGTAAGTTATTTCCATCAGTTATTACATATAAAAATGGGTGATCTAATTTAACCTCTATTTCATCCAATTCTTCTACTTCAGCTGATGTACATCCACCAAAGAATGTCACAGCTGCTGCTTCAACACCTTTTTCCGAAAACGAAATTCCACTATCTTGCTTAACAACATCAATATACAAAGGGTCTGGAGTTATGCCAGTAAAATCTGCGTCAAGTTCATCAAAGGCATCAGTCATCCCTAAAGATTGTAACATTGGTTTTAAATCATAACTGTTGTTATATTTTATTTTAGGAAGAGAAATAGTAGCATAAACACTTATCTGATTAGTAGGATCTCTATAGCTAGAAAGTACATCTTCATTTAATAAATCTATAATTGCTACGCCTGTATCTGGAACAATGTAAGTAATATTATAATTGTTTTGAAACGAATCACTTACGGTGTAGTAATTATCAAAGCTGATATATTGACTTCTTACTCTGTGCTTCATAAAAGTTATCAAAGTTTCATCTGAACCGAAAAAAGTATCATCATAATTATCTTTCTTTTCAAATTCATCTGTCCAATTGTTATTAAAATAAATCGTATTAATTAACGCAAGAATTGTTGCATCATCAATTGGATAATTGGTTTCGTCTAAATTTAAAAAATCGTTAGTATAATAATTAATCCATTTAGGAATACAATTTTTTTGTGTTGGAAAATCTATTTTATATTCTTCAGCATAATAATATAGGGCTAGTTTTTGGGTGTAATCATCCAAAGTATTAAGATCATTTTGGACCCACAAAGAATTAGCTATCTTAGTTATGCCTTCGTCGTTATCAAAGTAGTTATATTCATAAGCTTTTTGAATATTGGCACGTAATACTTCGTCATTTTCTACCCCTAAAACGTCAGCAATTTGCGATCTAGTATTATTGCTACTTCCTTCGTAAAGCATAGATAAGGCAATATATGCACTCATTGGTGAATAAACATAATTGTTTTCGTCATCCGACAAAGCTATAAAAGAGGATGCTGCAAATGCTGTCATATTAGATGCAAAATCACTATTTATACCCCAGGTTCTTATATTGTCATCTGCAGGATAACTTACCTTTATTAAAGCTTCTTCTCCAACCGCTTTACTTACCGATTTTTGGCATCCAACTAAAACTAAACTACCTAATAATATTACAAGTAACATTAATGTACTGGTTATTTTTTTTGTCATTATAAATTACCTCCTTAATTTTTATTTTATTTAAAATTTAATTTTATTTGTTAAACATAAAAACTCTTTTTCAGTTAATTTATTGCTTTTAAAAGCAAAAGAAAAATTATCATTATCATATCTTGGTATTATATGAATATGAAAATGCATAACAGATTGTCCGGCACGGGCTCCTGAATTGTTTAATATATTAATATCTGTTACCCCTAGTGTTTCACTTAGGCGTAAAGCAATTTTTTTAGCAACACCTATCATATGAGAAAGAACTTCTTCTTCAACATCAAAAATATTTGTGTAATGAGTCTTTGGAATGACTAAAGTATGACCAAGTGTCGCTTGGCTTAAATCTAAAAATGCCATACACACATCATCTTCATATACAACATGACTTTTAATGTTCCCTTTGGCTATTTCGCAAAATATACACATAACAAAACCTCCTATATAACCTTGTTACTTATATTGTATACTAAAGTAGGTATGATTTCAAGTGCAGTAGAATGAATAGTATGTTATAATAGATAAAAAAGGAAGTAATATGCATGAAAGCAACTAGAAAAATTGTTTTTCTAGCAGTACTGGTCAGTATTGCTATTATATTTTCGTTCATTGATAAATATATGTCATCATTTCTTTTCCCGATGTTGCCGGGGGCAAAAATCGGACTTGCAAATATTGTCATACTTTTAGTTATAATGAATTTTGATTTAAAAGACGGTTTAATTGTTACGGGATTAAAATCTGTAATTGTCGGTTTAATATTTTCTGGACTTACTACGTTTTTTATAGGTGGTGCGGCGAGTTTAGTCAGTTTTTTTGTAATGTTTGGCCTTGCAAAACTAGCCACACACCACATGTCCTATATTGGAATAAGTTTAGTGGGTAGTTTTTGTCATTCTGTTATACAACTTTTTATGATTATGATATTATACTCAATTGGCTTTGAAGTATTTATATACGGAATATATTTGTTATTATTATCAATTTTTAGTGGTTTGTTGATTGGAATACTTAGCATAAAACTTAATAAACCGCTTAGTAATTTGATTGGAACATATAATAATTGATAAAAATGGGAAAATGTGGTATAATCAGCTATCAAAAGGAGAAAGAGATGGATAAATTATTTAAAGAAATATTAAAAAATATTAAAAAATATGAAACTATTATCATTCATAGGCATTATAGACCAGACGGAGATGCCATCGGAAGTCAATTAGGCTTAAAGGATTCTTTAGTACAAAGTTTTCCAGATAAGGAAATATATGCTGTAGGAGATGAAAGTGACCGATTTAAATTTTTAGGCCATATGGATACAATTGATGACCAAAAATATGAAGAGGCCTTAGTAATCATTTTAGACAGTGGTACTACCAATATGATAAGCGACATGAGATATAAAACGGGAGCATTTTTGATTAAAATTGACCATCATATATCTGATGAAAACTATGGAGACATTAATTGCGTTGATACAGCAGAAATTAGTTGTGCAAGTTTAGTTTTTAGATTAATTGATAACGCTAAACTTGAATTAAGTGTCGAAGGAGCTAAAGCCCTTTTTACCGGTATGGTAACAGACAGTGGAAGATTTAGATATGATGGGGTAAACGAAAGTACATTTTTAATAGCTAGTAAGCTTACAAGCTATGGATTTGATAGTGAAGATATATATAGTAATTTATATGTTGATGAATTAGCTAAGGTTCGCCTACGTGCGAAGCTTGCACTTAAGTTTAAAACGACACCACATAAAGTTGCGTATTTAAAAAATACTAAAGAAGATGTTAAAAGTTATAACTCTGATGTATTTAGTATATCAAGAGGAATGATTGGCGTAATGAGCGGAATCAAAGGAATAGATATTTGGGCTAATTTTACAGAAGATACAGACGGCGTAATTGCCGAAATAAGATCTTCTAAATATGATATTAATAAAGTAGCCGTTAAGTACGGTGGTGGCGGTCATAAAAAGGCCAGTGGAGCAACATTAAAAGATTTTAATGAAGCGGATGAAATGTTAAAAGATTTAGATAAAATATTGGAGGAAAAAAATGACAATTAAAGATGAAATTAAGAATGTAACTAAAAAAGTAAGCAAAATTGCTACTGAAAAAGTTAAAGACGGAATCACACAATTAAAGACATCCGAAACATACCGAGATATGGATGCAAAATTGCATAACGATAAATACAGAAATATCAAAGTAGACATTTATACAGAAATTAAAGCTCACGATACTATTGTTATATATCGTCATAGAAGACCGGATGGAGATGCCATAGGTACAACCCTTGGATTAAGAGATATTTTAAGACAAAGTTTTCCAGATAAAAAAATATATTCTGTTGGAGATGGTATACCAGAGTATTTACAATTTGTTGGAGAAGAAGATCAAATTGATGTTAAATCATTAAAGGGATTTTTAGCTATTGTTGTTGATACAGCAAATCTTGATAGAGCAGTAGTACCAGGAATTGAAAATGCTCATAAAATTATTAAGATTGATCACCATATTCCTGTAGAACAATTTGGAGACATTAACTATGTTCGTGAGAATTATGCTTCATGTTCATTAATGATCATGGATTTTGCTAGATCATTTTCGGACCTAGTTGTGAATGCTGTTGCATCACGTTACTTATATATTGCAACAATTACCGATACCGGCAGATTTAAATATGCAGGTGTTGATAGTTATGCGTTTGTATTAGCATCTGAAATGGTTAAAAAGGATTTTGATATTGAAAAAATTTATGCATCTTTGGATTCTAAAAGTCGTGAGTTGTATATGTTTAAGGGATATATTATTAAGAATACAAAATTTAGTGAAAATGGTGTAGCTTATATGCATATCACTAAAAAAATCATCAAGAAATTTAATATATCTGTAACTGATGCTAGTGGGTTTATAAATATTATGGACTCCGTTGCAGGATCTCCTATATGGATTTTGTTCATTGATAATAATGATGAAATAAGAGTTCGTTTACGTTCTAGAATGATAGCTATTGATAGTCTTGCAAACGCATATAACGGTGGCGGACATGCTAATGCATGTGGTGCAACATTATATGATAAAAAAGACATTGCCAAACTTGTAGGGGATGCTGACAAGTTATTAGCATCTTATAAAGAAAAGAATCCGGAATTAAAATAATGCATATTTTAGTTACTAACGATGATAGTATTAATGGTGAAGGATTAAAAGTATTAGCTCAGGCTAGTATGAAATTAGGCAAAGTTACGGTAATTGCACCAAAAAATGTACAGTCTGGAAAAAGTCACGCTTTATCACTTAGAAATCCTATGGAATTTAAGAAAATAAATGATATTATTCCAGGGGTTGATACTTATGTGTTAGACGGTACACCAGCTGAATGCGTAAGGGTTGGAGTAAATCATTTACATCACCAATATGACTTGGTATTTTCGGGTGTTAATAAAGGATTTAACCTTGGAGAAGATAATTTTTACTCAGGTACATTTGCAGCTGCTCATGAAGCGGTATTACTAGGGATAAAAGCAATTGCTTTTTCAACACATTTTAGTAGTTTTAGCGGAGCAGAACGCTATTTAGATGAAATTATGAAATATATTTTTGATGAAAAGTTATTAGAGATTAATCCGTTATATGGAGTTAACATTCCGCTTGAATCTCGAGGTATAAAATTTTGTGCCCAAGGTAACACCCATTTTGATATTACTTATGTTGCAAAGGGTGACATCGTTCAGGGTGTTGGATTTCCCCAAAAGAAAAAAGATAATACAAAGTATAGCGATGTTGATAATACGTATCAGGGATATACCACAATTGTGCCCTTTTTAATTAATATTACTAACTATAAAATATTAGAAAAATTAATCAATAAATAAAAAGCTTGAAAAAAATAAGAAAATGATATAAAATATTAAAAGAAGTAGGAGGATACTATGGATAAAACACAAAATAAGTCATTAATAGAAATAGCTTATGATCTTTTTGCTAATCAAAAAGTAAAGAAACCTCTTTCACTAAAACGAGTTACCAAAGAAGTAATTAAAAAAATCAAAGACAGAGAGTTTATTGTTGATTTAGATGATGATAGAACAGAAAAAGGCATTTATGCTGATTTATCTAATGAAGCTAAAAACTGTCTTATATCTCAGTTTGAAATGGATTTTATGTTATGTGGAGATTTCATTTATTGTGGTGAAACAGAAAAAAATACTAAAAAAGATGTGCGTAGCATATGGGATTTAAAATCTCGTGAAAAATCATCATTACTTGATAAAGATAATGAAAAGATTATTGATGATTTTGACGAAGATGAAGAAGTTACTAAGAATGAACTTAAAGACGATCTTAGATATGATGATATTGCCAGCGAGTTAAATGACGACGATGCTGATGAAGATGACGATGATATCGCCAGCGATTTGCAAATTATACATAACGATAAAAGTGATGTCACTACTAGTGATGATGACGATACTATGGCAAAAGTTGTTGATGACGATGACGATGATGATGACGATGATGATATCGCCAGCGAATTAGATGAAGAACATCTTAAAAAATAAATAAGTAAACATTGTTGCTGAAGAAAAAGAAATAATGAATTAATAAGCGGGGATGGAAACCTGCTTATTTTTATATAAAGGAAAAAAATATGATTATTGATTTTGAAAACATTAAAAAAGAAACAATTACCCATATGAAAGATGGCAAAGGTACTTTGTACATTCAGCCAATTGACGATGATACTAAAAAAATTGCTAGAATCACTATACCTCAAGGGTCATCTATTGGATCCCATACTCATACAGAGGGGGATGAAGTAGTTTATACATTAAGTGGTAGAGGGATTTGTCACGACAGTAAAGGAGACCATGCCTTAGTTAAGGGTTTGGTTAATTACTGTAAAACCGGAGAATATCATAGTATTGAAAACATAGAGCAAGAAGATTTAGTAGTTTTTGTAGTAATTAATAAGTAGGAGGTCTTTTATGTATATAATGGATGGTAAAGAAGTCAGTTTAAAAATTAGAAAAATCCTAAAAGAAGAAGTAATATCAAGGGGTATTAGCCCTAAATTACTAGTTATTTTGGTTGGCGATGATATGGCTAGTCAAATTTACGTTAAATCAAAAGAGCGTGCTTGTAAAAAAGTAGGAATTGAAGCCGAAACTATTGTGTTAGATAATAATACTAGTCAAAAAGAAGTTATTGATATTATAAACAAGGCTAATAAAGATAAAAGTGTTAATGGTATACTTGTACAATTACCACTTCCCGATTATATGGATGCTTCAGCTATTGTAAATGCTATTGACCCTCTAAAAGATGTTGATGGCCTAACAGTAATTAATCAAGGTAAATTAGTTAGCAAAGAATATGGTATAGTACCGGCTACTCCGAAAGGAATACTTGCGTTACTTAAATATTACAACGTTAAATTGGATGGAAAAGATGCCATTGTAATTGGCAGAAGCCAATTAGTAGGTAAACCAGTAGCGGCGTTACTTTTAAACGAAAACGCAACTGTAACTATGGCTCATTCACATAGTAATGATTTACAAAATTTATGCAAAAATAAAGATATAATTATATGTGCAGTAGGACATGCTAAGCTTATTACAGCGGATATGGTTAAAGAAGGTGCAGTAGTAATAGATACAGGAATTAATAGAGTTCATAATACTTTAGTTGGAGACGTTGATTACTTAGCTGTAGCTAATAAAGCATCACGAATTACTCCGGTACCCGGAGGAGTTGGACCGATGACTGTTGCATGTTTATTACAAAACATTATTGAATGTTATAATTTGCAACAAAAATAAGATTAAATAGAAGGCAGAATACATGAAGTTAATAGTAGGTCTAGGTAATATAGGAAGAAAATATAAAAACACAAGACACAATGTCGGTTTTATTTTTGTTGATAACTATGCTACACAAAATAATTTAAAATTTAAACTAAATAAAGATTTTAATGCTAAAATTGCATTAACTAAAATAAATAATGAAAATATAGTACTAATGAAGCCTTGTACGTTTATGAATTTAAGTGGAAATGCGGTAGTCAAAGTTAAAAAATATTATAAAATTGATAACGATGACATTCTTATCATACAAGATGATATGGATTTAGACATTGGAAGATGCCGTTTTAGACTTAAAGGTAGCAGTGGCGGGCATAACGGACTAAAATCAATTTTTAGTTGTTTAGGAAGTACAGAAATAAAGAGATTTAAAATAGGAATATCCGCACCAAATGGTGAAGGGGTTGTAGATTATGTACTTGGTGTTTTTAGTAAAAAGGAATACCAAGAAATAGAGGGAATAGTTGAAGAAAGTAGTGCAATAATTAATGATTTTTGTACAAAAGATTTTGAAACATTAATGGCTAGGTATAATAAGTAATGAATAAAACATTAGATAGGTTTAAAAAGTTATCACAAATTGAATATCTATCTAATTTAATTAACAAATCTAGTTATGACATATCTATATGCGATACGACACCTAATATTAATTGTTTAATTGCGTCCTTTGTTTCTAAACAAGACGAAAATATTGTATATGTTGCGAGTAACATTTATAAAGCAACTCGGGCATACGAAAAAATTGCTAAAGTATTAGGCGAAGATAATGTCAATTTGTATTTGCAAACAGAACTTGTTGCAACAGAGATTGATGCCACAAGCAATGAATTTACATATGAAAGACTTAACACTATATCGTCTTTATTAACTAAGAAACATAATGTTATAGTTACTCATATTAGTGCTATTACTAAAAAATTATTACCTTTCAATATATTTAAACAAAATGTAATAAATATTAATAAAAATGATGACATAGATATAGATAAATTAACTAGGTCACTAATTGAATTAGGATACAAAAAAGAACCAACATGTAGTAGTGTTGGTTGTTTTAGCTTGCGTGGTGGAGTAATTGATATCTTCCCTTTAGGTTACCCTAATCCGTTTCGAATTGAACTGTTTGATATTGAAATTGAAAAGATTAGAGAATACAATACAGAAACCCAAAGAGGAGTCATGGGGAGTGACATTAAACGCTTTAATATTTTACCAAATACGGAATTAATATATAACAGTAAAACTGTTTGTGAAAAAATAACAAATTGTCTAGGGAGGACTACAACATATAACCTAAACGCGGACTTAAGAGCCTTAGAAAATCACGATAAAGCGGAACGACTTTCTAAATATATAAATTATATGGCAAATGGGTATGAAACGTTACTTAATTATATGGATAAAAAAGTTGTTTTATTTGATAATCTAGATGAAATAAAAGAAAGTTATCAAAAAATTATAAATGAATTAAATTATTATTTAGAAAACAATTCAGATGAAGCGATTAGATTATTAGACTTATGTTTTTATGAAAGCCTAGACTTAGCGACGAAATCTTCTAAAAAAATATATTTATATCCGTTCTATAAAGCAGAAGCTATTGATATGTGTGGAAAAGAAGTTAATAATTATCAAACAAATATTCCTCTATTAGTTACGGAAATTCAAAATAGCAATAAATTGATATATATTACTTCATCAAGCGATGAGCATTATGCCTTAATTAAAGACATGTTAAACAGACACAATTTATTACCACGTTTGATGGATAAAATTAAAGTATTAGTAGATGATAAATCTATTAGTTACGATACTGATACGGTTATGGTAATTGATGAAACCCAAATATATAAGAAACTAAATTTAAAAAGGTCAAAATACCGAAACATTTATGAAAATACAGTATCTATTAAATCTGTTGATGATTTGAAACCTGGAGATTACATTGTACATTATGATTATGGTATTGGAAAATATTTAGGTATAAAAGTTATTAAAACTGGAGATATTACTTCAGATTACTTAAGCGTTAAATTTAAAAATATGGACCTTTATGTTCCAATTGACCGAATCAGTTTGCTTGATAAATATCAAGCAAATGAAGGCAGTGAAGTTTCTCTTAGTGATGTAGGTAGTGGAGAATGGGAACGTAAGAAAAGAAAGGTTGAAACAAGACTTAGAGATATAGCGCGCGAGCTAGTATTATTACAAGCTTATAGAGACTCTAAAAAGGGGTATATATATAGTAAAGATAATGAGATACAAATGAGTTTTGAAGATGATTTTCCATATCAAGAAACAAAAGATCAATTGTCAACTATCCAAGAGATTAAAAAAGATATGGAGGATGGTAAAATAATTGAAAGACTTGTATGTGGAGATGTTGGGTATGGTAAAACCGAAATAGCGATGCGAATAGCTTTGAAAACCGTATTAAACGGTAAGCAAGCAGCTTACCTTGCTCCAACTACTTTGTTAACTAGACAACACTATCATACTTTTATGGATAGAATGGAAAAGTACGGAGTAAATGTTGCCTTAATTAACAGAATGGTTAGTTATAAGGAAAGAAAAGATGTTATATCTAAATTAGCGATGGGGGAAATTGATATTATAATAGGAACTCACGCCCTACTTAATGATAAAATTCATTATAAAGATTTAGGATTATTAATTATCGATGAAGAGCAAAGATTTGGAGTTACTCATAAAGAAAAAATAAAACAATATAAGAACAATGTCAATTGTCTTATGTTATCAGCTACCCCAATTCCAAGAACCTTGCAAATGAGTTTAATTGGAGCTAAACAAATGAGCTTAATTGAAACTCCACCGCAAAATAGATATCCAATTCAAACATATGTCATAGAACAAAATTCAGCAATCATTAGAGAAGCGATATATAACGAATTAGGAAGAAGTGGACAAGTTTTTTATTTATTTAATAAGATAGATGGGATAGAAGAAAAAGGCGCAGCTATTCATAAGCTTGTACCAGAGGCAAAAATTGTTATAGCGCACGGCAGAATGGACAAGGGTGAGTTAGAAGACGCTATAAAAAGGTTTATTGATAAAGAGTTTGACATACTTTTGTGTACAACTATTATTGAAACAGGTATTGATATACCTAATACTAATACCTTAATTGTTGAAAACGCCAATCGATTAGGCTTGTCGCAAATGTACCAGATAAGGGGAAGAGTAGGTCGTACTAATAGATTGTCCTATGCTTACTTTATGTATAGCAGAAGCGAAGTTTTGACCGAAAATGGACGAAAAAGATTGGATGCTATAAAAGAATTTACATCATTTGGAAGTGGATATAAAATTGCTATCCGTGACTTAGCTATTCGTGGGGCTGGGGACTTTTTAGGACAAAAGCAGTCGGGATATATTAACGATGTGGGTATGGATTTATATATTAAAATGTTACATGAAAGTATCTTAGAAGTCCAAGGTAAAAAAATAGAACATAATCAGAAAAAAATTGACACTATTGAAGTGTCAAAGCATGTTGATGATAAATATGTTAAAGATGAAGAAATTAAAATATATATTCATAAAAAAATATCTAAAATTAAATGTAAGGCAGACCGAGATGATGTAATTAATGAGTTACGTGATCGATTTGGTCAATTTGATAATGATATAATGTTATATATAAATAAGCAATACCTAGATAGTTTGTTAGAAAAACATCATATTGAGAGCTTGTCAGAAAATGAACTGAGGGTTAAGTTAGTTTTTTCTGCAGCAGAAACAGAAAAAATCAAAGCGGATTATTTGATGAAAACTATATATAAGATGGGACAAGACTTTACGCTTGAGTATAAAACGAGAAAATACGTTATATATATAATAAAACTACTAGATGGCGAAGAATGGGTTAACAAAGTTATTTATTTTTTAGAAACTTTTTATAAATCTTTAAAATAACAATTTTTATATAATAAAAATTGTTGAAGTAAAGTCAATGATGTGGTATAATGACATAGAATTAAAAATATTTTTTAATAATAGGAGGAAATATGAAGAGATATAAAGGATGGCTTATAGTTGATGCAATTACAGCTGGTATAGGCTTAGTATTTGTATTAATATATTTAGGAGAATTAATTTTCTCAGATGCTCTTTCACCTGATTGGACAAAAGACATCTTAATTTGGGGTATAATCTTTTTCTGCTTAGCATTATTGATTATAATTGGTATTACAGTTGCAGGGTTGGTACAAAGCAAAAAAGAAAAAGCTACACCACAATTGTCTGAAGAAGAAATATTAGCAAAATATAGAAAAAAATCTAGCAAATAGGAGGCATAAAAATGTTAGTAAATATGGTTGAAATGCTTAATAAAGCAAAAGAAGGAAAATATGCTGTTGGTCAATACAACATTAATAACCTAGAATGGACAAAAACAATTTTAAGTATTGCTGAAGAAATGAAATCACCAGTTATCTTAGGAGTTAGTGAAGGAGCTGCCCGTTATATGGGTGGATATAATGTCGTTACCGGAATGGTTAAGGGATTAATACAAGATTTAGGTATTACAGTACCTGTATCACTTCATTTAGATCATGGACAAACTTTTGATAGTTGTAAAAAGGCAATTGATGCTGGATTTACATCTGTAATGATTGATGGTTCTAAACATCCTATTGATGAAAATATTAAAATGACCAAAGAAGTTGTTGAATATGCTCACCCACGTAACGTAAGCGTTGAAGCTGAAGTTGGTACTGTTGGTGGACAAGAAGATGATGTAATCGGAAGCGGAATTCAATATGCTGATAAAGGTCAATGTGTTAGAATTATTAAAGAAGCAGGAATTGATTGTCTTGCTCCAGCATTAGGTTCAGTTCATGGACCATATAAAGGAGAACCTAAATTAGGTTTCCCAGAAATGGAAGCTATCCATGAAGCAACTGATAAACCTTTAGTATTACACGGTGGAACAGGAATTCCTGACGAAATGATTAAAAAAGCAATTGCTCGTGGAACTTGTAAAATTAATGTTAATACTGAATGTCAATTAGCATTCCATAAGGCTATTATACAAGTATTAGCAGCTAAGCCAGATGTTTACGATCCTCGTAAATTCTTAGGTCCTGCAGCTGACGCTATTAAAGATGCAGTTCAAAAGAAAATTGAGTTATTTGGCACTGCAAATAGAGCTTAGAAAAACAATTAAATGAGATGTCTTTTCGCATCTCATTTTTTAAAGGAAAACTGAAGAAAAAGGCCTTAAAAAGGCCTTAAAAAGAGCTATAAATAGAAAAAGGGGTATCTAATGGCTAAATACATTTTTATTACTGGTGGTGTTGTTTCTAGTTTAGGTAAGGGAATAGCTGCATCATGTATTGGTAGATTATTAAAAAATAGAGGATTAAAAGTTTTCATGCAAAAATTTGATCCGTATATTAACGTTGACCCAGGCACAATGAGTCCTTATCAACATGGTGAAGTTTATGTTACAAATGATGGGGCTGAAACTGATTTAGATTTAGGTCACTATGAGAGATTTATTGATGAAGATTTAACTAAAGAATCAAATGTTACATCAGGAAGAATTTATTCTACAGTTATTGATAGAGAAAGAAGAGGAATTTACTTAGGAAAAACAGTACAAGTAATTCCCCATATTACAAACGCTATAAAAGAACAATTAAAAAGAGCAGAAAAAGTAAGTAATGCTGATATTATAATAACAGAAATTGGTGGCACAGTTGGAGATATAGAATCTCTTCCTTTTTTGGAAGCTATTAGACAATGGGGACATGATATAGGCGAAGAAAATGCTTTTTTTGTACACAATACATTAGTTCCTTATTTAAAAGCTGCCCAAGAAGTTAAAACTAAACCTACTCAACATAGTGTAAAAGAACTTCAAGCTTTAGGTATTCATCCTAATATGATTTTCTTAAGAACAGAAGTTAAAATTTTAAAACCTATTCGTGATAAAATTTCTTTATTTTGTAACGTTGAAGAAAATGCCGTTATTGAAGTAATTGATGAAGACGTATTATATGATGTTGTTAAAGATTTACAAAGACAAAATGTTGACCAATATATTTGTGATTATTTCAAACTTCAAACTAAGCCATTAGATATGACTGAGTGGGATAAGTTGATTGAAACTGTGAAGAATTTAAAGGGACAATTAACTATTGGATTAGTTGGTAAATATGTTCAATTACATGATGCATATTTATCAATTAGAGAAGCCCTTAAACATGCTGGCTATACTATTGGTAAAGATGTTAAAGTTGATTGGATAGCTAGTGATAGCTTAACTCAAGAAAATAAAGATGAAATACTTAAAAATTGTGATGGTATACTTGTACCAGGCGGTTTTGGTTCTAGAGCAACTGACGGCAAGAAAGTTGCTATCCAATATGCAAGAGAAAACAATATACCATTTTTTGGAATTTGTTTTGGTATGCAACTTGCTGCTATTGAATTTGCTAATAATGTTTTAGGTATTACAGAAGCTAATTCAACAGAGTTTGATGAAAAGACAAAAGAACCATTAATTCATTATCTAGAAGATCAATATACAGGAATTGATATGGGAGGAACTTTGCGTCTTGGTTTATATGATTGCCATATAACAGAGGGTACAAAAACTTATGAAGCTTATAAAAAAAGTGATATCAAAGAGCGCCATAGACATAGATATGAATTTAATAATGATTATATAGAACGTTTTGAAAAAGCAGGAATGGTTATTGCGGGTGTAAATCCCAAAAAGAAGCTTGTAGAAATAATTGAATTGAAAGGACATCCATGGTTTGTTGGTTGTCAATTTCATCCTGAATTTTTGTCAAGACCGACAAGAGCTCATCCATTGTTTTGTGGCTTTATAAAGGCAGCAAATGAATATAATAAAATTAAATAAAATATTTTAATTATAGTAAAATAGAAGTTTAATCTACTTTTTACTTAACTAAAAAAATAAATAAGGTTTGATACAGTGGTATCAAACCTTTTTTAATGAAAATGATTTAAAAATAAGGTATTTTATTGTAAGATTTTATAAATTATTGTTATAATTTATAAAGTATGATATAATTTTATTGATACAGAGATATAAATTTATTAATAAATTTTAACAGTAAAAGAGGGGAAAAAGTTATGAAAAAATTAATTATTGTATTAAGTATATTTTTACTTTTTGGATTAGTAGGCTGCACACAACAAGAAAGCCAATACCACATTTATTTTGATACTGATGGAGGAAGTGAAGTTAAACCTATTTTAACAGATGGCACAGAAACTTTAAACCTATCTTATGACTCTATTAAAGATGGTTATAC
>Ga0172378_10000625_pt1 | contig 31260 bp, 23 predicted proteins | sample GrowelOW332metaG_FD_119755 | JGI IMG/M metagenome (GOLD analysis project Ga0172378, IMG submission 119755) | Groundwater microbial communities from an aquifer near a municipal landfill in Southern Ontario, Canada - Pumphouse #3_1 metaG | ecosystem: Environmental > Aquatic > Deep subsurface >...
ACGAACCATAACCATATCTTTTGAATGATCCATATTATATTCTCTCCAATTTCTCTAATTCATCTAGTAAAATTCTCATAAATTCTTTGCCTTGTTCTAAACTTTCGCTTCCCTCAAAAGACAAGCGGATAGCATTTGACCCTATGTGGTCAGAATAACCAAGCGCTTTTATCACGTAAGAGGAGCCTTTCGCGTGCGATGAACAAGCTGATCTAGTTGAAACGTACACGCCTCTCTTTGAGAGAGCCTCAACTAAAACCGACGCTTTATAATGTAACAAAGAAAAATTCAAAATGAAAGGAGAACAATTATCTTTAGGAGAAATAAACAGTATTTCTTCGCTTCCCAATTTACTTAATTCATCTATCAAATAATTTTTCAAAGCAGTTGTCTTCTTGTAACGTTCATCAAAACTGGCAGTAATAAGACGAATAGCAGTCGCTAGTGAGCAGTCCAAGGGAGCGTTATCCGTTCCAGCGACAAGTCCCATTTCTTGGCTGCCGCCATCTATTAAAGGCTTTATGTGCAAGTTTGAATTGTACACGAACAAACCGGAGGACTTTAACCCCATCACCTTGTGGGATGACATAGAAAACATATCGAATATGTTCAAATCCAATTTGATTTTCCCGATAGCTTGCGTCAGGTCAGACATGAATACCGCAGTTGAATTCTTGTGAATTATCTCGGAGATTTTTTCAACGGGAAATATAACACCAGTTTCATTGTTCACGCCCATGATGCTGACCAATAAGGTATCTGGTCTCAAGCTTCTCTTCAGTTCATCAAGATCTATTTGACCGTTTTTATCAACTGATAAATAAGTCACAGAAAAACCTTCCAAGGCCAATTCTTCAAATACGCGCAAAACCGATGGATGCTCAACAGCAGTAGTGATTATGTGATTTCCAAGTTTAGCGTTTCTTCTCACGTAGCCTTTTATTCCAAGATTATTCGATTCGGAAGCTCCGGAAGTAAACAGTATATTTTTATCTTTAAGTTTCAGTGTCTTGCCAATTTGTTTCCTGGCAATTTCCATGTAGTTAGAAGCCTTCAAACCCAGTCCGTGAACCGAGGAGGGATTTCCAATTAACTCATTAACTAATTTTACGTATGTGTCTAATACTTTAGGATTAACTTTAGCAGTCGCGGCGTTATCAAAATATATCATTTATTTCGTGCTCGCTTGTTCTTTGTATATTTGTGCTGCTTGAGCTTGCGCTCTTCTGAAGTCAGCTTCTAAGAAAGAAGTCTCAGCTTTTTCTAATCCGACTTTAGCTTCGTAAGAATCAGCTCTGTACTTGTTGCAATACGCGATTAAATTCTCAGCTTTCAAAGCGTTGTCTTTAGCTTCATCAACTTCTTGAAATACCAAATCTAAATCTTTTTTAGTCGCATCGTACACAGCGTTCAGCTGAAGTATATCGATTGGAGTAACATTCAATACATTGTCAATTTCAACTAGTTTGTTGTAACAATTATCGAGTTTCGGAGTCATTATTTCGGTGAGTGATGCAATGTTCATTTCTCGCAGAACATACTCTTTTTCTTTAATGCCGACATATCCGTCGCGAATTAATGCATACGCGTTGTCAGCATCTTTTTTCATTTGACCAAGGTAATCGTGGAAATCGTCGAATGCTCCCTGTATTCTATTTATCTTAGATTTCAATTCGTGACTGAAACGCAAGAGCAAAGAGTAAGGTTGCTTGGTTGAAGAGTTGATGTAAGAATCCAGTTTGCGCTTGCTGGTGGACATCTCGTCGATCAAGTCCTGCATAGCAGCGATCTGTTCTAGATAGGTTGAGTTGATTTTATATATATTTTGATAGTTAGGTAAAGAGTTTCTAAGGTTGGCAAATTGCTTCTCAGCAAGATAAGTGGTACTTGTTAAATCGCCTTGAATCTTATCGAATTCAACTTTAGCCTCTTTCTCTTTTTCAAAATCCTGCATGAATCCATTGATTCGCATAGTAATGTCTTCAAAACACTTACCAACACCTTTGATCGACAAGTTGCTCAAACTCTCGTTGCAAGCATCAAGCTGCTTGTGCATATCTTCAATATTTGAGTTTATGCATAAATTATGCAACGGATAATTGTGATTTTCTAAGTCGACATAAGTATCGCTCAACTCCTGAATTTTTTCAGGAATGACTTTGTCGCCAAGCGTATTCAAATAAGGAATATCCTTCATGATTGCGTTGGTTGCATTTATCAATTTGTCCATTTCATTCAAAGTGTTTTCTGCGTTTTTATAATCTGCGCGCAAAAGGCACTCTTCGAATTCTGTGAACATATTTGTAATGTGATCAAATAGGGTTTCAAATGAAGATGATATCGAGTGTAACGCCGATTCATTAGAACGATATACAGTTTTTAAGTTTCTAAACTTCTCTTTTATAGGAACGACTTTTGAATGGAACTCATCTTCGCTGTGCAACTTATCCAACAAGTCGTCAGTGAGTTCTTTTGCGGCTTTGGTGTAATCGTTCATCGATTGACGAGTTGAATCAATAACGCCTTTAATGTTCTTGTAGTCTTTATTACCAATCAGTTCTTTCAACGAACTGATAGCAACGAAGCAAGACTTGTCGGAATTGTTCAATATGCTTACAAATCTCTTCTTGCTAGCAGTATAAATAGATACGTAACTAGCGTTGTTGCTAGAAATGTTTTTCAAACGTGCGACCATGTTAGAACAGTCAGCTGAAAACGATGTATGTAACGTATTGTAACGCTCGTCAAGTTCTCTGATTTGTCTCTTGCAAGAATGGTGATAAACCAAGACTATAACCCAAACTAAAATGATAATGCACAATAGCGCACCAACTGCTATAGCGGTAATTAAAAACCATGTTTGCTGTATGAGGTCTGCCCAATCTATACCCATAAATATCTCTTTTCTAAATTATTTTTTTGTTGAACCGCGAACTGCAAACTGAGACTTGAAGCGATAAACTTTTTGATCGAGTTCATTCTTTAGTAGTTTCGTCAACATTCTCATAGCGATAGATCCAACTTCAAACAAGTCGATTTCTAACGAAGAGACTTGAGGTCTTACTATGTAGGAGTACTTTGTACCTACGACTGATATAACTTCGATATCGTTGGGAACATTTACACCATCTTCAGTAGCGGCGTTAATTACTGCGCAAGCCAAGGAATCACGCGGACATATAAACAATCCTTTTCTGTGAGATTCTGTTTCAAAATACACCTTCATATCGGTATACAATCTTTGATATGAATCTTCGGAGTGAATCAAATTTACGCATTCGTCGCGCGAAGTGGCGTAATCTAAAATCTCATCTCTCAAATTATCCATCATGTTACCAGCCATAGTAACATCTAAGTAGTTGACATCTTTCTGACCGCTGTCGTAGTGGTTTTTCAATATATCCAGCATAGTTGAACCGTAGTCCAAAGTAATTGAACACAATCTGTCATCAGCCATTTCGTGACCGATAACAACAAGTGGAATGTTGTAATCTTGAATTAATTTAATTTCGGACTCATCTAACTCATCGTCAAAAATAACCGCTCCATCAACGTGTGATGAAATGAGTTTCTCGATGGCTTTTTGAGCATCTTCTTTTGATCTTCTCGTTACAAAGAGCGTTGTTTGATATCCGTAAATCTTTGCGATATCTGTCATACCTGACAGCATGTTGCAGATATAAACGTAATTTGTACCGGGTAAAATAATACCAATATTTGTGGATTTATTGGTCGCGAGACCTCTTGCTAAAGCAGAGGGGCGATATCCCAATTCCTTGATAGCTTCTTGAACTTTAAGCTTTGTCTTTTCTGTTACGTTATCCTTACCATTGATAACTCTAGATACTGTGGCAAGAGAAACCCCAGCTTTTTTTGCTACTCCGTAAATCGTAGCTCTATCTTTTAATATATCGGACATACATTCACCTCCATGAAACAAAAATGTAAATTTGTCATTCGTTACATTAATAATAACTCGAATATGTGCATATTGATAGTGTAAACTTTATTATTTTTATAAAATGTATCACATATTTAAGATATTTTTACGATATTCATATTATTTTGACAGCGGTATCAAAAAAAACGCTCGGAAACCAAGCGTTTTGTTAATAAAATTTAGATATGATTAAACGAGTTCGTTGTTGTTGCTATCTGCTCTAACGAAATAGGATTGAGGATGTTTGCATGCAGGGCATACGGCGGGTGCTTGCTTACCTACTGAAATATATCCACAATTGGTACATTTCCAAACGCAAACCTCATCAGAGATAAATACTTCGTTCTTTTGGAGTCTATCTAATAATTTGCGATATCTTTCTTCGTGAGTCTTTTCGACTTCAGCAACTTTTTCCATTTGAGCGGCAATTCCGTGGAAGCCTTCTTTGTGAGCTATCTCAGCGAAATCTTTATACATAGTTGTCCACTCGTAGTGTTCACCAGCTGCAGCTGCTTCTAAGTTAGCGGCTGTATCACCGACTAAACCAAGAGCCTTGAACCAAAGTTCAGCGTGTTCTTTTTCATTGCCAGCTGTTTCTAAAAATAGGTTTGCAAATTTAACATAACCTTCCTTCTTAGCGACAGACGCAAAATATGTGTACTTGTTACGAGCTTGTGATTCGCCAGCAAAAGCTTCAAGCAAATTCTTCTCGGTCTGACTACCTTTTAATTCCATAATAATTTTCCTCCTATATGGTTTTATTATACATTAACTAAATTTAATAAGTACAATTTATTGCTTATCTTTTATCGCCTTCTTTTTTCCTTGATAAAAATCTAAGTATATCGGGAAAAATAAGCCGTAAAGCGATCCAGCTGCAACAATAACAAAGAAAATATCACTGAGTACAGTCAATACGCTCTTAACGGTTGAAGTTTCAGCGATAACGATATCGAGTGCGAGCACTACGATATAAAAGAATGCAACAATAACTAAAGCAACTATGAGTCCAACACGAATGTTTGACACCTTGTCGCTTCTGAGTATCGACCAGTAGTACGAAAACATGCAAATTACAAATTCCATCATAACGACTGGTAATACATAAGGAGATGCAACGTCTGGAGAATTTGTCCCATAGTAAACAAGGAAGACTGCCAATATCAATGCAAATGCAAATATACAGGATACGTTCTTAATAATTTTAGCTTTCATAATAAACTCCTTAACTACGTATATTTTACTACATACCAATTTAATAGTAAACCTTAATAAAAAAAGTATCGCCTAAGCGATACATTGATTTTAATGGTAGCGGGGGCAAGATTCGAACTTACGGCCTCCGGGTTATGAGCCCGACGAGCTACCACTGCTCTACCCCGCGATATTAACTAAGTACTGGTTGGTACGATTAAGATAATAACATAATTACAAGTCGGTTTCAAGAGATATACGAAAGATAAGTAAATACCTATGAATACAAGCGCTTTACCCTTGTTTAACATCTATATTTTATCAAATATTTCGATTTTTTTCCATTTTTACTTCCCATATACTTTTTAATCTTTTATACTTCATATTCAAGTAGTAGAATAGTTTTATAATCATTTCTTTGGTTACGGAGGGGAAACAATGATAGTAATAACAGGGGCAAGCGCAACCGGAAAAACAGAAACAGCAAGAGTAATTAAAACTCTATACGGAATAAAAAAGGTTGTGACACACACTACGCGACCTATGCGAGGTGGTGAACAGCCCGATGTAGATTACCACTACGTTACAAAAGAAGTATTCTTAAAGATGAAAAAAGAGAATAAATTTGTCGAAACTATGGAATACTGCCACAACTACTACGGCACATCCAAAGCGGAGATTGCTCCAGATAAAATAGTAATAGTTGAAACTTCAGGAGCAAAAGTGTTCTTGGGATTAAATAATAAATCGATAGTCGTCTTTAAATTGTTAGCATCTAGAAAACTCAGACGTTCTCGCATGCTTGAACGCGGAGACACGCTCGAAAACATCAATTCGCGTTTGGATAACGACATCACATACTTCGACGATTCTAAGTTCAACGATCCTAGAATCATAGACATCGACACAGATGATCTCACACTCGAAGAAGTTGCTCGTAAGATATACTCAACTTACAGTAAGATGATGAACGATTTAAATAAAAATAACGCTTAATCAGTATCAAATAAAGGGAACGCTACAAGTAGTGTTCCCTTTTTAGTTATATTTTTAAAACTTCTTTCTTTCGAACATCGAATGAAATCGTCTTTCTTACTTCGTCGGATTCAACCAGTATGTTTGCCGTACCAACACTTCCTGTGGTTCGCACGTAGAAGGAAGCTATTCCTCCTCTAGTTACAATGTATTTAGGTCCGACTATTTCAATCAATCCGTTAGACGTGAGTTTAAAACCTTTTGTAAGATAAGGTAATTCGTTGTCCTCTTTATCAACACAAACCAATTTCACTTGAGCCATATCGTATGTTTCACCCTCTTCAAGTTGTCCATTGCTCACATCGATATTGATGTGATCGAAGGTTTTACGAACTATAGTTTTTTTTATTACCGGTTGTCCGCTGACCAAACCAACCATGGTAAAAGTCATATCTGAACTGAGCCACAAGTTGTTGTGCTTTGTATAAATAGCGGTTAGTTCAGCTGTGCTAAGCTTGTGTCGTCTCATAAATGAGAGCATTCCGAGTTTTGTCTTGAGGCTCATCCCGACTATTCCCCCAAGCTCGTGAACTTGTTTGAAATAATCGACAAGTTTTTCTGTCTCTTTTACTCCAAATCTCGTTTTATATTCTGACAAATCTGAGAGGAATCCATTAATTTTAATAGGAGGATGCTTCAGGTTTGGATAATCTTCCGTATCGGGATAGTAAGTTTGAACGAGTTTTTTCCCGATGTACAACTCTACTGCTTCGCAGTTGGTAAGTATGTAAAAGTACGGAACGTTCATCTCGTCGTAGTCGCCCGGTTCAAAGTAATACATAGGAAACAGCACTACGTGGTCATCAGACTGGGATTCGTAGGCGTAGGCGGCGTACTTTTTATTTCTAAACATATCCATGACGCCGTGATAACAAATTCTGTCACCCGCACCAAATTCCTGATGAGTGTTGTAATCCGTCATACACCACCCAGTTAGAGCACATATACCATCGTCTCCCATAAAATCATCGATCACGCTCAAGTGTCTCAAAGCTTGATCGACCCTGGACGCTTCCGGATCGCTGATCTTTGTAGGATGCATGTGACCGTTGTGTTCAGTAACCATGTAAGGTCCTTTTAAAGCTTTCAGCAATCCCTTGTTGTTGCCGTTGTGCAAAAAATCGTTGTACGTATAAACGTCTTCAAGCAAGTTGGACTCTCTAAAATTCCTAACTCCTCCTGTCGGACGGGTTGAATCGAGTTGGTGAGCAATCCTATTAGTCTCCGAATAAAGCTCGTCGTCATCAGGAGATTCATTGATGCGAACTCCCCATATAAATATTGAAGGATGGTTGAAGTCTTCGACGATCATGTCAGTCACATTGCGCAGGCAGTTTTTTCTCCACTCGGGATTTTTTGAAACAAATTGCCAGCCAGGTATTTCGGTGAAAACCAACAGACCAATCTCATCGCAGCGGTTTAAAAAGTGCTTCGAATTAGGATAGTGAGAGGTGCGAACAACATTGGTACCCAACTGATTTTTTAATATGTCGACGTCGAGTTCCTGCAGCGACTTAGTCGCCGCATAGCCCATATACGGATACGCTTGATGTAGATTTAATCCAACCAATTTTATCTTTTTTTCATTCAAATAGAATCCATCGTCGCTTATTCGAACGAATCTAAATCCGAATCTTTCCGTGATGGTGTGAACTGTTTTATCGCTAACAATATCGATCTTTAGCTTGTACAGTCTCGGATGCTCCAAGTCCCAATACTCAGCTTTGAATCCACCTAGTTCATACGTCTGACTTTCGCTTGGTTCGAGTTGCCAACTTTTAACCGCTTTGGACTCTGAGTCGAGCAAAACGACGTCAAAATGCGATTTTCTCTCAATAGTTGAATCGATATACAATACAAGTTTAGTCAAAGACACAGGAGAAATACGCAAGTGATTCACGTGCTCTTTGTTGTAGATTCTCAAGGTTACCTCGCGGTATATCCCCGAATATGTAAGGTAGTCAATAACGTGCCCAAAAGGTGGTATTTCTGGTATTTCTCTAGAGTCGACAACGACGATAACATCGTTTTCTTCCCCAAAATTTACGCAGTTGGAAATATCCGCGTCAAAAGGAAGATATCCCCCGTCGTGAACCTGAAGCAGTTTCCCATTAATGTAAATGGTTGCTCTAGTCATCACGGCATCAAAATGAAGAGCGATGTACTTTCCTTTATACGATTTATTGATGAGCAATTTTTTGTAGTATGTTCCTATTTTTTGGTAAGATTTTTCATCGAAGTAATTAAAGTAGAGCAGTTTAAAAGTGTGAGGTATTCGAACTCGAGTTCCCTGTATAAGACTCGGATCCTTTAAATACTCTTTGGAAAAGCCATCGACAAACTGCCATCCGTCATTAACTTGAAAAATCATTTTTTACACCTCTGCGTTTGCGCATGAATATTCGAAACGGTTCCGCATATTCCTATGCCTTAATAATACCATAGACTGACGAAAAAGCACCACACAACCTAATGTGTGGTGCCCGTTATTGAATAGTTTATCTCTTTAGAAGTGCTCTGTAGAGCTCTTCGTATTTATCCACTTGTTTGCTCCAGGAAAAATCTTCGTTCATAGCATTTGTAATCAAGGGTTCCAATTGATTTTTTCTGTACATTTCACAGACGAAATCTATCGAGTAATCAAAACAATTCTCATCCCAATTGTCAAAGCTAAATCCCGTTGCGGATTCCCTGTTGTCGTAGAAAGATCGAACGGTATCGTTTAGACCGCCTACTTTTGACACGATTGGTAAGGTTCCGTAATGCATAGCGATTATTTGACCTAGTCCACAAGGTTCGAATTTAGAAGGCATGAGGAAAAAATCAGAACCAGCATATATTAGATGCGCGAGCTTGTTGTTGTATCCAATGTAGATTTTTACATTTTCAGGATAGGTTCTCGCCGCCCACTCTAATCCTTGTTCTAAATCCCACTCTCCCTGACCTAACACGATGAGTTTTCCCTTGTTTCTTATTATGTCCGGAAGTACTCTAAGCACGCGATCCATTCCTTTTTGCGTCGTCAATCTAGTAACTACGCTAAAGACTGGACCGGCAGACTTAGGATGCGCAAAGCCCATTGCGGTTAACAGAGCAACTTTATTCGCTTTCTTACCGGATTTAAAATCAGCAACGCTGAATTGTTTTTCTATAAAGTTGTCGACAGTTGGATCAAACTCGTCGTAGTCCAAACCGTTGACGATGCCGAATAGATCAGACTGTCTACCAGCGATGACATTTCCGATACCGTTGAAACTCACCTTGTCGTTAACCAGTTCTTGAGCGTGAGTTCTACTTACGGTTGTAACTGCATCGCAGGTAGAAATACCACCTTTAAGCATGGAAACCATCTCATTGAATCTAAGCAGTCCATTGTCGTAATAAACTCTAGGTAGGTTAGTTAAGTCTCCCAGGGACATCGGATTGATGTAGCCTTGGAAAGCAGGGTTGTGAATAGTTATTACAGAGCGGAACTTAAGTCCGGCATCTGCCAGCATCAACGGAATTAATCCGGCGTGCCAATCGTGCACGTGCACTATGTCAGGTTTGAAATTTTTGCCGATTATCGTCTTTTTTACAGCGAGCGAAAACAGCGCAAATCTCTCTGCGTCATCGTCGTATCCATATATTTCATATCGACCAAAATATTGATCGCATTCCACAAAGTAGAATTGAACTCCATCGCGCTCATCCTTGAGGATGTTGACGTGAGTCATCCGTCCGCCTTGAGCAACATCAAAAGAATCGTACCACTCGTACATATCGCGGACCTTTTTAGTCTGGCGATAAAACGGAAGAAATACGCTTACTTTATTTCCTTTTTTTACCAGAGCCTTAGAAAGACCCCATATAACATCGGCCAATCCACCCGTTTTGACAAAAGGCGAAGATTCACCAGCTGCAAATACTATTTTCATTTATACAATATCCCCTCGTTGAATAAATTGAGGTTTCCCCTTTTCACCAACCAATTCTTTGGCGTGCAATATTCTCGCTTCCTTATCGCAAACAACATTCTTTAAATGCGTGTTCTCAGAGATGTACGAACCAGAAAGAATTATGCAATTTTCAAGCAGTGCACCTTCTTCAACCGTAACATCACGAGCTAATACGGAATTTTTTACCGCACCCTTTATAATGCACCCGTTCGCAATGAACGAGCCGCTCACTTCGGAATCGCTTCCATATTTAGCGGGTGGAGTATCGTATGTTTTTGTGTACAAGTCCCATACATCGCTGAATAGCGAGTGGAAAGTATCGTAATCCAAAAGTTCTAACGAATATTGGAAATACTTTTCCAAGGAATCGAAGCATCGGATGTATCCCTCGTGTTCGTATGTGTATATCGGCATATCCTTTACAAGTATACCGAGCGTTTGTCTCATGTTGAAAAATGAAGAAGTTTTGTGTCCAACTTGCAGCAATCCCTTCAAGACTTCTTTATCTATGATGTATGTCTCCATAGAGATGTTGACATTGTCTTTTTCGCCCTGGTTGATACTGAGAGAACGAAGGAATCCGCGCTCGTCAATCTCAGCTATATCTTCACCGATAAATGACGACTTTGCATTGTCCAACTTGTGATACAAGACGGATATGCGATGATGATTCTTTATGTGATCTTCAATAAGTGGTCTAAAGTCAATGCTGTAAATTATGTGAGCTGGAGCGATTACTACTACGTCTCCAACAGTTCCTTTTAAGTACCACGAATTTTCCAACAAGTTATTTATGTCGTGATTGTAACCCTTGGTGCTTGCGTAAGGTTCATCGTACAACAGAGTCAACCCTCCAAGTTTGGTGTTTTCATTCCACGCGTGTCCAAACCCGACGTGTTGAATTATCGATCGCAGATTTTTCTCAACCAACACAGCTTGTCTATCTATATTGGAATTTGAAAAGTTTGAGAGAGTGAAATCCATAAAGGCATATCTGCCTAAAAATGAGGTCGAAGATACCGAACGAGTCTTATTTAACGCACCCAAATCAGGTGATCCGTGTAAGTTAAGAATACCAATTACTTTTGCCATAATTTCCGTCCTCCTTAATTGTTAACCAACAGCGTGTGGCTGTCAGCGTTCTTTACAACGTGGTCTTCATCTATTACGAGTTTGGGCCCTACAATTGCTTTTTTCAAATGAACGCCTGCTCTAACTACAGTATTAGGCATGATGACACAATCTTCTATAACTGCGCCAGATTCTATAGTTACTTCATTGAAGATTATAGAGTGCTTCACAGTCCCGTATACAATAGCCCCTTGGTTGATAATCGAATTCTTCACAACGGCCTTAGGACCGATGTATTGAGGGGTGGAACGAGTATCCGCGGAAAGTATCTTTACTTCTGTATCGTAGATATCCAACGTGCTGTCGCTATCCAACAAATCCATGTTAGCTTCCCACAAAGAATCTATAGTCCCAACGTCTTTCCAGTAGCCGGAAAAAGGATAAGCGTAAATTTTGCGATTCGCTTCGAGCATTCTAGGAATAATATCGTTGCCAAAATCGTGAGATGATTTGGGATCTTTGTGATCCTTGATCAACTCGCTTCTGAGAATTTTGTAGTCGAACATGTAAATACCCATTGAGGCCAGAGTAGATTCAGGCTTCTTAGGCTTTTCGGTAAATGAAACAATTCGCCCGTTATCGTCAGCTTTCATGATGCCAAATCTCTTAGCTTCTTCAACTGAAACGTTCAAACAAGCTACAGAAAGGCAAGCTTTCTTTTCCTTGTGGAAATCCAGTAGTTTGGAATAGTCCATTTTATAGATGTGGTCTCCTGAAAGAATGAGAACATACTTGCAGTTTGCCCTATCTAAGAAATCGATGTTGTGAAAGATAGCGTCAGCGGTACCCATGTACCAATTCGCCCCTTCTTCAGTTTGTCTTGGCGGTAAATTTGTCGTGACGGACTTATTTCCATCAATCCCCCAATTTGAACCGTTTGATATATAAGTATTCAACGCTACTGATTCGTATTGGGTCAATACCCCAACCGTATCAATACCGGAGTTTGCGCAATTCGAAAGTGGAAAATCGATAATTCGATATTTCCCTCCATAAAAAACAGCTGGCTTCGCAAGTTTTCTCGTAAGACTTTTCAATCTTGTGCCCTTGCCGCCAGCCAGTATCATACCGACTATTTTACCATTAGACATATAGGCTCCCTCCTTGTGGATTAACTAATAGAACTTTGATAATATTTTTAATACGAAATTATTCCGTTACCTTTTTCTTCTTGAGCAAAAGAAATCTCTCCAGAGAAAGCTTCCTCAATAGCAGAGATACTCTGGTGTAAAGCTACTAGAGCTTCCGCTTCTGTTTCAAGAATGTGGTAAGGGACTTTTTCATCCAATGAATGTATGAGTTTTAATTCGAAGCCATCGATGAAAATTGTGAGTTTATCTCCAATTATCATCACGATGATATCGCAGCGTACAAACTGATAAAATGTCGAAAGTGCATTTGCAACTTTCTTGTCGATTATCAGATATATGTCCTGCCCTAATGAAGTATAGCAAATGAATGAAGCGAGTTTTAATATATCGCCAAAGCCGTACTTTCTCACGGGAAGACCGTCGTACTGTTTAATGCTGGGCTCACCAAAGGTCCGCAGTTGAACGAATCCGTGTGTGCGGGTTTTTGTGAGGTTAGCAGTAATCATAAAGGCATCGCGGGACTTTCCGTCGCGATCGTATTTGCATTGAACTCCATTCCAGGAAAACATAGGAGTGGATATCTGATATTCCTTGATCCGTTTAGGTTCGGATATCGACAGCAACTCAACAATTTTCTTAGTTTCGTCTTCGCTGCCCTTTTCGACTAGATTAGAAGCTAAACTAATTCCGTTGATTTTCGCTTCTTCTATCAGAAGCTTCGTGTATTTTTCACTGTAGACTTTCTTAAGTCTGTTGTTGTGAATAAAGTGATAGACAAAACCTGAAATCACCGCGACCGCTAGCACGCAGATAACGATGAGAAATCTAGCAAGACTATTTGAATTTGCAAGGTTCCAAAAATTTCCATGCAAATCCGGATAAGGAAGGCCGGAAAATACAGTCCACTGACCCAAAGGAGCAAAACTAAAGCTCTGATATCCATTTCCTGATGCGACCAAAAAGACATATATCAACCAAACTAAAACTACACCTAAACCAATTAAAATTGATTCGACCAAGTTTCTATTGCGATAAGATTTCCTTAAACGAATAAGTTCATCTGATTGAGAAATAACATTTTTTGACATAAATATATCTTCCTATTTACTACATTTCATGATTTGATTATACATCTTTTAGAGAGTGCGTTCCATAAGTTAACATACTAATTACGGCCTATATCAACTATTTTCATCGTTGCTGTTATATCTGGGGTGCGATTTGTGATATTCCTGTTTCATCGCATACATCTTATCATCGGACTCCTTATACAACTCTAACGCGTTTATATTTTCGTCCTTTTTGCGGAAAGCTATTCCGTAACAAATTGACAAATTGTATACTTTATCGCTCTTTTCATTGAAACTTTTGATGTTGTTTTTGAAATTCTCTATCTGTTGTTCAATCTTTTCTCTGGGAGTGCCATTAAATACGATAAGGAATTCATCTCCGCCCATACGAGCGATAACACTTCCCTCTTTGGCGAATGTAAATCGTAGAATTTCAGCAAAATCTTTCAACAATTCGTCGCCTACTAAATGTCCGAATTTATCGTTGACTCTCTTCAAGTCATTTACATCGCAAGACATAACGGCAAGCTGTTCATTTTTGTTGTCGCTTTTTTCCATGTACTTTACCGCATTCGTTCTGTTGGGAATATCCGTCAAAAAGTCTACGTACGCCAAACGGGTTAGCGAATCGTGTTCACCTTTTTGATAAAGATAGTCTATAATTCTTGAGAAGTAACTTCCGAGCAGGAATAGAACGAGTATCACACTCGCAGATGGCAATACTATTGTTGAAGTGAGAGGTACTCCGATGTTGTTTGGAGAGAACTCAGAAGCAATTATGCCTATCAATACAGATACCGCAAAGACAAAGAAGCCTGTAAACAGCAGCTTATCGTATTTGTCAGCGGACTTTTCTATAAATCTTCTAATCATCAAAAACACCAGGAAAACAGCATAAATCACATAGAATACGTGCCAGTAAGGCAATAGGTCAGGGAAAAATACCACTTTGGAAGCGTGAAGAATAATAGAAAGGACAAAGCCGATAATTTGAAGTGACAAAAAGCCCAACCAAACACTTCGATTTCTCGTGTTCTTTTGAGCGTAATTTCTAAAGTACAAAGTCAGCGGCAGCGGGAATAAATAGAATGTAAGATACTCGATTAGGGTATCCAAGGATGAATCGTTGTTAAACACGAACAGCGCCCTCGAGTTGCACTCGATCCACGCCCCCAGGAGAATAATAAATACCCCAATGACAAACGTTTGACTCCAGTCCGTGTGCTCTATTAAAAATATCAGAGACAATCCTATTGTTATCAATCCAACTGACACCAAAAAAAGTCACGAAAATATAGCTACAAATTTCGAGTGCATCAAATATGAAAATAGTTGATTGTTAGGTCCAATAACTATTTTATCTATGTATTTAAAGGAGTAGTAATCAGATGCAGTAATTTCAATTCTTATTTCCTTACCGCAATTTTCACTGCCTAAATCAACTACGTTGTTCTCCGTCGCAATGAAACTTCCTTCGTTGTATTCTTTTCGTCCAAAGCTGTAGTAGGAATTCCCATCAACGTAAGCTTCGACTTTAGATTGATATGTGAAAAAACTGACGCTGATAGCTCGGTCTCCGAACGTATCAGGTATGGTGTTTGTTAGCACGACAGTTTCCCCAGGATTAGCAGTGTCCATGCTGAATTGTGATATTGATTGATCCACGAAAGTTTCGTCCCTCACTTGAATCGTCCAGCCTTCGTCCCAATCAATTGATTCATTGTTGTCCGTAAAGCCCAGCGAGAGTACGATCATAGTAACAAAAATGAGTATTAGAAAAAGCATTGAAAGCGTCACTTTCACAATGAACTTTACATCCCAAATCTTTTTGTGTGTGTTACTCATAAATCTTTAAAATAAATTATTTGTTCCTCACTTATAAAATATACTATATCGGTCCCATTTTCAACTATTAAAATCCTCAGTAATTGGTTTATTATCCCACGAATCCATAATATTATATTTATTTTTTTAAAGAAAAAAAGTTCAGTGAATTAAAAATAGTTTTCTCTTTTCACTGAACTTTGTATTTCTAAATTGCTTTAACTGTGTTTGAAGTGTCCTGATAACGGTCGATGTAGGATCTGTTTTTCTTGGAATCGTGAATCGAGACCAATACTAAGTCGACCTCTGACGACAAGTCTCTCAGTTTCTCTGAAGGAGTGGATAAAATAGCCTGAAGTCCAAAGCTTCTAAGCAATCCTACCGCTTCCTTAATTCTAGCGCCATCCATCTTGGAGAACGCTTCATCAAAGATAACGAGTCTTATGCTGTCCGATTCCTTTTCACTCGTCCTGTACAGTTGAGCGAAAGAAGCTAGTATAGAAATGTAGAAAGGCGTTTGAGTTTCACCACCGGACTGGCGTTTGAACGTACGGGCTAATGAAGATTCTTCATTGTCTCCGCGCTTAACGAGCAAATCGAACACGAGGTATGTGCGGTAATCTGTAAACTTTTCTATGTTTTCTAATATTTGAGATTTCACATCTCCGGATTGATCGGCGGATTCTGATATCATGTCGAAGAGATTGTTCATTACTGAAGAATACTTTTCTAAATATATGTTTTCCGCATCTCCCAAGTTGAGAAGCAAATCGTCGGTAATCATGTTGTAGTAATCCAAGTAATCTTTGTTGGGTTCAACCGAGAACTTATATGAATCTCTGCCGAATTTAACAGCTTCAAGAGCGATGTTCAACTCTTCAATTTGAGCGGAAATAGTTTCGAATGAAGTTCTCAATTTGTAGATAAAATCATCCTTGAATTCCTCAATCGCTTTCGAGTGAGCAGATTCAATTTTCTTGATGTATCTAGGAAGCAATACAGTGAATAAGTTCTCCAACTCTTTGTCAAACTCCGAGTTGTCATCTTCAACCGATGTATCGTATCCCAAATTGTAAATTCCCGTATACTTAGAGCGCAAATCTATCAATCTGCCCTTGTAGTTTTTCATCTTGTTTTGAGTTTGAACGTAGTGAGATTGAGCTTGTTGCTTTATCTGCGCTAAGGGTAAATTTTGAACGGCGTTTTCAAAGAAAGGATCGTACTTTTCCTTAACTAACTCCGGATCGTAATCCAATAATTTTTCGCCCATATAACTTAAAGCGGCAGTTTTCGCAGGAATTAGTTCATCCTTAAGGCTCTTGTTTTGAACTTCAAGTCCACCCTGTTCTAACAGCATCTTATCTTTTTCATCTTGAAGATTTTTTATGTTCTCATCGATAACTTTAATCTTGTCGTCGTATTTAGATACTTCGCCCAAGTCACCTTCGGCCATTTGGCCATCGAGTTTATCAACCTGAGAATTGAGATCTTCTACGCGCTTTATATCGTCGATATCGTTGATGAACGTCTTGCACTGAGCTGTATTCAATACTTCTAAGCCGACGATTTGTTCAAAGTAATTCAGTAAGTCGTTGTATCTTTCTAACGTCTTGTGAATCCTTGAGAAGTCGTTCTTTTTAGCCAGGACAGTTCCCTGGTCGAGTTTAGTACCGATGTATGAAACGTCAGCTTTTCTCTGATTTAGATAGAATGAAGCAAAGCTTCTGTATCCGGTACAGTTAGGCATTAAGCCGTTGCCGGATTCGCGAGCCTGGCTGAAAGTTTCGCACTTTGTAACTCGGCCCAACATGAAGTTTGTATATGCCCTCGCACCTTCGTGATCCGTGGATATTTCTTCAGCTACCGAGCCGGGATTCGCTTGAAATCCTTGTCTGATCAGTCTGCTTGCGTCGATGACAGATACTGAATAATAGTTGTAATCTTTGCAAATGTGAGACAGCATTCTCGAAGCTTCTTCGTAGTATTCGTCCTCGACAAAGAGGTTGAATTTTTGATTGTAAATAACCGCTTCAATCGCTTTTGCCCATCTCGGATCGCTGATGTCGACCAAATCGCAGTAAGTGGAAACAGTCGACAGAGAGTGCTTAGCGCTCAACTCTGCTTTAAGAGCAGCGCGGACCTGTAGATATCTCTGATTGAAAGGTTTGTGACCGGCGTCTATCTGCGATATCTCTTTATCGAGCGAATCGCGAGCGGTGGTTAACTTAAATACAGAATTCTCCAGTATGTGAGTAAAGTGAATTGCCAAAGAGTGCAAAGCGTTCATCTCTTGCTGGTATTCGCCGAGAGTATCGCTGTTAATCTTCTTATCTTTAACATCTTGCTTCACTTGATTTATCAACTGCATAAATTCACTAGCGCTATCTTTGAACTCTTCCAAGCCATCGACTTCTTCATCCGATAAAAAATCGGTGTCGACTTGACCCAAACGAGTGAAGAGTGCTTCGAGTTTTTGCGTGTAGTCTTTAGATAAATTATCGATGGTTTCACAGATGTAATTGTAGTTGTTTTCTAAGTTTGCTATTCTTTCGAGGACCTGTTCCTTTTTGCTAGCAAGCGAAGCGGAAAGCGAGAAACCGGCAGAGCCAACTTTCTTGGCTAAGTAGTTTTCTTTCTCATCCCGCATCTCTGAAACTTGAACGTCGTTTCCGCGAAGAATTTCGTAAATCTCACGAATTCGATCTTTGTTTTCTTCATACTTATTCTTGTACTTATCCAACTCTTCTTTGTACGATTCATAGTTGGCTCTGTTGGCGACATAATCAGCTAGTCGAAGGCCGTCTTTCACCTCTTGAAAACTCTTGTAAGCTTCCTGTATCTTGGTTAAAGAGTCAATCTTTGTTTGAATTTTTCTAGCTTCAAGTTCCAGCAGTTTGTACTGTTCGATATTCGTACGCATAGGTCCAATATCAATGTTGTAATCGATATCGCAAACGAATTCGGTTATGAATGAAGAGATATTTGTAATGGGTGAAAAGGATACAGCTTTCTTAAATAGAGAAAAGTACTTATCCGGCAAATCGCCCAAGCGAACTCTGATGAACTGTTGGTAGGATATGTTTGTATCAAAAAATTTATATTCGGAAGGTTTGTAATTGTCGCTGAAAACTTTTTGAAGTTCCTTGTACGTCAAAGGACGAGGCGTATCCTTGTCCAGCGCTTCGGAATTTGTAAAATTGTTTTCCGGGAAACCGTGGGATAGATAGAAGAAGTGGTGAGATTCAGTATCGTCCTCGAAACTGTCGAAGACAATTCCCAACGAAAATTTCTCATCCGTTTTATCGTCTTCTAATTCCAAAGCGATGTAGGAAGTGAAACGACCGGGACGAGAACACATGATCTGTCCTTCCTTAGTTTCGCCAGTCTCGCAACGCAAGTATCCTTTCAAGGTACGACCCGTTCTATCGTTGGCAGCTTTGTTGAAACTTCTACCAGATGTATCACCAAGCAAAATAATCTGGATAGCATCGATAATAGTCGATTTACCAGTACCGTTAGCACCGGTTAAAAATGTGATGTTTTTAATATCAACAGTCTCATTTGAAAACAAATGCCAGTTGATTAAGCGCATCTTAGATAAACTAATCATTATTCGATACCTCCATCATCAGAATCCTTGAATATGGTGTTTTCCTCATCTTCAGTAACCGTTTCTTTTTCATCGTTGATATCCTTGATGGAATTGAACAGAACGTTGAGTTTAGCATTGGAAATTACGTACCTTATAGAAGGTAAGATATAGAAAGCGTAATTGACTTCCGAAAACGAATGCTGTGCAATTACAACTATATTGTAGAGCGCTAAGGTTCTTAAAGAAGCGGCAATAGTGGCTCCTGATATTCTCTTTGTAACGCTCGTTAATCCCAGTTCCTTAAGCAGTACTTTAATGGCAGTAGAATCCATATACACTTGATTGATGGAGGGATTGTCAGATATGTTCGATTCGTAATACGAGCGCAAAGCATAGACGATCAGCGTAGTTATACCATCGAGACGAATTCTGTTTGAATCGTCGGTAGATGAAATAAAGATAACTCCATTCTCGTCATCTTTAGAAATATCCATTCCCATGTAAGAAACGTAATCTACGAATAACTCAAAATGTCTTTCGACGAATAAGTAGTTCGAATTGATTTTATTCATGTGGGTAGTTTTTGAGTAAACGCGACGAATAATAAAGCAATTATACAGCACGTTATTCATAGTGCTGCGGAACAACGCTTGATCGGGTTTAGTCAGTTTTTCAAACTCTTCAATAAACATTTTTCGTTACCTTCCTTTTTTTCTCGTGAATTTGTAGTCGGGAACCATGAAGTATCCCAACATGGTTGTATCTCCCATTTTTTCTATGTCGAAGAACAGACTGCCAAATTCGGCTCGTACTATTCCCAAAATAAACAAGACCAGTTCATCCTGATTGTTAATCTCGAAATCGCTCGTTCTAATAACCCTTCTGTTTCCAAAAGCTTTGAGCATAAATTCCTCAATCGCCTGGGTGGAAAATTTGTTAACCTCGTTTTCCAAAAAGTCATTCATCAGCGAATCGTCACCAGAGTACTCGTCTTCCAAAGGAAGCGGATCTAAATCCAATCGAGTTGTGCGCTTGAACGGCATTGTCAAACTGTCCGGCGTGATGAATCCCTGATGCCATAAACTTATCGTATCGCTCGCTTGGTTGATTATATCGATATTTTCATACTCAGTTTTAAGGTCGAATGAGGTTGATTTTATCTCCTTGGCAAACTCTAAAATAATGGTGTCGAGTTTACCTTTGATCGTCTTATCTGAATTTGACAAAAAGTTTATTTTCTTTTGAACCGAACGAGTGTAAGTCGCATTGGCCTTATCTATATCGTTGAAAGAATCGGACAGGCGAGAGAACTTGTTTATCGTATCTTGCAACATGTGGTAAACAATGTCGTGAACTTCACTGGATTTTTTACCCATATATACCGTGTCGAATTTCGCCTGTTTTACCAATTTCGCCATGATTCGAGGGTCGCGCTGCCACCTTCTCAATATCTTGACTACTGGTAAAGCGTATAACGAAAGCGAATCGTACGTTTTCATAGGGTGATAAATCTTGTCGCTGACTTCAGTTCTGAACACGTCAAAATGTTGACGCAAAACTTCGTTTGGCTCAAATACGTTAGATAGCTTATGTCCAAATACGCATATGGAGTGATGAAGCAAAGTTACGTTCAACTCAAGTTCATCCGCGTTTTTGTTGGCGGATACAAGAGAGCGGAACATGTAGTCATCTTCCCTTTCATCCTCGAGGGACAACTCCGAATAGGTTTGGTGAACAAGAGGAATGTACAATGATGAATCGGAAGTAAGATCCGATATCAATTCCAGCATTTTAATGGTGTATGAAGGCAGGTATATATAATTTGCGCCGTTGTGAGAGTCGACTTCGATCCAACCGGTGCTAACAAGTTTTCTAAATACGTAGTTGATCTTCGCTGTCAAAGCGGATTCATCTATGTTGTATTCGATAACTTCTTCGTCCGGCCTGTCATCTAGTTGATCTAATTTCACGTCAAAAAGTTCCATGATTTCAGAACCATGTTGCTTTAATTCATTTACGTAATCCGCCTTCTTGATTTTAGTTTTATATTCCTTTAAGGTTTCAAACAAAGTCAATAAGCAAAAACTATAAATAGCTTTGTACTTTCTGGATAATATTGAGAAAAAATTCTCAGGAAGCTTTTCAAATAAGTTCAATATCTTAGCCCTCAAATTTAGTATTTAATATAATGATTATTATACTAAAATAACGACTCTCATTCAATAAAATATAGGTATTATAAAATAATGCCAATTTTTATAAGAATCGCTATATTGATAAAGTTGTTTATTATTTAAATTCCAGTAACTTCAGGTGAGTACTTGGAGTGCTTGTATTTGTTTTCTTCAACGAGCTTTTTGTCTATCTCTCTCATCTCAACCAACTTGTCCGCTATCTCTTTTTGAATTATCTTTGCCATCTCTATCGTATTGATGGTTTCAAACTCTTCGGGCATGTGTGGCTTTAAGTATGCTATTTGAATCGGGAATTTCTTAAGTCTAACGTGTTTGTCCAAAACGCGGTATGCGCCTTGAATTGCAACGGGTACAATAGGCTTTCCTGCTTTGTAAGCTGGTTTTAATGCTCCAGCTTTGAATTCCAGCAACGGATGGTCGACGGGACGAGAGCGCGTTCCTTCAGGGAATATGACGTAGGAGTGTTTGCTGACTTTCAAATCTTTGGAAAGCTTGCTCATTACTCTCACTTCTTGTCTCAAGTTTCCTCTGTCGATAAATATACCTGAAACAGCCTTTACGACGTTGCCCACAAAGGGAAAGTCGCCAGTTTCTTTTTTCGCTAAAAATATAAGCGGCTTGTCGCTGAGTGCGACTAAGCTGATAGGATCGGTGTTAGACTGGTGGTTTGGAGTGAATATAACATTGGTACCCGCAGGAATATTCTCCTGACCTGTGATTATATAATTGCACTTAAAACCTCTGACCATTTTAGCCAAAAATCTGTGCACCTTATCGTAACGTTTTTCAAAAGGATACTTGTCAGGATGTTTACCGAATCTTTTGAAGACCATGTTTGAAAACAAAATGCGAGGACCGCATCTACTGATTAAACCGAAATATTTACAAGTTACAAAACTAGACATATCATTACCTCTTTCTTCTAATATAGCACAAATTTAACTCGATACAGCAACAACAATTGACACTCCGTTTACCAGCAGTAGTTGAGCGTAATTCTCGCCTTTGTCGTAGCCAGCTTCATTGAATATTATTTTGTAGTACTTTTCGAAATTGTACTTAACGGTTACGTTTGTCGGATTGACAATGGCGATTATCTTTTTATCGATGTGCTTATTGTAATATTCGATGGCAATAGCTCCGTGTTCTATATTCTTGAAGTTTATGTTATTTTCTATCTCTTTTTTGTCGTCAGATAAGAAGTACGGTGAACTCTTTTTCAGCTTGATGCACTCTTTGAAGAAATTTATTAACTCTATTCGTTCATATGCCTTTTTATAATCGAACCCGTTGATTTCATCTCCTGATATATACGAATTCGTATCGCCTTTCTTACTTGCGCCGAACTCTTGTCCTGCGTGAATAAAAGGCACTCCGAACGAAAGGATAGTCAATGCATTTATCAGGTTCACTCTCTTGAGAATCGTCTTTTTAGCTTCGTTGGGGCAACACGTCTTTAACTTGTCGTACAAAGTTCCGTTGTCGTGACATTCAACGTAGTTGATGGACTGACGAGGATTGTTGAATAACGAAGGGAAAGACAAGGAGATAACAGAGGACAGGAACACGTGCTTGAATCCATCTATATAGTTTGAATCCCCGCTCAGGTATCCTTTTCCTTTCATATCTTCTCCATAGGTGTGACCTTTGAGAATATCTCTAAATCTATCGTTGAAAAAACCCACATTGTTGAATTTTTTAGCATTGTTCAAATTGGTCTTTTGAACCGAGGGTAAGTTTGTTGCCAAATCCCAGCCTTCACCGTAAAACATCAAGTTGGGTTGCAATTGTTTGCAGGAGTGATAGGCGAGTTTAACCGTATCGATATCCAATATACCTATAAGGTCAAATCTATATCCGTCCATGCCGTAATACTTGATGAAGTGTCTCAAGGAGTCGACTATCAGTTTTCTCGTCATGTATCGGCGCGATTCTATATCGTTGCCGCATCCAGAACCGCTCGAAAGAGTTCCGTCTTCGTTGAATCTAAAATAGTAATTAGGACAGAGTAACTGCAATGAGTTTGAATACATTCTGAACACGTGATTGAATACAACGTCCATATTCACTCTGATTCCCTTTTTGTGGAAACTTGCTACGAGGTTTCTGAGTTCTCTCATTCTCGCGTAGGGATCGTTGGGATTGGAAGAGTAAGAACCTTCGGGAGCAAAGTAAAACTCAGGGTCGTAACCCCAGTTGTAAGTGCATTGAGGATTGTCGTCATCCACCGTTTGAAAATCGTACACCGGCATCAATTGAACGTGGGATATTCCCAAGTTAGCGATGTAATCCAAACCTATTGGGTTGTTGTTCTCATCGACTTCATTCTCTCTCGCTAAGGCGTTGTAAGTACCTCTGTCTTCCATATTCGTCAGAGAGGTCATATCTCTAACGCTGCATTCGTAGATTATTGTTTTTGTCGCATCCTCAAAATCAGGCAGTTTGTCAAAGTTTAAATCTATGTCGTTGAGTTTCTCCATATCGACGACGTATCCGTATCTAGAGTTAGCGTCCAAAGACTTAGCGTACGGATCAACAGCCGAAACGTATTCGCCGTTCAACCTAGCTATGTATCTGTATTTGACTCCTTCGAGATTCCCGTCTACTTTAACTTCAAATACACCACCTTCTATTCTATTCATGTTAAAAATTTCTATCTCGTTCTCTTCTCTGAGCAAACGAACGTTAGCTTCGCTCGCCAAGGGTGAAAACAATCTAAACGTCGTGCTTTCTTTCGTGTAGATAGCTCCGAGTTCTCCGTCGTACCGGTAGTTGCGCTCAATCTTGTCGCTGCTTCCAAGCATCGAGATGTTTACGTAGGTGAATTCGTTTATACCATCCGCCACCGAATACAAACGTCCGGGCACGATAGGATAGTTAACTTGGAAAGTGTATATGTAGCTCGATTTAGATTCGGACTTTGAAACACATTCCAAATCTCCGAGCAATTTTTCATCTTCAAAAAGTCTCATTTTTTCAACAAATGACGAATCTATCGATTTCTTTATAGCTACTTCTAGCGTATCTACATATTTTAACGTTGCTTCAATAGTCTTGTTATTAAGCATTTTATTTGTCTCCTTGAGTCAAGTTCACAACCGCGATAGCGTAGCCATCGTGAGCGATACTCACCTCTCCAATTTCGGTTCCTTCAAGAAAAATATGGGGTTTACCCTCTTCGTCATCCAGAATCTCAACAGTCTTGAAATTCACCGCTTTGTTTCCACTTGCTTTCACGTAAGCTTCCTTTGCAGCAAATCTCCCACCGACATAAGAGATTTTACAGGATTTATCGATATAAGTTAAGAGTTGTACATTTTCTCTTTCAGAAAGAAGGCGCTTTGCCATCTGTTCATAGGTGTCTTTCAAACGTTCGAGACACACTATATCTACCCCGATCATTTTTTGCCCCTCTCCAAATAAATGGTGTAGGGATAGTCCTTCATGTCAGTTAAGAGGTCTTTGAGCTTTGACTTGCTTAACTCGCAAGTACTTTCGATATATTCGCTGAGTTTGATGTTGTTTGAATGAGCGCTGATGTATAAATTTCTAACGTATTCGATATTGCGTGAGTTCTTTTGAATCTCAACCTTGCGAGATTCAGCCATTTTCTTGAACGCTTGACCGGATGGATTGCGAGTTACGAGTTTACTGGATTTGAACAGCGCAATAAGTTTATCAGGTTCGAAGGTAATTATGTTACCAAAAAGCATAGTCTTTTCATTTATTTCGAGAATATCGATATCTTCCACCCTCGTTATATAACCTTTGTCCATAGCTTTTTTGACGAAGGCAGACTCGCTTCCAAACGCAATTTCACTCAAGTAAGGATATGTGAAAAATACCCCGTTTTGGAATTTTTTGTAAAGATCTTTTCTCCTGGGAAATTTATATCCAAAAACAACTCTTGAATAGGGGCGATTAACGTCGATAGAACAAGATGATTTATTAGCTTTAGAGTAGTCTTCATAATCGTTCTGTTCAGTTTCAAGGCTCTTGTATTTTACAGAGTCCAAGTGAACCTGTTTCAAAACGCCTCTGACCATCTCTTCCTCAACGTTTCCCATTACAAACAAAGACATGTTTTGACTCGCGTAATACTTGGAGAAAAATTTTCTCAGGATAGTTACAGTTACTGCGTCGATCATCTTTCTGTAATGCGCGATGATTTCAAATTGATTAAAATCGGAAAACAAAGCGTTTGCCATCTTCAACTCGGTGATAAAATTTTCATCCTCAAAGCGCTTTTCAATATCAAAAATAGCTTCCTGCTTTGCTTTTTCTAAAAATGATTTATTTACATTGAAGCTTCCAAAAGAGGCCAAAAAAGCATTGATCCACTTTGGCGGATCTTCGCGGGAACGCAATTTAATAATGGTTTTAGAATTAGTCACTTCGGTTTCCCACAATTCGCCAAACTGAAAGGCGATTTGGTCGTAGTTTCCAATCGGTGTGTACTTGAAAGCTTTCGCCATTACCAATGCAACAACACCGTTTATCTTTACCCCGTCCAAGGTCAAACCATCCGGTTCAAACAAACCGGCATTTACTATCATAGATGAAACAGTCCCGCTTATTTTTCTATCGCTAACAACCGCAACATCCAGGCCGTTATCCATTTTAAATTCTGAGATATTCATCTTGCCATAAGCTTTATTTTTCATAAGGTGTTCCCTCAATTTTTATGCTTCCAACAAAGTTGATCTTTCTTAAATACGAAGAGAATTCTTTGTATTCAAGGTTTTGTAATTTAGTTATCATCACGTCTGGAGATATATTTAATCCTCCGAGTCTTCCCAGATATTTAGACTCGACTAAATCTCTTGGATTATCAAATCCAAGCATTATTTGTTCTATCAAGTAACGCTTCATCATATAGGAGTACTCTTCCAAATCTTCAGAGTAAAAATTCGTTATTTTCTTCTCAAATGCCGCAATGAATTCCGAGCTTATTTTTTTGTCGGAATGCAGATAGACGACGAAGCAATGCCCGACGGAAAATAACTGGGTCTTAACTATTTCTATCTGCTGTTTAGAAACAATGTCCAGCATCAATCCGTAGTACTTGTTGAACAGCAATTCCATAAGCATCTTGTTACAAACATAGGTTTGCTCGGAATGTATCTTGGACAAATTAAATACAAAGCCGACGTAATCGCCTTTAAACTTATCGTCTTTCACTACTAAATCCGTTCCGCGAGGCACGATATCTTTTCTCAAAGTTACTGGGAATATCTTGGCATTCGGTTTCAATCGTCTCCGAGCTGAAAGCACGAATCTAAAGTTTGTATCTCCGACGTATGCCGCCATCCTAGGAGATTCCAAAAGTGCTTTTAACGCGCTGTCCAAATCCAAAAATTTCAATTCTTTTATCTTGTTTAAATCGCCGTAAGGATAGCGCCCTAATTGCAATTCGTGCAAATAATTCAACTGGATTAAATGGTCCATTTGAAATACTGCGTCATTATCTAAAAGCGAATACTGATAAGTGATATCTTCAATTACGCGGTTTAAATCAGCCGGAGCTTTAGTCCAGCCGGTTCGTATTGTTCTCATCAAGTTTTTTCCGAGTTTGCTTTGAGAGTCAAAAAACTCGTAAGATTTATAAGGAGCAGATATACTCGCACCTAAAAAGTACTGTCCGTACCCTTCGGAAAATTCAAATAAAACGTTGTTTTCCTGCGCTTTTGAATCTCTGATATATGTGTATTTAGAATTCTTGTTTGTTAAAGACGCCATAGACAATAAAAGGGATAATACACCGAAGGCCTCCTTCGACACATTCGCATTTTTCTTAATGAGAAAAAGCGAACTTACGTATGTCGAATTGTAGCGATCTTCATCGACAACGAAGAAATTTTCATCCAAGTTTTCGTTGGCTGAAATATTTTCTTTTCTTATCCTATTCATTCTATTTATCCGTTGCTATAAAACTCACGGGGCAAACGCGCACTACGTCTAAGAAGTCGCAGTATTTGCGATAGGATACTGTCTTGACTGCAGTCGCCAAAGCTTGAGAAGCAAAGCGATTTGCATAGTCTTCGCAAAGCATATTGAAATACGTGACATCGTCGCGCTTGTAGATGATTTTTTGTTGATTCAAGAAATTTGTTTTGAGAGTTTTAAAATCTTTCTTGGAAATTAATTTAGACTCTGCGAGCAATTCTCTAACTTTTGTCATGCATTCGTCCTTGTTGCTCACTTCCATTTGTTGATATAAGAAGGCGTCTTCTCCGCCTTGACAAAGACCTCCATCTTTAAATGAGACAACGTCTTTTAGCAATTCGCTCGATTTCGTATTGAGCGAGGAGAATATGCTGTCTTTAAGCAAGCAGTAATAGCTGAACATGTGATCAGAAAAACGATTGAACAAGTGTTCTCTCTTGGGTAATTTCAATCCAAAGATCAAAGTGTTCTCACCTTCGATATACTGCATAGCGTTTTTGATTTCTGCATCGGTATCCATCGAGTGAGTGACGTGAATTTCTCTGACTGGTTTTTTCGCGCTGAATGTATAAGCGTTCGCAATGTCGTGCGCTTTTTCAGGTGAAATGTTTCCACATATGATGAGAGTCATATTCTCAACTTTGTAGAAGGATTCGAAATAGCGCTTGATCGCTACTAAGTGAACTTTTTTGAGAGATTCGGCAGTTCCGTGAGGGTTTATTCCCATAGGAGAGCGAATGTACAAATTATTACGAACCATGTTTGCAGCTTCCTTATCGGATTTTGCTAGAGCTTTAACATAGTCTAACTTCATGTTTTCGATCTCGTCATTGGTTGATAAAACTCCATCGACCAAGTGCAACAAAGGATTCAACAAATCTAACGCTTTATCCATATCCGCGGTGTAGGAAATAGTAGTGAACGATTCCTCGACGTGAGCGTTAAGTTTAACATCTTCTTCAAACAGTTTATTTGAAAGTTCTGAGTGTTCAGCTAACAGAGATTTGACCAACATATCCGGAGTACCAGGATAGATCTTAGTGCTACCTATCGAATAGTTTCTCGCGAGACCACCTCTATCGATATATAAACCGGCAGTAACTCGAGTCGCTTCATACATCGGAGCAATTATTATCTTCAGTCCGTTTTTCTCACATACACCTTGGAATAAGGTGGAATTAAGTTTATCAAATTTTATTTTTTCCATATTGTTCTTTCCTTTCAAAAATTGAGTTGTTTTACAATTTATACTTCTTTGTGTTTTATAACTTTTTTTCTGTTTGAAGGTTGCATTGTCTCAATGATTCCCTCTTTTTCCAAAGCGTCCAATATTGCTGCTGCGCGTCCGTATCCTATGGCGAACCTCCGCTGCAATGAAGACGTTGCGGCAACGTTATTTTCCATGACGTAATCTTTAACTACATCGTACAATTCATCGTCAAATCCAGGTAAGCCTCTCTCTGCGCTGAACATCGAGCTAGCCGCTGGTTTAAAATTGATGAAATTCGGATTAAAGACAGGTTTAGATTGGCTTTTTAAGTAATTAACAACAGCTGAGATTTCAGTGTTAGACACGTATGAAGCCTGCAAACGCAAAGTGGATTTAAAGGAAGGAATGCGAGCTAGCAAATCGCCTTTACCTATGAGCAATTCCGCTCCACCTTCATCCAAGATAGTTCTGGAATCCGTGGTGGTAGGCAAACTCAAGGCAATACGAGCGGGAATGTTGGCTTTAATAGTTCCAGTTATGCATTTAACTGAAGGTCTCTGAGTCGATATGATTAGATATATACCCGCAGCTCTAGCTTTTTGAGTTAGGCGTTGCGTGAGAGCGTCGACATTTTTAGGATCCTGACCCATAAGATCGGCAAACTCGTCGATTATACAAACTAAATTAGGTAGATTCTCCAGAGATTTATCCCTGTTTCTAAGTTCGTTGTACTCTTGAATTTTACAAACTTCGTAGCGAGAGAGAATGGAGTATCTTCTTTCCATTTCTGCCACTAATTTCTTGAGAGTCGCAACTGCCTGTATCACGTTTGTGATAATGGGACAATAAAGATGAGGCATATTGCGATAGCGAGAAAATTCGACCTGTTTAGGATCGATTAATATAAATTTTAACTCCTGCGGATAATTTCGCATGATGAGCGTCATTATCAATTGATGCACGAAAACTGACTTACCTGAACCGGTAGTACCGGAGACGAGCAAGTGAGGTAATTTATCCAGCGATACACTGACGACTTCAGATGAGATGTTCTCCCCGAGCGGCACGAGTAATTTGTCCGTGTTGTTTTGCAAAATTTGAGTCATGCACTCTCTGAATGAAACTGTTGTAGTAACTTTGTTGGCAATTTCAATTCCGGAAGTATCCTGTCCTGGAACAACGTCGACAAATCTGACAGACTTATCTCCTCTTAAATCAATTTGCAATTCTTTTACGGTGTTAGCGTTAGATATAGCGCCGATGGGTACGCCAGCTTCTCTCTTGATATTAAATCTAGTGACAGAGGGTCCAATCGTATAGGAATCTACGTTTGCTCCAATGTTGAATTTGGTGAAAACGCGATTGATGATAGAAATCTTTTTTCTCGCGGCCTCGTGGTTGATATCGTCTTTCGCTGTATCTTGATGCTGCAGCAATAAATTTATCGAAGGCAAAGGATAATTATCTTTGACTGTCATCGTCCGTTGAACAGAAGTCGGAGAAGTTATAGAGGATATGTTCTCTTGTTCTTCTGCAACATCGGAATCGTCCTGGGATGAATTTTTCGCGTTGTGCTTCTCTTCATTCTTAAAATAGTCAAAAAGACTTTTCTTGGCTTTAGGTTGTATTTCGTTATTTGAATTGTAATTATCTTCTATATCTTTAGCTGATGACTTCCGAAGATTCAAATCAGATTCTTCCCTCTTGGCTTTGCAAATATCGAAAGGGTTGAAAGATTTAGTCGAGGTAATCCCATTAAAGTTTTCATCCTTTTTATCTTCCTTTGGCTTAAGCGTGGCAGCCTCGGGTTCAACCTTAACAAATCTACTATTTTCTACTGGCGTTGAATCAACTTCGTTCGCTCTTTTCAAATGAGGTTGCTCAAATGTGGAATATTCCGACATCATAGGAGACACGTTAGTATCCTTCTGATTGAATAAGTCTTCTTCCTGTTCGGGCTTTTCATCTCTGAAAATACCGCTGGTCTTTCTAGCTTGTTCTTTTTTAGCTGTTTGTTCAGCTTCGTACTTAGTTTCTTCAAAGGGGCTGATGTGCTTTGCTGATCCGTCCTTTTGTTTAGCCGCTTCAATCATCTGTTTGCGCTCATTCTCTTCATCTATCTTGCGCTGAGCGACTTCCGCGCGCTTCTTGATGTTGCGATCGCGCAACCAAAGGTGGAAAGTAAACAAAGGCGAACGAACTATAAGCAAAAGACCAAAGCCTAAAAATAGGTAAGCGAAGATATAGCTTCCTATCATACCTAGACCAGTTATGAACAACGAAGCGAAGAAATCGCCGAAAAAGCCGCCGCGAACTGCAGCTATTGCTTCAAGGCTGGTGACTGTCGTACTATTTGCCGTGGCTACAGCCATGTAGTCGTTGTGAATTGATAAGAAATTGGAAATCGTCAAATTGGGAATGGTGAGCGAACTCGCCAAGGTTCCAAATAAGAAGAGAAATATCCAACCGAGTCCAGTGAAACTCAAGCGCAACTTCGGCCATTTGCCGTTTATAAATAAAACTATTCCGAGCAAAATTAAACCGCCGAGGAAGAAATACGCGAACATTCCAAAGGCATACGTGGTTACGTAACATATGAAAGTACCCAGGAAATTGTGGTTTAAAAAGCCTATTATTCCCAAGCATATGAAAATTAACCCATATAATCTCGTCGGGATTGTATTTTTAAATGAAGTTTTTTTGATTACTTCTTCGATAGTTTCCTTAACCTCTCCCTGATTTTCAAGGAGTGTTTTCTCTGAGTGTTTTTTCTTTTTCATAAACGTTTCCAGTCAACTAATTATATCATAAGAACTATATATATTTAGAGTAATTCAGGATATATAGACTCAAATCCAAATAATATTAATGCGTCTAGAAATATAATGATATTTCGTCAGGCGGATTATTTAGTTTTTAAGAAGGCTTTTCCATCCATGTAAGGCATTCTCTGAGTGAACTCTCCAACCTCTATAGAGTTGAGAGCGTTGTCCAAAATATTCATCTTAGAGTCGAGATCATCCAACATGTGAAGCACGTATGCTTCAGTGGTTTGAGGTACGACAGCTGAGCCGTACTCGGGCTTGCCGTGATG
>Ga0172378_10000626_pt1 | contig 31254 bp, 29 predicted proteins | sample GrowelOW332metaG_FD_119755 | JGI IMG/M metagenome (GOLD analysis project Ga0172378, IMG submission 119755) | Groundwater microbial communities from an aquifer near a municipal landfill in Southern Ontario, Canada - Pumphouse #3_1 metaG | ecosystem: Environmental > Aquatic > Deep subsurface >...
AGCTTTTAAGTTTTTTACAGTCAAAGTTTTCTTAGTATAAAAAAAGCCAAATACTTGTTCGTATTTGACTTTAATTGGCTCCCCAGGTAAGGTTCGAACTTACGACCTATCGGTTAACAGCCGAGTGCTCCACCGCTGAGCTACTGAGGAATATACGCAACTTAATTTTCAATTGCTTGCGTATTTTAGCAAATAAAACTAGTGTTGTCAACACTTTTTACTTAGTTTTTTAAAAAAAATACGATTAACTGTGGACTAGTTGCTCAAACCATCACAATAACACCCTAGTGATTTTGAGTTGGTTGCTACAAAACTGCAACTTTCGTATTCACGAACTGTAGTGAAAATTTTTATATCACTATTTCTATGATTAATTGCTTCCGTAGGCAAACTGCGTATCTACAATACAAAAATATAATAAATAAATTATTGTTTTTATTTAATTTGATTTGACATTATAAAAAATTCTGTGCAAAGGTGTCAAATTTTTAGTTTTAAAATTTTAAAACCTGTGCAAAAAAATTTAACATGGAAAAATAAATAAAAACCACATTAAATTAATATTGTGGAAAAAGTGGTTATACTTTTATTTGATAATTATTTACAAGCAAATGATGATGATTGCAAAGGCTTGTATTGCAAGTGTTAAGGAATAGCGAATTTGTTTTTCTTTAACAAAACCTAAGCAAGAAATTATGATGCTTCCAAGAATAGATAATGATGACAAACTGATGATTATGCGAGTTACAGAAAATAAAGGAACAATACTAAATATACTTGCGATAAGAGTTAATACAATTGAAAAAATTGCAAGAGTCATTGGTAAATTTTTAATTGTGAAACAAACTGAAAAATCAAGTTTCTCTTTTGGGGCTTTTGTTTCTTCTTTTTTTGTTTCAACGATTACTTTTGTTTCTGGGTTGGCTATTGTTTCTTCAGATTTTACTTCGTTATTTTCTTCCATATTTTTCTCCCTTTGTCATTATTTACACTATATATAGTATACAAAAATTTTGTTACAAAAGCAAATGCAAATAAACATTTTGCAAGACAATTTTATGCATAATTGAAGAAATTCAGAACAAAAGATTGTTAATTTTTTCTTTAAAAAAAGGGTATAATCAATTGTTAAATCATTTTTAAACAGCATTATATGAATATATTTTAGTGGTTAAATGTTAATTGATAAGACAAAACAAATAAATAGGCGATATTTAAAGATTTACTTTTTATTATTTATAAAATATTTTTATTTACAAAATTGATTATCAGAAAATAAATATAAATTTGAATTACAAATTTCGTTTGGATATTTGAGTTTATCTATATAACAAAAATTATATTTTGAAATCAAATTTTATGTTCTAAATTTGGAATACAAGCAACCATGGGCATGGGCCATTTTTTATAAATAGGAAAATATCAAGTAATTTTAAAATGTCATATAAAAATGTTGTGAGAAAAAAGAAAAAGGGACAAAAGATTGCTGCTGCTGCAACTGCTTTTGCCATTCAACTTTCTGAGTGTTATTCTGACAAAGAACTTTGCAGAATAAAAATCTTTTTGACGCAAGTTGTTAACACCATTTCCACAATTCAAGGGCATGACGCAACAACTGATGATTTTGATGACTAATTAAAGTTGATAAACAAAGAAATCTATGTGCTTAGCAAAATTTTTTGAAGAATTTAATTTTTAAAAAATAGAAAAAGTTTTACTTCAAAAAAAATACTTTGATAAAATAAAAACACCAATATGATACAGTAGAAAATTTAATTATGTTATAAATGGGTTTTAAATATTTTATAGAAATGCAATAAAATAATATTTAACATGAATTTTTTTTTATTAAATTGTAAAAATCTTTCATTCCACATGCCTTTGATTTTGCAAGCGTTAAAAAAGAGCATGAAACTGCTTGTCATTAGCATTGTTGTCTTAATTTGAAAATCAAAATTCGCATTTAAAACTAATAACTATTTTTAAAAAAATGTTAGTGGAAAAAATTGTCGTTGATTGGGTTTTTGGATTTAAAAAAAGCGGATTTACCCGCTTTTTTCGTATCAATGTTTTAATTGAAATGCAACTGGACCAAAGAAAGTACATTTGTTCCACTTGCTGTTGTTTCTAAACTGTGTCCAATTTCTCGACTGTGCTCAATTGTGCTTGGCGCTGTTAATGCTTGATACATTCTTCCCGCAGTGTCACTAACACCACACCAATATCCAATTGTTGAGCTTTGTCCGTCTTTTAAAAGAACTTCTGCTTTTCCATAGGTTACAACTTTAACTGGAAAACCATTGTCGATTCCACTTTCGTAGATGACTCCAATTGGCATAACTGAATCGATTGGGGCAATGTCAACGCCATCTGCAACCGTTATTGAAGCAACAACAATTGTCCCTTTAACGCTCGTTCCTGTGTTGTTTATGAAAGTTTCAAAAATTCCACCTTCACTTGTTACACCCGTTTGGCTTGTTCCTAGTCTGCTTGAAAAAAGTTCATAACTAACAACACCACTCATATTACACCACTATGATATATGGAACAGCAGCTCTTTCTGCAACACTTAAAGCAAGATATGCTGTTTCTGTAATTTGTTGATTAACCCATTCAGCAGGAACTAAAGCTGCATTCCAATACCAGTAAGAACTGGTTGCAGTTACATATGCATAATCAGCGAGAGAGCCTGTTGGAAAAGCTGTTACAAGGGCAGCTGATGTTGCAAATTGTCCCTTGTAAGTTTCAATTGCACTTGGTGGAAGCTGCGAAATCGTAAGTTTTCCACTTGAATCGAGTGTCGCTAAACCATCGTTTGCTCCTTCTATTGATTGTAAATATTCTAAACTAATTGCACTTGCCATTTTTTAACTCCTTTCTGGTATAATTACCCACAAAATACATTGATCAAATCTTTGATTGTAATATAATTTTTTATAATTACTTTCTGTAATATATCTTATTATCATAAATTTTAATCCTTATATTTTTTTTGAGATTGTAATCTCATAAATCATTTTATTCATCACCTTGGTTTTAAGTGAAACATTTCATAAAAAATTAAAAAATTTTATAAATGTAAAAGTATATTTTTCTATTTTAAAATTGAATTTATAAAGTGATATAAAAAATTAATCATTTTTTCATTTTAAAATTTTAATGATACAAATTGAATATAAAAGAAGCAATTATAATAAAACTTTTGTTATTGATATGAAATCGTTTTGTTTTTTCTTTTAGTTGTGATAAATTTTTTGTGTACTTTGGAGGAAATAATGAATCAATTTTTCACAGCTGACACTCATTTTGGTTCATCAAGAATTGGAAACAGACCATTCAAAAGCATTAATGAAATGGACAAAACAATAATAAAAAACTGGAATGAAACTGTTAATGATGAAAGCCTTGTTTATCACCTTGGTGATTTTGGTAACTTTGAAACAATAAAAAAACTCAAAGGAAAAATTGTTTTGATTGTTGGAAATCATGAAGAAAAAGAGATTGAAACAAATTTTGGTGGAGATTTTGACGCTTTCAAAAATCATCTATTAAAGCTAGGATTTGTTGATGTGATTTTAACTGGGTGCTATATTGACAATCCATTTTTTGGTGAAAAGATTTATCTAACGCATAAGCCACTAAATTGCAAAAAAAGTTGTTTTAATTTTTTTGGTCATTTGCACAATTTTTGTCTTGTTAAGAAATTTGGAATAAATGTTGGAACGGATAATTATTTTTTCAAGCCTGCATCGGAAGAAGAGTTGTTAATATACAAAAATTCAATTCAAAATCATTTTGATAACAATTTTTTCTGCGGAATTCAAGATTTAAAAGATTAGGAGAAAAAATGCTTCAACCAAATGAAAAACTATTTGATGAGTTTTGGACTTTTGCCTTTGAAAGACAAAATGTTTTTGTTAACAAATTCATAGGAAAAAAGCCCTACACAGAAAATCCAATTTTGAAAGAATTCAAATTTTGCAACGCATATCGTGTGCTTGACAGGGTTTCTCAATTTTTGCTTTCTTCAGTTATACAAAGAAAAAATAATAAGAGTGAAGATGCTATTTTTAGAATTGTACTTTTCAAAATTTTCAACTTGCCGTCAACTTGGCAAGCCCTTGAAAAAGAATTTGGAGAAATATCATTATCCAAGTTTGACAGAACCAAATTTTCAAAGTTTTTAACCAAACTCAGCTTGATTCAGCCACTCTACAACTCAGCTTACATTTCTTGTGCAAACAAAGTTTTTGGTTTTGAAAGAAAACATGACAATCATCTTGCTCTACTTGAAAAAATGTTTGTTGAAGACAAACTGGCAATCAAAATCATGAAAGCAAAAAGAATGAAAGAAGCATTTGAAATTTTGGTGGCTTATCCACTTATTGGCAACTTTATGGCATATCAACTTGTTACAGACATCAATTACTCCAATGCCGTGGATTGGGAAGAAAGTGAATTTACAATTGTTGGTCCCGGCTCAAAAAGGGGAATAAAAAAAGTTTTTAATCAATTTGATTCTTTTGAAGAAGCAATCTTTTTTGCATTCAACAACCAAAAAAAATATTTTGAAAAACTTGGACTTGATTTCAAGTATATTCAAAACAGAATTTTACAACCCATTGACATTCAAAATCTTTTTTGTGAATTTGACAAATATTGTAGAGTTGCTCACCCGGAATTAAAAAGCAATCGTGTGAAAATCAAAATAAAATTTGTTGAAACTAGCTTAAGAATTGACTATGTGTTGCCATTAAAATGGAATGCTGTTATGACTTTTTAAGTTTCTAATGCACTTATTTTTGCCACATACCATAACCAATTTGATGCTTGTTTGTAGGCACTAACACTTCCACTTTCAACATAAATTTTTAGATTAATATGATTGTTCAAAAAAATCACACTTCCTGCAGTCGTTATTCCACTTGAAGATGGTCTGAGAACATTTATTTCAATAAGTGAAGATGCATTATAGAACGCATAGTTGTCAATTTGAGCAACTGAAACTGGTATTGTTAATTTTTCGACAAGTGAATTAAGAGCAAAAGCTTCTTCACTAATTTCAATAACATTATTTGAATCGATAACCGAAGGGATTTGAACATTTTTGCTTATTCCTAAATATTGAAAAATTGAAACTCCACCACTGACATCAATGATTGCATAATCACCGTGAATCATATTCATTGAATATATTTGAGAAGCATAATAATCCCAATATGAATCATTTTTGTAAGCTTCGACACTGTCGTCAGGAACATAGATTTTAAATTCTGCTGGTGTGAAAAAAAACATGTTTGTACAACCTTTGGTAATTCCCATTGAAGCAGGTCGTTCAACAATTATGCTTGAAAGATATGGACAATTTGAAAATGCGTTTTCATTAATTGATTCAATTGAGCTTGGAAGCCTGACTGTTGTTAGTTTCCAACAGTTTCTAAAAGATTGATTTCCAACTTTTTCAACGCCTTCTGAAACAACAACTGTTTTAATGTTTCCATTATCTTTGAAACCTTTTAAGCCAACTTCAATAACAGGTTCGTTCCCAAATTGTGATGGAATAACAACACTGTCAATCCAGTCAGGAAGATTTTCACCACTAACTCCCAAATCATTTCCATTATCATCAAGAGGAGTGTATGTTAAATAATCAAAAGGTGGCTGATAATCTAATAAAAAAGTTGAAGAAAGATTCATGTTTGAAGAAGAAAAAACAGCTATTGAACTGGAGCAAATTGGCAACAAAATCGCCAAAACGACAAGAAATAATTTATATAGTTGTTTAATGAAATTTTCTCCTTGAACTGCAAAGGTATTCTATTCTTAAATGAAAGATTTTTATGACAAAAAAAAAGCGGAATTTTATAAATTGATAACAACTTTTGTTGATTTATACAAGTTCGTTAGTTTTATATGCAAACACGGGGAAAAAGGTCAATAAACATGATAAACATGACAAAAAAACAAGAAAACAATTTGCTTTATAAAGTTAGATATTTTGCCATTTGTTCTAAATCAATTTTTGATTTTTATGTCTTTATGGTATAATTTTTAAATCAATTTTTTTCTAAGGAGAAAATATGGAGCATTTGGTTTATTGCAATGACAAGGAAAAGGTTTTACCAAAAATTTTGAGTGGTGAAAAGACAATGATTATTCGTGGTGCGGGTGGTCGTAAAATTCCACATGGTCGTGTTTTTAAAGAAGAAGCACTATATTTCATTGAAAAAGGCACACGCATAATCAAAGCAAAAGCAAAGGTGATTAGTGTTCAAAATTTCACTGGACTAACTGAAGAACAAGCAAAAGAAATCATAGAAAAAAATCAAAACAAACTTTGTTTAACATTAGCTCAAATTGAGAGATGGACAAAAAAATGTTTGTGTCTTATAGAATTTGACTCCTTAGAAACAATTGAACCACTTGAATTTGAGCACCAAAGCAACATGGACGACTGGCTTATTCTTGAAAGCATTTTTGATGTGGTTAAAGGCTCAAGCAAAAAATATACCTATGAAAATGCAAGATTTAAAAAATAACAAAGCAATAACACTGAAATTCCTTGTGGGATATTTTATTGGCATTTAAGATTATCTATAATATTTTTTCAAGTATAATTTTCACGATTAATTTATATAATTTCATCTATTTATCGAGCAATCAATTTCAAAATGAGAATTTTCATTTTTTCTTAAAAAAGTAGTTGACTCTCCCCTTACGGGAGCATGTAGACTAGCAAAAGTTAAGGAGGTAAGACTTAAAAATGTATAGGATTGGCGAATTTTCAAAGATGGCTAAATCGACAGTAAAAACACTTAGGTTCTATGATGAAATAGGGTTATTTAATCCGAAATTTGTTGATGAAAATGGATATCGCTATTATTCAATTGAACAACTTAAATCGCTTCAGACAATCATTGAACTAAGATCTGTTGATGTTTCACTTGAAGATATAAAGGCAGTTGTGAGTGGAAAGAGTAAAGAAGAAATTCTTTCAAAACGAATGTTTGAGATTAAAGATGAGCAATCCGAAATAAAAATTAAGTTATCCTTAATAAAAAGGCTCATTGCTGAAGCCAAAAAAGGAGTTTATATGGAAAAGTATCAAGTTAAAGAAATTGTTATGCCTGAATGTTTTGTATATTCAAAACAAGGAATTATTGAAAATTTCAGTAAAATAACACCTTTCATTTTGGAAGCTGGTAAAGAAGCACAAACCTACAATTTTGATGTTAAATGTATTGACCCAGGGTATTGCTTTGTTTCTTATTTAGCTAGAGAATATCAAGATAGCAACATTGAAATTTTGTTCTGCGAAGCTGTTGACAAAATGGGCAAAGACTCCAAGAACATTAAGTTTAAAAAGCTTGAAGCAGAAAACGCAGTAAGTGTTTTTCACAAAGGAAGTTATTCTAAAATTGGTGAAGCTTATGCATTTGTTATGAATTGGATAGAAAAGAATGGCTATCAAATAACAAATCCAATCCGTGAAAGATATATTTCTGGTTGCTGGAACAAAGACTCTGAAGAAGATTATCTCACAGAAATCCAAGTTCCCGTTGCAAAAAAATAAAATAATAAAACAAATAAATTTTTAAATTAATAAAGTTGTTCATAATAGCGAAATTATTGCTAAAAAAAGAAGAATTTTCATCTTCTTTTTTTAATTGATATTTGATTTTTATTATTAATTTTAATATTATCTTAATTTTGATTGATAATTTTAAAAATCTACATTAATTTTTTAAGACATGTTAATCATAGTTTTTTTTCGGCATATTATTTTATCAAAGTAAAATTATTTAGGTTAAGATTGGTGTTAAACATTAAACTTAAAAATAACAACATCACCGTCTTGAATTGTGTAATCCTTTCCTTCACTGCGAACTTTTCCAAGTTCTTTTGCTTTTGGGTATGAACCTTCACAAGCAACCAAGTCTTCATATTTAACAACATCTGCTTTAATGAAGCCTCGTTCAAAATCGGTGTGGATTACTCCTGCAGCTTGTGGCGCTTTTGTTCCTTTTTTAATTGTCCAAGCACGAACTTCTTTTTCACCGGCAGTTAAAAAGCTCATGAGTCCAAGAAGTGAATATGAACTTTTAACAAGTTTTTCAAGTCCACTTTCTTTGATTCCAAGTTCTTCTTTGAACATTTGTTGTTCGTCAGGAGAAAGCCCTGCAAGTTCTTCTTCAATTTTTGCACAAAGCACAACAACTTCATTGCTTTCCTCTTTTGCAAAAGCATTTACAGAATCAACAAATCCGAAACTATCTTTGCCAGAAGCAATGTCGTTATCAGAAATGTTTGCAGCATAAATGACTGGCTTTGTTGTTAGCAAAAAAAGTCCTTTTGCAACAATCTGTTCTTCTTCAGTGAGTGGCACACTTCTTGCTGGTTTTTCATTTTCAAGAGCAATCTTGAATTTTTCAAGAACTCCAATTTCTGCCAAGGCTTCTTTGTCGCCAGTTTTTGCAAGCTTAACCCCTTTTTCAAGGCGTTTTGAAACACTTTCAAGGTCGGCTAAAATGAGTTCAAGATTGATTGTTTTTATGTCTTCAATGGGATTTACTGCACCGCTAACATGAATGATATTATCATTTTTGTAACAACGAACAACATGAACAATTGCATCAACTTCACGAATATGTGACAAAAATTTGTTTCCAAGGCCTTCACCCTTGCTTGCACCCGCAACAAGACCAGCAATATCAACAAATTCAATTGCGGCTGGAGTTCTTTTTTGAGCTGAATATATTTTTTCTAAAACGGTGAGTCTTTCGTCTGGAACGGCAACAACACCAACATTTGGTTCAATTGTGCAAAAAGGATAGTTTGCACATTCTGCTCCAGCTTGAGTGATTGCATTAAAAAGTGTGCTTTTGCCAACATTTGGTAGTCCAACAATACCTATTTTCATTTATATCTCCTTAAAAGATTGTTATTTGATGATTTAATTGCATAAAATATTTACACCTATCGATTTTAGCTCAAAACAAATCAAAATGCAAACATAAAATGTTTAGATTCGGCTTTTAATGGGGTGTAAAAATGAATTTTTGGCAATCCTTAATATATGGAATAGTTCAAGGCTTAACGGAGTTTTTGCCTGTTTCAAGCAGTGGGCATTTGGTTCTTCTTGAAAAGATATTTGGTTATGAAGGAAATTTTTTATTCTTTGCAGTTATTTTGCATGTTGCAACACTTTTGGCTGTTATTGTTGCTCTTAGAAAAGAAGTGTGGTTTTTGATTAAACACCCTTTTTCAAAAGAGATGCAAAAACTTGTGCTTTCAACACTACCAACAATTTTTATTGTTTTTATGTTTAAAAGTTTTTTTGAAAGTTCTTTTGAAGGTGGATTTTTGTCGCTCGCATTTGTTGTTACTGGTGTTTTGTTGATTGTTACAAACATGATTTCAAAAACAAATAGTGAAAACGAAATTAAATTTTCTTCCGCTTTTGCCATGGGAGTCGCACAGGGTTTTGCAGTTATCCCCGGAATTTCAAGAAGTGGTTCAACTCTTTGCACTGGGCTTCTTGCTGGTGAAAACAAAGAAAAAACTGCAAGATTTTCATTTTTGATGAGTGTGCCTATTGTTTTTGCTTCGCTAATTTATGAAATAATTTTTTCGAATCAATCTTTTTCACTTTCACAAAGTCAACTTTTGTCAAGTTTGGTTGCTTTTGCTTCAGCCCTGATTGTGGGAATTTTAGCAATCAAATTTATGCTTAGAGTTGTTTCCAAGGGCAAGCTTTGGTGGTTTAGCATTTATCTTTTTGTTTTGGCAACTGCCACTCTGATTTGGCTATAATTTTTTTGAGAGCAATATATTTTGATTAAATTATAAAAAATGGTTTGATTACAAACCATTTTTAAGAACCTTTTTATACACTTTTGAAACAAAAATTTTAACAATTTTTGGATCGAACTGAGTTCCTGAACACCTAATGATTTCTTTTATGGCGTCTTCTTTATCCATACCTTTTTTATATGGTCTATCAGAAATCATAGCATCATAGGAATCGGCAATTGAAATTATTCTTGCTTGCAAAGATATTTCATCGCCTTTAAGCTTGTTTGGATATCCATTTCCGTCCCATCTTTCATGATGCTCCAAAATGTACTTTGAAATAAGACTAAATTCTTTAACTGAATTTAATAAATCAAAACCCATTTTACTATGTTTTTGCATTATTTGTAGTTCTTTTTCGTCAAGTCCACTTGGCTTATTCAATATTTTTTCATTTACTTCAATTTTGCCAATGTCATGAAGAAGTCCTGCAATTTTAACAAATTTGATTCCATTTTCTGTCATATTCATCTTCGAAGCTATCAGCTCGCAAATATCACAAACTCTTTTGCTATGTTCAAGCTCTGAAGGGTTGTTTTTATATAATGATTTTAAAACAAAGTCAATAATTTTCTTTTGTTCAACAGAATCTAGTGCTAGCTTGTTATTATTCATGCGTTTTTCTGCTTTTAATAAAATCCTTTTACCTTGTTGCCAAGTTGTTTTGTTCTTGTTTTTACTTATGTCTTTTGCAATATCGAAAATCAAAAAGATGATTAAAATATCAGCGAATAATATTACTTTTCCTAGCGTTGTTTCAGAAAACAACAAAAATTTTCCAACATATGTAATTTTGAAATCAAGTATGCCAATGAAATCTTCTTCTGTTATTTCCCAGCTATCCCAAACTCTTTGCGGATTGTCATTGTATCTCATTGTGTGAAAGCTGTATTTTCCATTTTCATCAATTTCAATGTCTGAAATGAAGTGGATAACAATTTCATCTTCACCAACCAAATTTATATTTGCGTGAAAAGCTATAATGTCGCCAATTTTCAAATCTTCAAATTCAATGTTTTTGTTGATGATTGCAACATCTCCAATTTTGATTATTGGAGACATACTGCCTGAAACAACAACATAATAAGTTCGATCTACAAAATAAGGAACATAGTTAAAAATGCAATAAAAAGCCAAAACCACAATCGCAGTAATGCTGAAAAACTTAATCCAATCTTTAACAGTTTTACTTAGTTTGCTTGTTTTGCTTTTGAGAAAAAGGATAAATTTACACTGTTTTTTCTTTTTAGAATTGCTTGTGCCATCTTCATCTGTTTCATCGTTTTCATTTACCGTTTCTCCACTTGAAATGGCGTTTTTGTTTTCGCTAGCAGTTTCATTATTTGAATCAATAGCTTTGTTTGTTTTGTTAGACTCTTCACCATTAGTAACAGCGATTTTTTCTCCATTTGAATTGTTTATGGTTTCGCTTGAAACAGCAGTGTTTATTCCGTTTGAGTTATCTTCATTATTTAAAGTGATTTTTGTTATTTTATTTTTATTACTTTTTTTTGATTTTGCGTTTTTCACATCGTTTTTATTTTCGTTAGCTTTTTTGGTTTTAGGGACATTGCTAGTGCTAATAATGTTGACTTTGTCTTTATCGCTTGTTTCGCTAAAACTTTTGTTTTCGCTAACCACTTCGACATTAAAATCAATTTTATTTGCTTCAATTTGATTTTTATCAAAAATATTGTTATCGGTGACATTTTTGCTAGCTTCACTCATTGTTTCATTTTTTTCAATGTTGCTACTCTGTTGAATTGAACCAACATTATTATCATTTGTTTCAATGGTTTGTTCATTAAGAACAGTTGATTCTTTCTTGTTGCTAACAACACTATCTTTTTTCCCTTTGCTTTTTAAACGATTTTTTTCTGCCATGTTTAACCTCCTTTTGCAAATTTGTATTTATTAACTTTAATTAAATGCTTTGCAAAACAACTCTTTTATTAGAGCTAATTTATCAAAACACTTTAAATTTTATATAGAAATTTGTTATAGTATATACCTTGCTATGACATTGTCAACATTACTATTATTAATTTTAAATTTAAAACAAGAAACTTTTTTTGTAGCTCAAAATTTTAAAGAAAAGTATTATATTAATAAATAAAGTCTTGCTAAAAAAAAGCATATTGCCCGTAAACATATTTTTATGCTTACGGGCAAACTAGCGCTTTTAAATTAAGTTTTTTTTGTTTTTTTATTTTATAAAATCGCGATATTTTAATTAACCTTGTCTTGTTGCACTGAAAGTGATATCAAAGGAAATTGAATTGTTAGCAAGTGCTATGTAAGCTTCGTCATAATCTTCTTCTTGTAATTCACTATCATCAATTGACACTGCAAGAGTTACAACAACATCATCATTTTGAATTTTTTCTGGGCTATTAACTTCAATTTTAATAAGTCCAAATGGGTTAGCCACATTGTTAACTTTTATGTCACTAACAATTGCTGAAAGGTTAAGTTCTTCTTCAAGAGTTGCTTCAAATCTTACTGTGTATGATAAAACAACTGTGTAAGTGTCGCCTTGTTTTTTAACTGCACTTGCTGGAATTAAATTGCCTGCTGTTGCTGAGTCAACAACGACATCATCAACAACAATTTCAAGTCCTTCGCCGAGAGTAACTATATTATTTTCGTTTTCAGCAAGAGTGAGTCTGTCCCACCATGAGAAAGCAACGGAAGAACTTCCGATAACTAATACTGCAAGAACTGCAAGTAAAATTTTCTTAAACATACAATTTCCTCCTTTATGCCATAAAAAAGCCATATTCCCTTTTTGTTATTGTTAGGAAATATGGCAACTGGCTATCTTAAAAACCTAAGACCCTATAGTTTTCTGCCCCCAAATCGCTTTGAGTTTAGCTTTTTCATATTAATAATGACAATGCGATTAAGCTTGTCTTGTTGCACTGAAAGTAACTTTGAAAGAAATTGCTTTGTTAGCGATAGCTTCATATGCTCTTTCTTGAGCTTCTGTGGCTTCAGTTAAAACATTAGTTTCATCAATTGTTACTGTGAGAGTTACAACAACATCTTCGTTTTGGATTGTTCCTGGGTTTGCTACAACAACTTTTATGAGGTTGTATGGGTTAGCTACTTCGTTAACTTTAATGTCGCTAACAGTTGCTGAAAGGTTAAGTTCTTCTTCAAGAGTTGCTTCAAATCTAATTGTGTAAGTTAAAACAACTGAGTATGTGTCGCCTTGTTTTTCAACAGCGCTTACTGGAATCAAATTTCCTGCTTCTGTTGGGTTGATAACAACTTCATCAACAACGATTTCAAGTCCTTCACCCATTGTGATGATGTTGTTTTCATTTTCAGCAAGAGTGAGTCTGTCCCACCATGAGAAAGCTACTGATGAGCTTCCAATTACGAGTACTGCAAGAACTGCAAGTAAAATTTTCTTAAACATATTATTTCTCCTTATTATGGCCATAAAAAAGCCACATTTCCATAATTTTAAAATTGGAAATATGGCAACTGGCTGTCTTAAAGAATTTAAGACCCTGTAGTTTTCCGCCCCCAAATCGCTTTGAGTTTAGCTTTTTCATATTGTAACAAACCGATTAATTAACCTTGTCTTGTTGCACTGAAAGTAACTTTGAAAGAGATTGAATTGTTAGCCAAAGCTTCGTATGCTCTTTCTTGAGCTTCTTCGCTTTGAGTTAAGATATCAGTTTCATCAATTGTTACTGTGAGAGTTACAACAACATCTTCGTTTTGAATTGTTCCTGGGTTAACGATTTCAACTTTAATCAAATCATATGGATTTGCTTCATTGTTAACTTTGATATCGCTAACAGTTGTTGAAAGGTTAAGTTCTTCTTCAAGAGTTGCTTCGAATCTTATTGTGTAAGATAAAACAACTGAGTATGTGTCGCCTTGTTTTTTAACAGCGCTTACTGGAATCAAATTTCCTGCTGTTGTTGGGTTGATAACAACTTCATCAACAACAATTTCAAGTCCTTCACCCATTGTGATGATATTGTTTTCATTTTCTGCAAGAGTGAGTCTATCCCACCATGAGAAAGCAACAGATGAACTTCCGATAACTAATACTGCGAGCACTGCAAGTAAAATTTTCTTAAACATCTTTGTTTTCCTCCTTTTTAAGTATCGTATGATACAAAAAAGCCACACCCCCTAAAAATATAAGGGAATATGGCAACTGGCTATCTTAAAAAACTTAAGACCCTATAGCTTTCCGCCCCCAAATCGCTTTGGGTTTAGCTTTACATACCTTTTCGTTCTGTGAGAGTATATATCATAATTTTTTTTTGTCAACAGTTTTTTGAAACTTTTTTATAGAATTTATAGAATTTATTTGTCGAAAAAAACAGTTATATATTTTGTAAAAAATTAACGCATAGAAAAAAGATTGTTTTTGCTTATTATATCTAAGAAAAATCAATTTTGAAGACTGATTTAAATTTGTATATATATTATTAAATATATATTTTTAATTTTGAAATTCATCGTAAATATGATGAAATTTTTTAAATAGTTTTTGTAATAAGAAAAAAGCTAACAAGTTTTATTCCATTTTTTTTATTTAAGTTTGTAAAATAAAATCAAGTTAAAATTACTATGATTCAAATTCAAACAAAATTGAGTTTAAATTTATAATATAACATTACAATTATAAATGATTAGTTGTTTTTTAAATTTAAAACATAGTCAACATCTTTGTCACCACGACCAGAAAGATTGATTATGATATTTTTGCCTTTGCCAAGAATTGATGCAAGTTTCATTCCATAGGAAACTGCGTGAGCACTTTCCAAGGCAGGAATGATGCCTTCAATTTTTGATAACGCAAAAAAAGCATCAAGAGCTTCACAATCTGAAATCGTTACATATTTTACCCTTTTTATTTCGTTTAGATATGCGTGTTCTGGACCAACAGAAGGATAATCAAGTCCACTTGCAATTGAATAAGCATCAACAAGCTTTCCATTTTCATCTTCAAGAACCAAACTTTTGAAGCCGTGCAAAATGTCTTTTTTGCCAAAAGTGATACTTGCTGCGTTTTCACCAAGTTTGTTGCCTTTTCCAAGTGGTTCAACTCCATAGAGCTCAACTTCATCATTGTTTAAAAATGCGTTAAATATTCCCATGGCATTCGAGCCTCCACCAACGCAGGCAACAATTGCGTTTGGCAAAGTGTTATTCAATTTTTCAAATTGCTTTTTTGCTTCTTTTCCAACAACAGATTGAAATTCTTTCACAATTGTTGGAAATGGGTGTGGTCCAACGACTGAACCGATGCAATAAAGTGCCGTTTTGTAATTTTTTTCATAAAATATAAAAGCTTCATCAACAGCATCTTTAAGTGTTCTTCCGCCAGTCTTTACACAAAAAACATCAGCACCAAGCAGTTTCATTTTCTGCACATTAATATATTGTTTGTTAACATCAATTTCACCCATAAAAATTTTGCATTCAAGCCCAACCAAAGCACAAGCAGTTGCAAGAGCCAAGCCATGTTGTCCTGCTCCTGTTTCTCCAATAACAACCTTTTTGCCCATATATTTTGCAAGCAAAACTTCACCAATGCAATGATTGATTTTGTGAGCCCCAGTATGATTCAAATCTTCTCTTTTTAAAAATATATTTGCTCCACCAATTTGATTTGTGAGTTTTTTGCAAAAATATAATGGTGTTGGTCTTCCTTGGTATGTTTTTCTTAGCAAGGAAAGTTCTTCAATAAAATTTTTGTCTTTAATAAGTTTCAAGTATGCTTCATAAACTCGATTTAATTCTTCCTTTAAAATGCTAGACACATAACTTCCGCCAAATTCTCCAAAATATCCATTGTTTTTCATAATAACATTCTCCTTTTTTTAAAAAAAACCCGTCGTAGTTTTTTTTCAAAACATACCAACGGGCTAAAGAGATTATATTATAAATAATTTAATCCATTTAATATGTTTTGTGATGCCTTAAAGAAGCATTCACAAAACATAAGTTTGCGAACGCCTTGTTAAGAACGCCACCAATTAAATGAATTAAACATATTTTTTTCTCCTTCTATACTTATATAGTATAATTTAAAAAATATTATGTCAACAAAAGGTGCAAAATATTTGAATTTTTAATAAATTTTTAAAACAAAATGGATTGAATTTTGAAAATAAATTAAAATTAGTATTTGAATTTTGATAATACAACAAAAAAACACTGTTTTTATTATATTTTTATACAAGTAATTTGTTTTGTAAAAAAATATCAATGTGATAAACTAAGATAAGGAGATATTTTTTATGTTAAAACAGTTCGGATTTGTAAGAGTTTCAGCAGTAAGCCCAGAATTGAAAGTTGCTGATATCAGTTTTAATGTTCAAGAAATCATTAAACAAGTAAGTTATGCAAGCAATCTTGGCTCGCAAATTTTGACTTTTCCAGAACTTTGTTTAACAGGTTACACTTGTGGTGATTTGTTTCTTCAAGACATTCTAATTAAAAATGCTGAAGAAGGGCTTGAAAGAATTTTGACTGAAACAAGCAAGCTTGAAACAATTTCAATTTTAGGAATGCCACTTAGAGTTGACAATCAACTTTTTAATGTTGCGGTTGTAATTAACAAAGGCAAAATTTTGGGCGTTGTGCCAAAAACTTATATTCCAAATTACAGTGAGTTTTATGAAAAACGCTATTTTGCAACAAGCCAAAATGCTTTAAGCAAAGACATTCAACTTCTTGGTCAAATTGTTCCTTTTGGTACAGACTTAATTTTTAAAGACAAACAAGATAAAGACATTTGTTTTGCAATTGAAATTTGTGAAGATTTGTGGAGTTTGTTTCCACCAAGCACCAAGCATACATTGAACGGCGCAAGCATGATTTTCAATTTGTCGGCAAGCAATGAAATTATCGGGAAATATGAATATAGAAAAAATTTGGTTAAAGGGCAGTCTTCAAAATGTATTTGTGCATATGTTTATGCTTCTTGCGGAACAAATGAATCAACTTGTGATGTTGTTTTTTCAGGACATTCCATGATTGCAGAAAATGGCATTATACTTGCTGAAAGTGAAAGGTTTAAGTTTGAGAGCCAACTTATCACTCAAGATGTTGACATAAAACGACTTATGAATCTTAGATACAAAGATATAAGTTATATGGGAGTTGTGAACAAAGAACCAGTTAGACAAATCAATTTTGAACTTACGGATACAAACAAAAATTTGCTTAGAGAATATGAACCAAATCCTTTTGTTCCAGCTGATGAACTTAAACGCAATGTTAGATGCAGTGAAATTTTGAATATTCAATCTTGCGGGCTTGCTAAAAGATTGAAATATATTGGCTCATACAAAACTGTTATTGGAATTTCTGGTGGGCTTGATTCAACACTTGCTTTTTTGGTGATTATTGAAGCATACAAAAAACTTGGCATTTCAAATGACAATATTATTGCAGTTACAATGCCGGGGTTTGGAACTTCAAACAGAACTTACAACAACACTGTTAAACTCATTAAATCTTTTGGAGCTAATTTCAAGGAAATTGACATCAAACCTGCTTGTTTGCAACATTTAAAAGATATTGGACACGATATAAGTGTTCACGATGTTACCTATGAAAATGTTCAAGCAAGAGAACGCACTCAAATTTTAATGGATATTGGAAACAAAAACAATGCAATTGTTGTTGGAACGGGTGATCTTAGTGAACAAATGCTTGGCTGGTCAACATATAATGGCGATCATATGAGTATGTATTCTGTCAACAATTCAATTCCCAAAACTCTTGTTAAATATCTTGTCAGATGGGCGGCGGATTTAAGTGAAAATGAAGAATGCAAAAAGACAATCTATGACATTCTTGACACTCCAATCAGCCCAGAACTTTTGCCAACTGATGAAAAAGGTGCAATAACTCAAAAAACTGAAAGTGTTGTTGGTCCTTATGTTTTGCATGATTTTTTCACATATCATTTTCTTCGCTATGGAGCTGAGCCATCAAAAATTTTGTTAATAGCTGAAAAAGCTTTCAAAGGAATGTACACAAAAAAAGAAATTTTGCATTGGTTAAAATATTTCATTAAAAGATTTTTTAACAATCAATTTAAAAGAAATTGTGTTCCAGATGGTCCAAAAGTTGGAACAATAAGCATTTCACCTCGTGGCGATTTAAGAATGCCAAGTGATGCTGAAAGTTCGCTTTGGCTTGCTGATCTTGCCGATTTGGAATAAAATTGAATTTTAAAAAGGAGTCGTAACATTTTACGACTCCTTTTACTTATTAAATTTTTTATCTATAGAAATGATTTTGCATTTAGTTAAATTGCTGTGTCAAGAGCAAAGTATACAATTGTTTCAAGGGCAAGGAGAGAATTTATTGCATTAGTTTGCGATGAAAAAGGGTGAGTGTGAATCATTCCGTTGTCGTCCATCAAAACTCCATGATAAGTGATTTTGTGATGGCAAAATTCAAATATTTTTTGTCTTATCTTTTCATCTTCAATTTTTGAAATTTCTTCCATAAATAATCCCATATCGCTTGCAACAAAGTTTCCATTTTCTTCAACAATGAAAATTGGAAATGTTTTTCCGTTAAGTCTTTTTTGAATTGTTGCGACTGCGTTTACACCTTCTAGCCCTTCAATTTGCTTTTTAAGAATAACGGTTTTAGCACACAAACTATCTAAAAAAGTTTTGATTAATTCTTCTTTATTCATTTTGTAACCCCCTGACCAAGGAAAGTGCTGTCTAGTGCAAAGCAAAGTGAAACAAAATTTCCAAGCATTTTTTCTTTTTCTTCTGATGTAACGGCTTTTGCAAAAAGTTTTGTTCCGTCAAAATCAAAATTAAACATTTTTGCAACCATCTTAATGCCGTTAACAGCAGATTCATTCTTGCCAAAATCTGAATTGATGAAACCATTATCAGAAAATTCAAAAGAGCCGTCATCATTCACATAAACAAAAATTGGAAAAGGTTCATTTGTAAAAATTGAATAAAATCCACATTCAACAAAATAACCATTTTTTGTTTCAACTGCATTCCATTCTCCAAATTTCGGATCGCTCATTTCACACTCCTTTAGACAATTGACTTCTCTCAAATTTCCATTCTTTTTTTTTGTTTTTTCTTTCTTCTGATTTTGAAGGTTTCTTTTCTATTTGCCAACCAAGACTAACATATGGTTTGCTATCCACGGGATTGTTTCCTAATAAACTTGAATGGTAAACTGCTCTTTTAATAAAATCAACTGTTTTTCTGTCATATATTACTCTAAAATTTGTTTTTGGTGGAATAATTTGAGTTGTACCAAGAATTTTGGTAAGATTAAAATCTTTAATTGGCATTTTTTCATCAATTTCAACCATATCATTTCCAAAATTAAAATCATTTTCACATAAATACAAAAATTCCCTTGCAGTGTCAACAGGATAGCCACTATTCATTTCAATTTTTGAAGCAAACCACTTTCCAAATACTCTTGTTTTGTCAAATGTTTTTTTGATTGCTACAAAATCAACATTTAATGAGACTTCGTGGAATAATTCTTCTTCTTCGGTTATTGTGTGAAAATGTGAACCTTTAACATAATTCATTGGATACATTTTTTTTCCAACAAATCTTTTTGAACTGTGGCAAATTGTTTTTTCAGCATCAAATCTAAAAATTGAAACAGCACGAGTAACATCGGCATTTGGGTACAAAGTTAAACTTACTTCTTCAGGCTTGCTATCATCGTATATTTTGGTTAGTTTTTTAGAAAGCACAAGCACATCAATTTTTTTTGAATCAGTCATGCTTGGTGTTAGGTAAATTTTTTCATTATAGCAATATGACATATCAAAACCTTTCACTTGGTATAAGATTTTGTCATCAACAATTGTTTCATCTCTAACAAGTGCTTTTGGTGAAAACAGCAAAGAAGCAATTTGCATGTTAGAAAGAAAAAACAAACTCTTTTGTCTGTGTGTCAAATTTCCTTCTTCAATCAATTCTCTAGCTGTAGGAATGTCAGAAATGGAAGTATTTGAATCAACATAAGTGTTTGTTTCAACAAAGTTTGCAGGAACTTTTTGGAGTTCAGGATTGGTTAGAAAATTCCACAAAGAATTTTTGATTTTTGAATTATTAGATGGAATTGCTTCAACAAATTCATTATTACTTTTAATTTCATTGTTAGAAACGCTTGCATTTGAACCTTTCAAGCAATTTTCAAATTTTTTCTTATCCTTAAGTTTTTCCATGATGCCTTCCTTTTAATAAAATAAAATTTGGTTGGAAGAATATTAAGTTTTTTCTTTGGAATTTTACTCTCGAATATAGACATTAAAATGTCTTTTCTTTGTTCATTAATATAATAAGTCAGGTGTGAATAAATGTCAAGAAACAATATTTTTGGTGTTAGGTTTTAAAAAAAATTCCCAAAACCGCAAGTGTAATGATTTTGTCACATAAATTTAAGCTTGCTATGTCCAAATTTCTACAATTAATTGGACAAATCAATGATTTACAATGCTTGTTGTGTAACAAACCTTTAACAAATATATTAAATTTTTAAGTGATTATCACATAATCGTTCATTATATTGAGCATATTAGACAGGCTAAACTTGTTGTAAAAAAATCAATAATTTAATTTACAAAATGATTTTTACTTTTTGTAAAAATATTACATTATTAAAATAAGGTTGTTTATTATCTTTTTATATTTTTATTGCTAGATTTTGTAATTTATGCTTTAGCTTTTTTTTGAAAAGTTAAATGATTTTTGTTGGCAAAGCAAGATATTCTGGCAGTTCTTCAGTTCCTTCAACCAAAATGCCTTGAATTGGTGCGTATCTTGATTTTCTGAGTAGTTTTGAAGAAATAAGTTTGCCATCAACATATGTGTCTAAATATGCTTCAGCTTCAAGCCCGTCTTTTGGTTGTTTAATTCTGTGAAATTCACCTTTATAAATTACATAGTTTGAGTACTCGCCAGCTTCGTCAGCAACAATTTTGTCGCCCTTTGGAGCGTTTTTCTTAACAATTACACTTCTTCTATCAATTTTTTTGCCTTCTTCAAGTGGCTTTCCATAGATTTCTGCAATTGCTTCAGTTCCGATTGTGCGGGAAGCAATATAAATTGGGTAGCTTTGATTGTTTACAAATCGCATGTCATTACTGTTATATGTAACCATTGCATCAAAACCAGCTCGAACATAACCAACTTGAAGTGAATGGCAATGACTTTCTGAAATCTCAAGACCAGCAAGAAGAGCTGCATTGTAAACGGTTGTTGATGCCTGACATAGTCCACCACCATATTCTTTGACAAATTCACCATTCATAATTATGTTTGCTTTGAAAAATCCATTTTCTCCGCTAGGACAACCAACAAGACTGTTAAATGAAAAACTTTCCCCAGGGTTAATTACTGTCCCATTGATTTTTTTAAGTGCAAGAGAAATGTTTTTTCCTCTTCCAGAAGATGGTTCATCAAAACTTGTTGAAAAAGAGCTTCTAAGTTTAAGTCTTTGCTTAACACTAGAAAGAGTTTCTTTTGCAGGAATTTCATCAAAAGGAATTTCAAGAGAAACTTTGTTGCTCTTTTCAAAAGCGGAATCAATTTGAGAAATTAAAAGTGCTTTGTTAATTTTTTTACCTGCCACGGGAGGTGTTATGTCAAAAGTGCTGTCAGCATTAAAAACAACCTTTGCTTCAATGGGTTCTTTTTCTTCTTTCAAACATGCTTCTTCAATTTTTTCTGTTAGTCCTGCAAGAACAAGGCGGATTGGAAGTGGTTCTTTGATTCCCATTTCTTTAATTTCTTTAAGAGTTTCTAGCCTTGCTTGGCGAGTGTTTTGTCTTGCTATGCGGTGGCTTTTTTCAACGAGTTTTTGAGTTTCAGTTAGAACTTCAAAATCGCTACCTTTCCATGAATAGGATTTTTCTCCAGAAGTAAGCACAATTTCCGCTTCAGTATCACCACTTGTGAGTGTCGATGCAACTGCTTGTGTGGCATTTTCAGGTTTCATTTGCGAAACATCAACTCTGCCAAGATATGAGCCGGTTGGAAATGTTGATGTGCCAACTATTCCTCTAAAAACAAAAAACCAAAGCAAAAAAATTGCCATTACAAAAAGCAATATTAGCCAAAGAATTTTTCCTGTGTTTCTTTTTGCTAGCGATTTTGTTTCAGTTTGCATTATGCCTCCAACATTTATAGGTAGTATTTGCATTTTGTTGTTGATTATACTTTTTTTGTTTGTGGTAAAACATAAATTAGACTATAATATGGCTATGAAAATATTTGTGCCACTTGTAATAAAAAGGCTTGCTTCTTTGATTCAAGAAGAAAATTTTTTTATGGTTGGTGGAATGGTAAGAGATGCTTTACTTAACAAAACAAGTGAAGATATGGATATTTGCAGTCCACTTTTGCCAAAAGAGATTGAAGAAAGACTTAAAAAAAATAACATTATTGTTAAACTTCAAAGTGAAAAAATGGGCACGGTTAAAATTTTTTTTGAAGATAAAGTGTTTGAGCACACAACCTTTAGAACCGATCAATATTCTTCTAGCGGAAGTCATGAACCCGTTCAAACAAATTTTGTTAATGACATAGAAATTGATGCTGAGAGAAGAGATTTCACAATTAATGCCTTGTATGCCAGCTGTCAAACTGGTGAGGTTTTTGATTTCTTTGGTGGGCTAAATGATTTAGTTAACAAAAGAATTGTTGCTGTGGGTGAAAAAAACAAAACATTTCTTGATGATCCGCTTAGAATTCTTAGGCTAGCTCGCTTTTCTGCTTGTCTAAAATTTTCAATTGATAAAAACACTTTTGAAAGTGCCAAAAATTGTGCTTATAGGCTTCAAAAAATCTCTAGCACTCGCATTTGGCAAGAAATTTCAAAAACTCTTTGCTTTGGAAAAGAAGCCATTTTTAAGTTTTTTGAAATTATAAAAGATTTGGGGGCAACAAAAGAAATTTGGGGAGTTGAACCAAATTTAAAAAATTTCTGGAAAAGAAAAGAAAAATGTGAAAAAAAACCTTGTGAAGAACAACTAATTATTCCACTTTTTTTACTTAGCATTGCAAAAGAAAAAAGAGTTAGCTCCAGAAAAATTTTTGAAGCAGTGCCAAACAAGAATGCAAAAAAAATGATTGAAGCAATTCTTAACTATTATAATAGTAATGATGTTTTTAATTTTTTTGACGACTGCGACAACTTGCAAGAAGAAACAATTGAGCTTTTGAAGATTGATTGCCCTTTTAAAGGCGAATTTGCTCAAACAAGATGGAAAAAAGCACTGGAAAAAGGTTGTTGGGTAAGCAAAAACAAGCTTGCAATAGGTGGAAATGACATTTCTTCAAATTTTCCATATATTCAAAAAGAAAAGTATGCTATTCTTATGTTGAATTTAAGACGATCGGTGTTTGAGGGTAGAATCAAAAACACAACAAATGACCTTTTTGAAGAAATTAAAAGGGTTTATTCAGATTGAAGTTTGTTTAAGGGGAGATTAATAGAAATATGTTAGTTGAAATTTTGTTAATAATTGTTTTAATTGGGTTAGGCACATTAATTTACCTTGCTATTCAAAATGGAAAGAAAAACGGCAAAAATATTAGCGATGATTTGTTATCGCTTCAAAAAGATATGCGTGTTGAATTTGAAATGCAAAAACGCTTGTTTGAATCACTTAATGAGCAAGTTCTCGCAAGGCAAAAAGACAATTCTGATTCCAGCATAAACTTTTTTGCAAATTTTTCTTCATCTCAAAAAACTGAAATTTCAATTTTGCAAAGAAAATTAGAAGACATTCTTAAGTCAAATGAAACTTCAATGCAAACTGCAAGCTTGGTGCTTCAAAATGGATTGAAAAATTTGCAAGAAAGCAATGAAAAAAAACTTGAACTTATGAGACAAACTGTTGATGAAAAGCTTACAGTTAGTCTTGAAAGAAGGCTTTCAGAAAGCTTCAATGTGATTTCAAATCAACTTGAATCAGTGTATAAAGGTCTTGGTGAAATGCAAAACCTTGCCCTTGGCGTTGGTGATCTTAAAAGAGTTCTTTCAAATGTTAAAAACCGTGGTGTGATTGGTGAAATTCAACTTGGAAACATTCTTGAACAAATGCTTGCTCCAAATCAGTTTGAAAGAAATGTTGCAACAAAAAAAGGCTCTCAAGAAAGAGTTGATTTTGCAGTTATATTCCCCGGTAAAAATGATGAAAAAACACTTCTTCCAATTGATTCAAAATTTCCTATTGAAGATTATCAAAGGCTTTGTTTGGCTAGTGAAGCAGGCAATGAAGCGGAAGTTGAAACTGCAAGAAAAGATCTTATTAAAAGGGTTAATCTTGAAGCCAAATCAATAAGCGAAAAATATATTAATCTCCCGTACACAACTGATTTCGCAATTATGTTTTTGCCAACAGAAGGGCTTTTTGCTGAAGTTCTTAGAAGCAGTGGAACATTTGAAAAAATTCAGTCAGAAAACAAAGTTCTTATTTGCGGGCCAACAACACTCACTGCAATTCTTTCAAGTTTGCAAATGGGATTCAGAACTCTTTCAATTGAAAAACGCTCAAGTGAAATTTGGAAACACCTTGGAGTGTTTAAACAAGAATTTACAAAGTTTGTTGATTTGCTTGAAAAAACACAAAAGAAGCTCAGTGAGGCAAGTAACACAATTGAGCTTGCAACAAAGAGTAACAAACGAATTTCAAAAACTCTTTCAGAAGTTTCTTCTCTTGGAAATGATGAACCTATTCTTATTGAAGAAGAAACAAGCAACAATGATGATGCCGAAGCACAATAATTTTTTTAAAAAACTTTTAAATTTTAAAATTTTATCATTTTTTTTACTAAGTTTAATTTAATGAAAAATATAAAGGTTGTTATAAACTGAATTAAATTTTTATCTTTGCATTAAATATTCTTGTGAAAAAAAATGTATGGCGAAAAAGAATTATTGGTTTTTTAATTATTCTTTCACTACTTGCAGGTTGTGTTGTTGTTTCAATTTGCCTGTTTTTTTCTTACAAACTTGAACCTTTGCCACTTATGTTTCAAGAAGAAATCGAAGCTTCAGCTGAAGAATTTAATCTTAGTAAAGCACTTGTGGCGGCGGTTTGTTTCACTGAAAGCAGTTTCAGAGTTTCAGTTGTTAGCTCAAGTGGAGCGATTGGGCTTATGCAACTTATGCCAACAACGGCGGTGTGGATAGCTGACAAAATTGGAATGAATGGCTTTTTGGTTTCCAGCCTTACAACACCAGAGATAAATATTTACCTTGGTTGTGCATACTTAAATTATTTGCAAAAAAGATTTAGCAATGAAAATACTGTTCTTTGTGCCTATAACGCAGGTGAAGGAACGGTTTCAACATGGCTATTAAACAGTGAATATTCTTGTGATGGGGAAACGCTTAAAAAAATACCTTACACTGAAACAGAAAGATATGTGCAAAAGGTCAATTTGGCAAAAGCCACCTATTCAAATCAAAAGCTATGGAGCTAAACTAGCCATGGCTACACTTAAAACAAAAAGATAGCCTAATAGGTTTTATAAAAAGTGTCTAAAATAAAAAGAGCGTGGATAAAATTCACGCTTCCAAAGGCTCATCGCCTTCATTTTTTTAAGTTTAATTATAAAACATATTTTATTTTAAAAAAAGCAAAAATGTCTTCATTAATAAGAATTTTTGTTTTAGTAAACACAAAATGCTAGTGTTAAATGAGCTTTTTATCTTTAACAGAAACGCAAATTAATTTCCACTTTTTTACTTAAATTGTTAACAACAAAATCTATTTGCTGATTTTGTTTCCAACGGAAAGATAGCTCTCTAATCTTTTCATTTTCTGTGTCATAATCTCTTCAACTTTTTCTTCACCAAAATGGATTCTCATTTCTTCAAGAACCAAAGAAACATCAGCAAGTTCTTCAATGAGATTTTCATCAATCTTGCTGTTTCCAGCATATTCGCCATTTGTATACTTTCTTTTATATTTGCTTAGGGCAATCGTGAGTTCTGCCATTTCTTCAATGAGTTGATCAAGTTGAGAATTTAATCCCCATTTTTTGATTGCTTCTTCATACATTTTAAGCCTATCTTCTTTTGTCATATTTTTTCTCCTACAAAATCAAGTTTACTTAAAATTTGTTTTTAAGTCAATTTATTATGGTTTATAGAAATTTCATTTGCATTTTAATTTTTTTTAATTACTGCTTCAAAAATTTATAAACGCAAATTTTTTAATCATTTGCGCGTCAATTGATTATATTTTTCAAAATTAACAATACTTATTATGAATTTGTTTGCTTTGGCTTTAATAAATCAAGCTTGTTCTTTGTTGTTTTCTAGGTGTTGTCGCGGTTCACAAAAAAAATTAATAATGATAATTTATTGAGAATAGTTAAAAACCTTAACAATAATTAATCATTATTGTGTCAAACAAATAAATTACTAAAAAAATATATAAATTTTTCACAAAAACTTGTTAAATATCAATTTGGAATTTAGTGAAATTTGCTTTTGCACTTTAAAATTTATAAAATCATTAGAAAAAATGAATTCCTTGACAATTATATGGCAAAAATGTAAGATGATAATTAACTAAAAAGATGAGGGCAATTTGGCTAAAAAAAAACTAATATCGAATGAAAATTTGGAGGCAAAAAACTTGCCACCTTTTTCTTTTGAAAAAGTTGCTTCTCAAAACAAATCAAAACGCAAAACTAAATATGGTCCTCAACAATCAATGCTTCCGACGAGCGCTCCGTCAACCCCTGTTATTACAGAGCAAAAAGAACCTGCGGTAAGCGAAGAATTGATTGAGCAAATTGATCACACTGTGCCAGAAAAGGTTGAAGTTGTTACAGGTGAAGAAAAACAAAAGCTTGAAGATGCAAACAAATTTGTAACCAAAACCAAAACAAAAAAGAAAAAGATTTTGAATATTCTTTTTCTTATATTAAACATTGCAATTGTTGTTGCAATTTTGTTTGGTCAATCGCAACAAGGCGAAGGGGTTATTTCTTTCCAAACTTTATGGGATAAATATCTAAATTTTGGCAAGGTGCTAATATTGATTGGAATGTGGCTACTTGTTATGATATGCGAAGCCATTAAATATGAAATTTTGATTCACGATTTAACGAAAAGACATAGATTTGGTGTTGCATTCAAACTTGCGGGAATTGGAAGATATTATGACTCAGTTACCCCAATGGCAACGGGTGGTCAACCTTTTCAAGTTTTCTATCTTAAAAGCAGGGGCCTTTCAGCTGCCGATTCAATTTCTGTGCCGGTTGGAAGATATGTTTTTGGACAAATTGTTTTTGTTGTTTTTGCAATAATCATTGCCATTGCCAGCATTAGAACGGGTTCAACAACAGGCAATGTGGCAAAAAATGTTGTTTCTGCAGCCAGCTGGGTTGGAATTGGACTCAATGCTGGACTTATATTTTTGATTGCTTTTTTAACAATTAGCAAAACTATTAGTCAAAAAATTGTAAGAGCAATCCTTAAACTACTTCAAAAAATGAAGATAATTAAAAACTACGAAAAGCAATTTGAAAAAGTTAATAAAGTTGTTCTTGAGTTTCAAACTGCATTCAAAACTTTTGCCAAAAACAAGTCAACATTAGTTCTTGAATTTTTGTTTTCAATCATCGGAACTCTGTTAAATTATTCAATACCTTTTGTTATTTATAGTGTTCTTGTTGGTTACAATCCTGCAGTTTGGTCAGAAATTTTGATGCTTTGCGTCATGGTTGACATGGCAGCTTCATTCTTTATTCTCCCTGGTGGTACTGGGGTTACTGAACTTTCTTTCACAACTTTGCTCGCTTCACTTTTCTCTGGTGGACTTTTGTTTTGGGCACTTATTATTTGGAGAATTTTGACTTACTATTTGTATATCATTCAAGGTCCAATCATTATGATTTGGGATTATTTAATTGGAAACAAACATCAAGCTTGGCAAAATCGAAAGTGGGAACTTGAAGAAGAAAGCAAAGGTGCAGCCATTCGAGAACAGCTTAGTATATTTGACAAAATAAAATAAAACAGCTTAGTCTGTTTTTTTTAAACTCAATTTTGAGTTGTTTTGATTTGATATTTTTGAATTTGATGATTGAAATGGTTTGCCAAGGGCAACAATCTTATCACTGTGAAAAGATTTGTTTTATTTTTCTTGATTGTTGCGTTTTTAATTGCTTGTTTTGTGCCAGAAACACAAAATTTCTCTCTGGCTTATTTTTTCCAAGATGGCGAATTTTCACTTTTTTCTGGTGATAGCGAACTTGCCACTTGCAACACATGGAAAAGAGTTGTTTCAGTTGGACAAGAATGGATTGCAACAGATGATATACAGAAAATTAAAAGTTTTGATTTTTCAAACTTGAATGCTCGAGGTGAAATGGTTGTTGTTCCACTAAATGAAGAAGAACAAGCAAATTTGATGGAAATGAAAAAAAATATCGGTTTTGTAAAAGTTTTTACAGAAATAATAGAAAATGTTGGAACGAGTGAATATGGTTACACTTCAAAAATTGATAGTTATTTAATTTTGCAAGGCTCAAAAGTGAATATGCAAATTGTTATAAGAAATGATTCATTTGTTGTTGGAACTCCAGTAATACTTGGAAGTTATTAGGCAAAATTTGAAAAGAATAAACTTTTTGTTCAATTTTTTTTAAAAAAACCAATATTTTACTGATAAAAGCCAAAATTATTGTATTACGCACAAAACTCAAACTTCAAATGGTTTGTTGAATTTGTTTTTAACAACAAAATACCAAAGAAATTGATGTGTTAAGAAAAATTTAAAAGAGTTGATTGAATATAGATTTTTTTAAACATAAATTTTAAAGAAATTGATGTTGTTGAGAAATGTTTAAAAGAATTGATTGAATATGGAATTTTTGGAATTGAAATATAAAATATTGAACCTTTCTTTATGCGGAGGCTTCTTGTTGTCCATGAAAAATGTCTTGTAACAAAAAGTTTGTTTGTGTTGAATAAAAATTATGCTTAGTAATGTTTAAAACCTATCAAAGCTGTTAATAATCGTTGCAGGAGGAAAAAAATGAATAACATAAATATTTCTAAGGATAACGCTTTTGTGGAATTTGTAAAAAGATTCGGCTATTACATTATTGCGGGTGTAATGGTTGTTGCAATTGGTTTAACACTTGCAATTATGGGTGGAACACCAACTGTTATTGATGATCCCGGAGAAAATGTTTCTGGTGGAACGATAACCTTCACTTCGCCACTTGCCGTGCTTGAACTTCTTAAGGGTTTTTCAAACACTGATCTTATGTACAATGCAACACTTAATCAATGGGAAGCTCACAAAGCTGTTGATCTTAAGGGAACTGAATCAGATGTTTTTGCAGTTTTAGATGGAACTGTTAAAAATGTTTACACAACTCATTTGGAAGGTACAGTTGTTGTGATTGAACATACTGCTGGGCTTCAAACAGCATATGGTTCTCTTGCAAATAGTGTTTCCTTGAAAGCAGGCGATTTGGTTAAAAAGGGCGACAAAATTGGAGTAACAAGCTCTTCAGCTGGAAGTGCTCTTGATCTTGGAGATCACTTGAGTTTTGAAGTGTATAAAGATGGAGCCAAAGTTGATCCAAACTCATACATTGAAATCACAAACAAATAAACTTGAATCATGGCAACTTGTTTTGATTAATGAAAACATTCCATTTGTGCCGTTTTGGATTGTAAGCTTTCAAAATTATTTTGAAAATTTAGAAACTAACAAAAATTTAATTCCGCATGAAAGTTAAATTTTATAAATGAGCTATTTTGGCTCATTTTTTAATCTAGTTGATGCAATTATAAAAAGAAAGAATGTTTGACATGTTCTTTCGACTTGTGGTAATATTGGAAATCGGAGGAAACACAACCATGGCTGAAAAAATTAAAAAATTGATTGCATCACAACTTGGCATTGCCGAAAGCAAAGTAAGTGAAAATAGTAAGTTTGTTGAAGACTTAGGAACTGATTCGCTTGATATGGTGGAAATGCTTATGACTCTTGAAGAAGAGTTTCACATTTCAATTAGTGATGAAGAAAGCCTAACAATTAAAACAGTTGGAGATATAATCAAAGTTGTTGAAAACAAACAAAAATAAATTGTTAGTTTTATAAGATTTTAAATCCAATCGCAAAAAATGATGAACTTGAGTTTCATCATTTTTTTAATTGAAAAAAAATTGATGGTAAAAATTATATATTTTTTGCTTGAGTAAGTAGACGATTGTTTTTTTAAAAACAAAAGCAAATCGGATTTTTAGCAAAATTATACTGACAAAAAACTCGCCCAATGTTTTTATATGAATAAAATAGCATATATCTTCACTTTTATGCATATCTTGGTTTCACTAGGAGTAAGTTTTAAGGTGAGAGATGATATTTGTAAAAGAGTTATTGCAGTAGCTGAACATATTCTTTTAACTAAGTCAACAATTCGTAAAACTGCTGAATTGTTTGGTGTTTCAAAAAGCACAGTTCATGTTGACATTTCAAAACGGTTGCTTGTTTTGAATGCATCTCTATTTGCAAGCATTGCAGAAATCTGTAAAGATAACTTTGAAGAAAAACATATTCGTGGTGGAAATGCAACAAAGCAAAAATCTCTCGGGAAAAATCTTAGGAGTGCTTAAACAAAAATTGGAACAAAATTTGTTATGTTGGCAAACTTAAATTTTCTTGAATTGTGATTTGTTTATATCAAAAAATGGTTTGTAAAAAAATATCTTAATAGATAAATAAAAATAAAATAAATAATTAAATAATAATCAAATAAAATATTAATAAATTAAATAAATATAATAATATTAAATTAATTAAATAAATTAAATAAATTAAATAATATTAAATAAATTAAATAAATAAAAATTAATAAAATAATGTTAAATACAATAATAAATAGGATAATTAAATAATAATAAATAATATAATTAATCAGAATATTATTTAAAATAAATACACTTTAATATATATAAATATAAATTTTGATTATAAATGATTTTATATTTGGCATAGTGCTTGAAAGTGCCTAAAAATGGGCTAATTCGAATGCTTTTTTAGAATAAAAAGTTAAAAATCAATAAATAATTCAATAATCTAAATCACAAATAAACTAATAATAAAATAAATAAATTTATTAAATAATAATAAATAAATTTATTAAATAATAATAAATTAATTAAATAATAAATTATTAAATAATAAAAAAATATATAATTAATAATCAAATTAATAATAAATAATTAATTAAGTAATAAAATTTAATTTAATAATATAAAATATAATAATAAAAAATATAATAATAAAAAATATTAAATTAATTAAAGATAATTAATTATCAACTTTAATAATTGTCATTTTTGAAAGGAAAAACAAGATGA